>Ga0209335_10006503_pt1 | contig 10427 bp, 5 predicted proteins | sample COG_09_FD_184753 | JGI IMG/M metagenome (GOLD analysis project Ga0209335, IMG submission 184753) | Pelagic Microbial community sample from North Sea - COGITO 998_met_09 (SPAdes) (version 2) | ecosystem: Environmental > Aquatic > Marine > Neritic zone/Coastal water | place: Helgoland, sampling...
CGATCATGGGCTCTCGTGGGAAGACATTGAAGACATACCCGTGTCGCAGTTCTACCGAGTTACGTGGAACCCACACAACCCCGGAGTGTACACAGGCGGTGCCCAAGACAATGGGACCACCACGGGTTCTTATTTGGCCCCCACTGAATGGACACGCGATCTGGGTGGAGATGGATTCGCATGCATTTACCATCCCGAAAATCCATTCTTGCGCTATGCCGGCTATCAATGGGGAAATTGGCGCTTCAGCATGACCGGACCCGATGAAGAACCGATTTGGAACGATTTTCTGAATGGCATTGACGAAGAAGACCGCGTTTGGTGGGATGCGCCATTGGCGTACCACCCCGCGAATCCCGATGTAATGCTCACAGGCACCCAGCGCGTTTACCGGATGAACAATGCACCGGAAAACTTCTGGCAGGCCGTCAGCCCTGACCTTACTGAAAACAGCGAACCCGGATTGTCTTACCGCTGCATAAGCACTGTTGCGGGATCCCAATTTGATGAAAATAAAATGGCAGCAGGTACTACGGACGGCCATCTATGGATCACAGAAGATGGCGGTGGCAATTGGACGCCCATGGAAACGGGGCTTCCAGGACAATTTGTCACCGATGTGGAATTTGACCCACATTTCCCTGACTCCATGTTTTGCACCGTAAGCGGATACCGAAACGCCGATTATGAGCCCTATATTTTTCGGGCAGCCATTGGCGGCCCATGGCAATCCATTCAAGGGAATTTACCGGTGCATCCGGTGAATCAAATCCTACCGCTCACCGATAGCATTTGGGCTGTGGCCACCGATGCCGGTGTCTTTGCAACGAACAACTGGGGAAATGCTTGGCAGCCGGTCGGTGAGTTGCCTGTAATTCCTGTCTATGATTTGGCTGCTGATACCATCACAGACCGCCTCGTGGCAGGAACATTTGCCCGAAGCATACTCAGTTTTCCTCTGGATTCCATCGTTCCTGAATCGCTCAACCCGGTTGATACGACGGGGCAGAATACAGTGCAACGGATACCAAATGCGCTCAAAGCTTTTCCAAATCCATTCACCGATGAATTGAATTTAGACAGTGAAATGCCTTGGAGGGAGTGCAGGATAATTGGCAGCGACGGCAAAACGATCGAAGTTTTAAAGAGAAACGGACAAACCGAACGCGTAACATTCGACGCAACCAATTGGCCGATCGGAATCAACTTTCTGCACCTGCAATACACTTCGGGCCAAGAAGAAACATTGCGCCTATTGAAGCAGTGAACATTCTTTGCTCCATTCCATGATTAGCGCACCCAGAATTTGGCTGCAGCAGTTGTTTCGTGGAATCGTAGGATGTGCATCCCGGCAGAAAGGCCTAACACAGGGATCTGGTTTTGACCGAAGGTCCACATTCCCGCCGAAACCTGTTTGCCCGCTGCATCAAATATGCTCCATGACTGCCCCGCATTGTTGCCATTGAGCCACTGCACCTGCAAAGGCACAGAACCATCCGTAACAGTGGGAAAAACCCGAACATCTCCATCCAGATCTCGCAGCCACTCCTGGACTTCTACCGCGTTGTAATCATACGGGCCACAAAGTGGTTCGTAACCACTGCAAACCCAACTGGACGTGGCACTGGCGATGGTTCCAAGTGTTTCGTAGTAGGCATCTGCGTCTCCAACGTGCGCCACATGATCAGCACCCTCCAAAATTGTGAAGCAACTCGAAACCCCCAACGATTCGGCTACTTCATGAATAATTGAACTCCCATCCACTTCTGTGATGGGAAGTCCGTTGAGGCTGATCACACCTGATCCGAAAGGAACGGTTTGATCGGAGCTGCCATGAATGGATACCATTGGCTCATCTCCTTCACTGATGTAATCTGTTGTTTTCAATGCCCCTGCAACGTTAATGACACCGATCACTTCAGAACTATAACCTGGATTCCCTGATTCACCCTCCAGGCCACCTGCCATACCCGGTGCGCTTTGGTCCACTTGCTCAGGAATTTCGAATTCTTCATCCACATAAGCCAAATGCAGTCCCAGAAAAGCGCCTGCAGAAACGCCTCCAATCATGATGCGATCGGGGTCGATTCCCCAAGGGTTATCATCTTCTGCGACGGTTTTCCGAAAATATCGAACCGCGGCTTTTCCATCGTGGTAGCCTCGCCAAACCGAACGCACCATGGCATTCGGAATATCGAAGAAATTATCAATCCCTAAGCGGTATGTGATGGAAGCGACCACATACCCCATGCGTGTCAAGTCCTGACACAAAGCCAAAACGTCGGGATTGTCATTTTCACCTCCGATAAAAAACCCGCCGTGGGCCATAATAATCAGCGGACGATTTTCATTGACATCTCCCTGTGGCTCGTAAATGTCTACAAGTAAGTCTTGACCAAATCCTGTTGAATTGATTGAGTTGCCATAAACAATATCCGATGTGACTTCGAACGATTCAAATGCGGATGCAAAACGATAACGTGTGCCGTCACAATCTGACTGAGCAAGCGCAGTTTGAGGTCCATTTATCAGGATCGCGATTAAAAAAGGAAGTATGAATTTCATCGTCTTTCGGTGTATTTTCGTGTCAATAGTACATCATAATGCCTCCGTCGTTACAAAATCAACTGTATTCTATACAAGTCCAGGTTTTTTGCTGCTCACTCGCCAGTGCAATTGCTTTGAATAGTTGTTTGAATCGCCCGTCAAAAATGAATGACATGGTCGTTGAGCATGTCATACAAGCCATGGAAGGGTTCAACATCGCTTTCTTGCCCGGAGCAAACACCGATTCGCTGCTTTTGGCAGATGGTTGGAAGCGAACGGATGCTGGGAGGCTGGTGACCAAGGCTTTTGAAGTGCCCCGATTTCAGAATGCTCCTGAGGTCACATTGACCCTCTCCCTCAAATCCACGGGAGACCCATGGGACAAGTCTGGAGCGGTTCTTCTGCTTCAAGACGATTGGGCTAAGCACATTGAGCAAGATTCGAGGGCGTGGCCGGGCATCGAACCCAATGCAAGCAATGGATTCACGCCTGCACTCGAACTCCTGCGCTTCATCACCCCGTTTGGTGTGGGACACTATAGCGATACCGAACGCTCTGACGAATACCGCCCGGTATACATACCCAAGTGGGAACAACAAGTGAGTTGGCAAAATGACATTTCACATCTTTGGAGCGCGATGGAAGACTCCATCACCCTAGCGGTCTACCTCGATACATGGAGTGCGGAAGGGCATGAACTTGATCTGAACATCACCTTTAAGGGCCAGCCCGAGCAGGTCCCACCACCGCCACAATTTCAGCATCTCACCCTCGTCAACACCACCAAATTTCACGCCAATCAATCCTCCTTTGATGGGTTTGCGACCCATCCTTTGAACCTCAACTTCCAACTGCCCGAGTCCGCTGAAAATGCTGTATTGCACTACATCCCGACGGGACATGGAGGCCATTCTGAGGGAGATGAGTTTGTCCCATGCCGCCACATCATTTCACTCAACAATGATACCATTGCCCAATTCACTCCTTGGCGAGATGATTGCGCCAGTTTCCGACGTTTCAACCCATCCTCTGGTGTCTGGACTGAGCGAACGTATTGGCGAGGAGACAGCATTGATGAGCGCATTGCCTCTTCGGATTATTCGCGTTCCGGTTGGTGTCCGGGGAGCGATGTACCTGCGATGAAATTCCATTTGGGCGAGCTAGAAGCAGGACCTCACCAGCTTACAATCGATGTACCCGATGCCCAGCATTACACCGATGCGGCAATGAATTTCTGGAATGTTGCCGCTTACTTGACGTGGCAGCGACCTGAAGAGCTCTAAATCATTGCTTTATTTGCTTTTCTGAACGACCTTTACGCCCGCTCCAAAAGCAGGTCAAATTACCCGCAACAGACGAAAACGCGTCTTCTACAAGCACGGAGAACCAATCGATTGAACATGGCAAAAATCATATACACCCAGACCGATGAAGCGCCAGCGTTGGCAACCCATTCGTTTCTGCCCATCGTCCAAGCCTTTGCGGCTAAGGCAAGCGTAGAATTGGAAACCCGCGACATCAGTTTGTCCGGTCGGATTTTGGCAGCCTTCAATGATTTACTGCCTGCTGAACAGCGCGTTAATGACGCATTAAAGGAGCTTGGTGAACTCGCAAAACAACCGGAAGCCAACATCATCAAGTTGCCCAATATCAGCGCATCTGTGCCTCAGTTGAAAGCCGCTATTGAAGAATTGCAGTTACTTGGATTCGCGTTGCCGCCCTATCCTGAAGAACCAACGACTGAGGCCGAAAAGGATGCCAGACTTCGCTATGATAGCGTAAAAGGCTCGGCAGTGAACCCTGTTTTACGCGAAGGAAATAGCGATCGAAGGGCACCCAAAGCCGTCAAGGCATACGCCCGAAAGCATCCACACAGTATGGGAAAATGGTCTTCCGATTCTAAATCCCACGTTGCCCATATGGCATCCGGGGATTTTTATGGGTCTGAGAAAAGCCTGACCCTATCAGCAGCCACCGAAGCGACCATCGTGTTCAAGGGAACCAACGGGAGTGAACAAACCCTGAAGTCTGCATTCCCCCTTCAATCGGGCGAAATCATTGACGCCGCAGCATTGAGCAAAGCGAAATTGCGTGCATTCGCCGAAGAGCAAATGGCCGACGCCAAGGCACAAGGTGTCTTGTTTTCATTGCATCTCAAGGCAACAATGATGAAGGTCTCTGACCCCATCCTGTTTGGAGCATTCGTCGAAGCCTTCTTTGCGCCCGTATTCGACGCATTTGGAGAAGAACTCGATCGACTGGGAGCCGATACACGCAATGGCTGGGGCGATGTACTGGACAAAATCAATGCCTTGCCGCAAGAACGGCAAAACGCCATTAACGCGGCGATAGAATCGACTTACAACAAGCGGCCTGATTTGGCCATGGTCAACTCCGACAAAGGCATTACCAATTTGCACGTTCCTTCGGATGTCATCATTGATGCGTCAATGCCTGCCATGATTCGGAACTCTGGTCGCATGTGGGACAAGGACGGAAATCCACAAGACACCAAAGCAGTGATCCCCGATCGATCATACGCCGGTGTATACCAAGCGACCATTGATTTCTGCAAGGCCAATGGCGCCTTGGACCCGAAAACCATGGGCAGTGTTTCCAACATTGGCTTAATGGCTCAGAAAGCAGAGGAATATGGGTCGCACGACAAAACTTTTGAATTTCCTGGAGACGGCACCATACAAGTTGTCGCCAAAGACGGAACCATTTTACTGGAGCAATCCGGTCAGGCGAATGACATCTTTCGCATGTGCCAAGTAAAGGATGCGCCCATCCGTGATTGGGTGGGATTAGGAGTCAAACGAGCACGAGCAACAGGCAATCCCGCTGTATTTTGGCTGGATCACAACCGTTCGCACGATTCCCAATTGATCCAGAAGGTTGAAGCCTACCTAAAGACGTATGATACCGCAGGACTGGACATCAAAATTCTCTCTCCGGTTGCAGCCACTGAATATTCTCTTCAGCGCATCGTTCAAGGACAAGATACCATCTCGGTCACAGGAAATGTCCTCCGGGATTACCTGACGGACCTCTTCCCCATATTGGAAGTCGGAACATCCGCAAAAATGCTATCCATCGTTCCCTTGATGAACGGAGGCGGATTGTTTGAGACTGGCGCGGGCGGTTCAGCCCCCAAGCACGTGCAGCAACTCCAAGCAGAAAACTATCTCCGTTGGGACAGCCTCGGTGAATTTCTTGCACTCGCTGTTTCATTGGAACACTATGCGGAGCACACTGGAAACCAACAAGCGCGTATCATGGGGCAATGCCTCGACGACGCAACCACCCGATTTCTAGATGAAGACAAGAGCCCAACACGCCGTCTGGGTGGAATTGACAACCGTGGCTCCCACTTCTATCTGGCCTTGTATTGGGCGGAGGCCTTGGCCGCTCAAACGGAAGATGCCGGACTGAAAGCAGACTTTGAGCGTCTGGCCTCAGCACTCAAATCTGCAGAATCCGCGGTCATAGAAGAATTGATCAGTGTCCAGGGAACGCCTGCCGATATCGGAGCTTATTACCGCCCCGATGCGAAAAAGGCGCAGAAGATCATGCGGCCGTCAGCCACATTGAATAAAATATTAAGCCAATAATACCGGTCCTGAGCTTCAAGCGGCGGGGAAAAACAAAAAAGGGATGACCAAACTTGGCCATCCCTTTTTTCGTGTGACACAACCGGTGATCACTGGTAAACGCGCACGTAATCCACGGCCATGAAAACCGGGAATTCCGTCGATGCGTCCGGACTTCCAGGCCAGTTTCCACCAACAGCCACGTTCAGAATGAAAAAGAACGGATTGTTGAATGGGTAAGGCTGTCCTTGCATCAAAGAAGGGTTGATTGTAAAATAAACTTGGTCGTCCATCAGGAACTTGATTTCATCTTCCATCCATTCCACAGAAAAGACATGAAATTCTTGATCGAAGTGATCGGGATAAATCGAAATAGAAGTTCCTTGATGTGTCCAATTTGGCCAATCTGCACCCCAATGCGCCGTGCCGTGGACGGTCCCAGGTAGATGGCCCAACAATTCCATGATGTCAATTTCACCACATGCGGGCCAACCCACATCCGGATAATTCGACCCCAACATCCAGATGGCAGGCCAGACTCCTTGTCCCTTGGGCAGCATTGCACGAACATCAATACGACCGTACTGGTGCTCCTGCAATCCAATGCTCTTGAGGCGAGCCGAAGTGTAGGCATTCTCCCCCACCTTTTCTGCTATGATGAACAACTTACCGTCGCCAACAAAGCTATTGTTTGCACTATTGGTGTAGGATTGCAGCTCATTGTTGCCCCAACCACCGTTGCCGGAACCTAGGTCATACGTCCAATTGGCTGGGTCAATGAATTCCCCATCGAATTCATCTGACCACGCCAGCGACATTCCTTCATAGGAGGTTGCAGCATCGTAACCTTCATCGGAAATGAAAATATCCGTGTCATCATTCCGCAAGCCAACGTTCACGAAGGGCTCTCCTACCTTGATGTAGCCATTGACTGGATTCGTCAATTCAACCTGGAACGATTCATCCGGTTCCAAGTATTCATCCGTCACGATGGGAATGGAAATTGTCTTGGACGTTTCACCTGGAGCAAAAGTCAAGGAGCCTGAAGCGGCGACGAAATCATCGCCAGCCGTCGCGGACCCCTCTATAGTGGCATATTCTACCGTGACTTCTCGGGTATTCACCGGACTGACGCGCACCTCGACCGTGACTGAGGTCAACAACGCAGTTTCAAAAACCGTGACATCATTTGCCCAACTAATCTCTGAGTTTACTTCCGGCTCTGGATCATTGCACGCCTCACATGAGGTCAAGAGAACGCATACCGCGATGCCCAGATATCCAACTAACTTCTTCATTTTTTCTCTTCTTCTATCGCGCTATCATTCCGCTACAAACGTGATCGTAAACCACCCCTCGGCTTGGATGCAGTCTCCTCCTTGAATTGGACCGTGCAACACCAAACGGTCTTCCGTAATTTCCACGACGTCATAAAAGGGACCGGAATCCCATACCCCCATAAACCCGCAGAGGGTTTCTGTGAAGGATCCAAGTGTGATTTGATCTTCTCCCGAGGTTCCAGCACCTTCCACGAGCAGATAAGTCGTAGGAGGAATCTCAATTACTGTTTCGACGTATCCTTCAAAAGGATTCATGGTGCTGCCGTTGTTGTTGTAGATGTAGGCACCATCTTCGGTGAACTGATATTGGTCATCGGTTTGCCATTCGGTGTGTCCATCGGCAGGTGACGTGTACCACTCCGTTGAATACGGCGCAGGCCCTACTGAGATCGCTCCGGATTCATTCGATAACTTCCATGTCTTCTGGTTGTCACAACCTGTGAGCAACGCCTTGGTTCCTTCACAAGGCAGCTCCAAGGTTTGATCAATTGCCACGATTGCAGAGGCAGAGCCCATGCCTCCGGCGGTGTGCACGGAATACGACAACGTGTATTCTCCTTCTACGGGATAATAGGTGGTATCGCTGGGTTTATCAGATGTCTGACCATTCCCGAAATCCCACAGGTGCAAAAATGCGCCTTCTACCGCCTCTGCGTTGACCGCAACACGATTGGAATCGATGCCTACCACCTGACCGGTGGAATCGATTGCATCGATGAAATCCCAAGAAATACTCGCTGTGGGGGCACCAGGAAGATCAATTCCTTCCTCGGTATATGGCTTGCAGCCTTGGACCACTAGCAGCAATGCAATTCCGCCAAAAATAGCTGTGTTCAATGTCTTCTTCATATCAGTACCCATTGTTTTGTGTGATGTTGCCTCCAGACAACGTAATCTCTACCTCTGGAATCGGAAATACTTCATTGACGCCAGCGACAAAGCCCTGGTCTGCCAAAACTTGTGCCGCACGGCCTTGGCGAACCAAGTCGAAAAAGCGATGTCCTTCCAACCCCAACTCCACCCTGCGCTCGTGGTAAATGGCTTCCAGCAAATCAACACCCGTGACGTCATCGCCTAACGCAGGAAGCGCATTGGGATCCGTCCCGGAAGCGCGAGCACGCCCGCGCACAAAGTTGACGAACGTTCGTGCAGTAGCTTCATCGCCCAAATGGTACTGTGCCTCTGCATGAAATAACAAGACATCGGCATAACGAATGACCCGGTCATTGGAATATCCATTGGGATTCGGGTCACCAAAAGGCGCCTCGTCCGAGGCATTGATGAAAAACTTTTTGGTGTAGTATTCATGCGGCATTCCTGTTGACTCCAACGTGAATTCACCGCGATCTCCCATTTGATCCCCTACTTGAAAAACGCTCGCTCCGAGACGGGGATCGCCACTTTCAAATTCATCGACAAAATTTTGCTCAGGAATGTTGAAACCATACCCCCCGAATTGACCCCGGGCGCGAGTAAAGACATTGGTGAAAGTGCCTTCCAATTGATTTCCCCAATTGCCCCCTGAAGCGTTCATGTATTGGATTTCCCAAATAGAGCCCGGACCATTTTCTCCAGCTTCGGTAAAGATGTTGTTGTAATCACCTTCAAGGAAATATTCCCCTGACCCCACGATATCGTAAGTCAAATCACGGCAAGGTGCCCATTCGGATTGGTAAGCATGTGCTTTGGCCAAGAGCGCTGTTGCTGCTCCCCATGTTGCACGGCCAATTTCTGAAACAGAAATCCCGCTGCGCTTCGGCAAATATTGACGAGCCAACTCCAAGTCCGTTTCGATTTGTGCCCAAACCTCTGATGCTGGAGTGCGCGATTGTTGGTATTCACTCGGAGCAAGGTTTGCCAAAATCAGCGGAACATCTCCATACATCGTGACGAGGTTAAAGTACCAGAAGGCTCGAATAAAAGCCGCTTCACCAAGAAAGCGGTTCTTATCTGTTTCATCCATTTCAACCCCCGGAATGCGATCCAAAGCGAGGTTGCAATACGCGATGCCGCGGTAAGCCACTTGCCATTCCGCAAGAATCAACTTACTGGAAGACAAGCCCTGGAAATTTTCGAACAAGAACAGTTCCGGCTCATCACCGTCACCAGACCCTCCTTTGTGGGAATCATCTGAAACGATGTCGCCGAAATACCATCGGAAGTGAGGCGCCAATTGGCTGCTTCCCTGGATATTCGTCACTTCTTGTTGCAGGTTGTTGTAACATGCAATGGTGGCCGATTCTGCATCCGCTGCATTTAAGAAAAAATTCGCTTCCGTTGAACCGACCAAGGGCTTTACGTCCAAAAATTCAGATTTGCATGCCACCAGTGTGCTGGCAAAAAACCCAATGAATAATGCTGTTTTGAGATTCATGATTTCTTGGATTAAAAGTTAACATTGACTCCGGCCATGAAAGTCCGAGCGGAAGGATAAAATCCGCGATCGATTCCAATCTCCAATGTGCCACGGGAACCAATTTCGGGATCGAGTCCCGAATAATTTGTAAAGGTGAAGAGGTTCGACGCCGCAACATAGACACGACACTTTCCGATGCTCAAGCGTTGCATGATGCTCTCAGGCAGCGTATATCCCAACTGCACATTTTTGATGCGCATGAAGGATCCATCCTCCACGAAACGATCCGAAATTCGATTGTTTTGATTGGGGTCGGAATGGGAGATGCGCGGATACACGTTGGTAGAACCCTCTCCGGTCCAACGCTCGAGCGCAGACACCGGAAGGTTCGTGGTATTCAAATCATAGCGGAACACCCCATTGAGCAGGTCGTTGCCATGCGCTCCCTGCAAGAACAAAGAGAAGTCAAATGATTTGTAATTGGCCTCGAAGTTGAATCCATACGTAAAGTCCGGATGTGGATTGCCAATCATGACTTTGTCTTCTCCGTCTACGACGCCGTCGCCGTTTTGATCCACAAAAATGACATCA
>Ga0209335_10006512_pt1 | contig 10419 bp, 1 predicted proteins | sample COG_09_FD_184753 | JGI IMG/M metagenome (GOLD analysis project Ga0209335, IMG submission 184753) | Pelagic Microbial community sample from North Sea - COGITO 998_met_09 (SPAdes) (version 2) | ecosystem: Environmental > Aquatic > Marine > Neritic zone/Coastal water | place: Helgoland, sampling...
TCGGGATTAGCAAACACAGTAGCCATCTTCGTGGCATCTCCGCCAAAGTCGCTTGCTAACTCTTCGAAGTCTTCCAACTTATCCATGTTTGCTAAGAAGGTGTCTCCTTGATCGGAAAACTGATCGTTCAAGCGTTTGAGATCGTCAGCCTTGTCAGGGTTTGAAAATACGGTAGCCATCTTCGTGGCATCTCCGCTAAAGTCGATTGCTAACTCTTCGAAGTCTTCCAACTTATCCATGTTTGCTAAGAAGATGTCCCCTTGATCGGAAAACTGATCGTTCAAGCGTTTGAGATCGTCGGCCTTGTCAGGGTTTGAAAATACGGTAGCCATCTTCGTGGCATCTCCGCCAAAGTCGATTGCTAACTCTTCGAAGTCTTCCAACTTATCCATGTTTGCTAAGAAGATGTCCCCTTGATCGGAAAACTGATCATTCAAGCGTTTGAGATCGTCAGCCTTGTCAGGGTATGAAAATACGGTAGCCATCTTCGTCGCATCTCCGCCAAAGTCGCTTGCTAACTCTTCGAAGTCTTCCAACTTATCCATGTTTGCTAAGAAGGTGTCTCCTTGATCGGAAAACTGATCATTCAAGCGTTTGAGATCGTCGGCCTTGTCAGGGTTTGAAAATACGGTAGCCATCTTCGTCGCATCACCTTGGAAGTCAGTTGCCAAATCTTCAAAATCATCAAGTTTGTCCATATTTGCGAGAAGTGTATCGCCTTGGTCTCCAAACTGGTCGTTTAAACGCTTTAATTCATCCGCCTTGTCGGGGTTAGCAAACACCGTTGCCATCTTGGTCGAATCCCCTTGGAAATCAGAGTTTAACTCAACAAGATCAGTAATGTTAATTAAAACATCATTCATGTTAGCACCTGCTGCTTTAGCATCATCCTTCACCTGAATTGCATTCGCAATTCTGGATGGATCTTTAAGAAATTCCAACTCGAATTCAGGAGTAAAGTCAGTATCTGCCTTAAGTGCTTTTAAATCATCTAAGTTAGCAAAAATGTCACTGACATCAGCACCCAAACCAACTGCCTCGTTTTTGATGTCGAGAATGTGTCCCACCTCGTTGGGATTACTCAGAAATTTCGATTGCAGTGTGGGGGAAATATCACCATCTGCTTTTAATGCTTTTAAATCATCAATATTGTGCAAAATTTCTGATCCTTTTGCACCAAGTGTGTCAGCTTCGCGAATTAGGTCCAAACTGTCTAAATTACGGAAGAGAATATCAAGCTCCTCTTCATTACCCTTGAATAATTCTGCAGTAATTGCGATTTCGGCGGCACGATCGCCATATTGTTCAATTTCGTCGCCATAAGTAGGGAATTGTAAATTTAACTTAAGTTTACCCTGTTCCTTCATTGTACTTTCGAAAGAATCCTGGTCTTTGAATAAATTTGCCAAATACTCATTTTGTTGGTCTTCAGGTAATTCCTTGATATCGTTGTAGGTATTGAGAATGGCATCTGATTTATCAATGTTGTTAAAAACAACATCAAAACCTGCTTCATCATCCAAATTGGAAGTCAGCGTTTGAAGTGCAGTTAATTTATCAGGATTATTAAACACAATATCACGTTTTGTGGGATCATCTTCAAACCTTCTTGCTAAGGAATCAAGACTCTCTAATACCAATGTTTGTTCATCTCCCTCGTAACGAGACGTAATTGCTTGAATTTCTGGTATGTATTCCAAATTATCAAAAACAATCTCCATTTCATTAGATGCCAAAGTAGCAGAAAGATTAATAATTCCTTCCAACTTATCAGTATTTTCAAAAATCATGTCTAACTTATCTGAGTCATTAACATAAGTATTTGAAAGACTTTTTAAATTTTCTAGTTTATCGATTTGGCCATAAACCGCATCCAATTTATCAGAGTCATATCTAAATTGTTCGGTTAAAAATTTAAGATCGTCAACTTTATCAAGATTTTCAAAAACTGCTTGAATCTTAGTCGGGTCATCATCTAAATATGCAGTCAGGTCTAATAAATTATCGAGTTCATCGAGATTATTCAGAAAGTTAGTTTGTAGGTCAGTGTTATCCTTTACTGCATCCGAATTCAAGACATAAGCCAAATCATCAGCACGATCTTCATACTGATTGATTGATGCGAGAAGTTCAGAATGGTCAGCAAAACGACTTCGTAGTTTACCGAGTGCAGATTTTGTAACTTCTGCTTCCAAATCTAAAACTGGTACGCTCCCGTCAGTGGATGCTGTTGCTTGATTAATAGTGTATTTTAAGCTGTCATCGTCATCTAAAGCGGAGGCGAGTTGCCCTGCGCTGCTAGCGTTTTGTAGTACAGCGTCAAACCCAGCTCCCAAATCAAGATCCGCGTCTGCTACGTCTGAAACCGAGAGTTTTTCAGCAACCTCTACCAAAGCTTGGAGATTTTCGAAGGCAGAGTCGGATTGACTTGTCGGGGTGGAACCTGCACCTGTGCTAGAAGACGATGCCTTCTTCGATTCATCAACCTTCTTAACCACAGCAAAAAGGTTTTTCAATTTTCGTCCTGAATCATCACCACTATCGGCAGCATCCACTGCAGCTTTCATCGCTTTTGCCTGATCAGCGTTTGCAATAACTGCACCTACTGAACTTAATGCCCCTGCAGCTTCAGCAGCGATTACAACTGCTACCACATCTGAAGCATTTTCAGCGTTATCGAAAAGGGAACCAAGAGATGTGTTTGCCGCTTCTGCCTTTTCAGCAAGTATCTTCATATCATTTGCTTTATCTGCATTGTCCAACAGTTTATTAGAACGGGCAGCTTTTGCAGTCTTAGCAGCAATTTCAGCTTCTGCGGCCGCAGCGAGGGCTAAATTTCTTGCATCGGTATCAACCAAAGCTTCTGCGGCCAATTTTGCATCAGCAGCTGCCTTTGATTCGGCTGCAGCTAATTCATCGTTCTTGTCAACCATTGCTTTCAAATCGGCTGCTTGATTTGCATTAGCATACAACTTACCAAAACGTGATTTCTTTGAAACTTTTGCAGCCGCCTCGGCTTCGACTGCAGCTATCTTAGCATCGTTTGCTTCGGCTAGTGCAGTTAAATCGCCAGACGCAGTTGCTTGAGCAATAGCCTCTTCAGCCGCCAATTTAGCAGCCGCGACTTCAGCCGATTCTGTAGCAGCAATCCCATCTGCAATCTTTACCATCGCATTAAGTTCCGACGCTTGCTCAGCATTTTGAAGAACATTATCCAAATAAGACGAATCTTCGTTTCCACCAGCCAATTCAGTTGCGGCGGACTTCGCTAAATCAACAACATCAGAAATTTGGTTAAATGCATCGTCTACTTTTACCTTATTAGCAGTTTCTGCGGCGGCGTCTTTCTCCATTGCGACAGCGGCGGCGACGCTAGCGGCGGCGCTCACAAGTTCAGCCTGTAACTTCAAAGCCTCTATTTCATCTGCAGATGCAGTTTCTATTTGCTGAGCTAAGGCTTCTGACTCAGCGGCAAGTCGATCTTTTTCATCATTGGCTGCAGCAGCCGATTTTTGTAAGTCTTTAGCTGCATCTACTTTCTTAACAATATCAAATAAGGTATTTAATGTCTCAGCATCATTTGATTCAGCAACAGCTGCAAACTTATCCGATTTGTCCGCGTTCTTGAATACTGATGTAAGATTAGAGGCACTCTGTGACCCCGCTGTCTTAGCAGAGATCATTACCTTGTTTAATGAGTCTGCTTGATCTGCATTCTGAAAAACCGAAGTTAAATTTTCAGCGTTTGTGCTGTCAAGTTTTGCAACACCATCATCGCCTTTAGTTCCCAATGTTTCCCTGGCAACTTCCATCACTTCCTTTAAATCAGTTGCTTTGTCTGCATTCTGAAAAACTGAAGTTAAATTTTCCTTATTCTCTACTCCCAAATCCGATGCAGTTGTCATTATATCGCTCAGGTCATCAGCTTTGTCGGCATTTTGAAAAACAGAGGTCATGTTCTCTACATCCTGAGCTCCCACTGTTTTGGCCACTTTCATTACCTTATTCATGGAATCTGCTTGATCTGCATTCTGAAAAACCGAAGTTAAATTTTCGGCATTTGTGCTATCAAGTTTTGCTACACCATCATCGCCTTTAGTTCCCAATGTTTCCTTAGCAACATCCATCACTTCCTTTAGATCAGTTGCTTTGTCTGCATTCTGAAAAACTGAAGTTAAATTTTCGGCATCCTTCGCACCAAGTTCAGATGCAACATCAATTACTTTTTTGAGATCTCCCGCTTGATCAGCATTATTAAGAAAGCCTTCTAAATTTGAAGTGTTTTTTAATCCCAAATTATCTGCTTCTTCAGTAACATCCACAACATCGTCTATATTGCCCACAAGGTTTGTTAAAAAACTTACAGAATCGTTAGTAACAGACTCATCTCCACTTGCTCGGCGTCGAGCAGCGGTGGCACTAGCTTGTTTTTTATCCGCGAAAAGTTCAGATGCTTTTCCTGTGACCTCAACGTAAGTTTCTACTTTGGCAACCTGCTCAGCATTATTCAAGTCTATCAAACCCGCTTTTTCCAATGCAACTGCCTCTTGGGTACCATTGTCATCATCCCCGCCCACACCTTTCGAGGCTCCTTTTCTACTATCGTCTGATTCATTAATCTCATCTCCCGAAGGTGCGTCTTCATCTCCTCCTCTGTTTTTAACATCTACCCCCTTCTTAAAATCTTCAAAACTAACCCCAGTTGCGGAACTTGCTGCTTCAACATCCGCTTGTATGGATGTAAGTAAAGTAGTGGGGACACGCCCCATCTGTATTGGTAAAACGAGTCCGTTGGGTCCAATGCCAGTTGATAGGCTCTGCCCAGGTCCTAGAAGCGTTGGTAATCCTCCTCCTTTGGGAGTAAAAGCAATCTCACCTCTTAGCATCGAAGTAGTTTGTGTAAATCCACCGTCCGGCAGTTTCGCAACAGATATTGCAGGAACAGTACCGCGGATACCAGCAGTTCCAACGGGCGATTCAATGTTGAAACTGGATTGTTTATCCAATTTCTTAACATCGACGACAAGATCGCCGAATTCAATGTCGATAATGGTAGATGAATTGCTGGGTTCACCCTTAAGTTCGTTCAATTTAGTTTTACTCGTATCAAACTTTTCTTGAGTAAACTTTTTAAAATTTATAGATGTCTCGGGTTTGATGGTTGTAATAGTGCCATTGGTAAGCAGTAAGATTATTTTAGATGCGGGTCCTGTCTTTACAGTGTGCCCATCAAATAAAATTCCACCTGTTTTCACTTTTTCTTTTGGCAGTGGTAAGTTGGTCAGGTTATTGATTACTTCAACTTGCCCCTCTAAACCCGCAATAATAATTGCTCCTTTCGGGTCAACCAGATCTTGTTGTGCACTTAGTTTAAAAAATAATGAAAGTTGTAAAAGAATTACAATAAAGGGTAAAAAAGGTTGAGTCTTCATAATTTATAATTTTGTTAAACTTTAACAGAAATGATTTTGTATTATCATGCAAGAAAAAATGTATACATTAACTTTTAAAATATTTTGGTGTAGGTTCTTGTTTTTAAGTTTGGATAAAATTATCTTAAAAATTTGTAAACTTTCCCCCATGATGAACAAAAAACTTTTTCAAAATATTTAGGATCTAAGTTTTCCATTAAAAAGCCTTGAATCAAAATGCTGTTAAATACTTCCTCATCCATAAAAAAAGTAGCCGGTCTTAATTCATAACCCTTAGCCGGTATCTCTATCTTTTCAAACTCACCAAAAACATGGCTTTTTTCTTTCCCTGTTGTGACAATTAATGTTTCTGGATTCACACCATGTAATTTTGCCACCTCATTCAGTGTTTTTCCACCCTCTGGAATTTCATAGGATCTACCACCTAAAAATACAGGTAAATTTGTTTGCACTAAGTGAAAGCGTGCTCCAGGAGTGGACTTAGAGGGCACTTGGAACATCGTACCATTTGGTTGATAAATGGAGCGATGATAGTTAAAAGGTACCGGTTCTTTCGAACCAGGAATTCTGGCAGTATTCGTACTTAAATCAGCTTCAATCTTGTATCCTCCCCTCATGTTCAGAGACAAAGTTCCCCCAGATTGAGTCGTCCAGTCTGCCTGCGCCATGTAAGGTTGATTACGGTGAAAAGGGCCTTTTTCAAATAAACTATGCCGGTACGCTTCTGCATCAAATCGATCCAATAAAAAACGTTGGGCAAAACTGGAACGAAAAGTTTCGGGAGACAAAATCACAATTTCATTATGTTCATGAATATATAACAAGCGTCTTGCCGCTGAAGGATCCTCATTTGATGGAATTTTCAACCCTTTGAAATCAAGCACATTTACTTGCTTTGCGGGCATCCCATCATTTCGTACTTCTAATATTTGTCCGTAGGGAATAATTCCGCTTTTTACTCCATCAATTCGTAGGTAACCTCGCCTGTCAAAGCGATAACCGCCCTCAAATAGAAAAGAATTTCCTTCTCGCCTTCCATTTCTTAGAATAACCATAGGTGGATCTTGCACTCCCGAATTCCTGCTCCCATATTTCTCAGGAAAATATAAATTTCTTGAGCTAAAGCTAAGGATAGTCGGGAAAATTCTTAAAATTTCATAAGGTAGAAAAAGAAATGTATCTCTTGTCTTTTGGGGAAGAATCGAATTATTACTTTCCAAGTCACTAATTAAACCTTGATAGAACTCTAGATCTGGAGTGCCATCCTTAAAAAGTGCTTGCACAACTGTACCATAGACTTGTTTTCCTTTCTCTCTTTTGCGTTGAAGGTCAACAAAAGTCTCCGTTTTTAAACGGGCTAGATTTGCTGCTTTAATTGGCGAGGAAGACCGTAAGATTTCAGAAGTTAAGAAATTATCAAAAGTTTGATGAGCGGGGGAAGTAAAAGTTCGGGTATTTCCATAGAACCAGCAACCTGAACCGTAATCCCACCATGTAACAACAAAATCATCAGGTTTTGATGCCTCTTTCAACTTTGTGAGAACTTCTATAGTCTTAACTGGATAGACTACATGAGAATTATAATTTTTCGCGTGTTGAATATTAGGAAAAGCAAAGAAATAAACAACAAATCCGGAAAATAGCCAAGTACACCATTTAACTCCATTGCTGAATTGGGAAGGGACTATTTTAGACTTTATAAAAATTACTCGAAACGCTGCCCAAAGGAAAACTAATATTAAAAATACTAAGCCCAATGATGCCACATTTCCAACATGCACAGTAAACCTCAGTCCGACCGCTCCCTTGAAACAGTAATAAGCAATGGCTAAGAATGGTAAAGTTAAGCAAAGTTCCCAATAGCGCAAAATTAATAAAATTAATCCTATAAACCCAAAAATTGCAGTTGGCAGAATCCAAGCACCTTCTTTTTCACTTTGGGGCAGGCATCTAGGACATGAGCAAGAGGGAGAATCGGCAAGAATACGATTTCGAACCACATCGGGAGGAATTCCACTTGCCTCCCGGACAGTTGAGAAAACATTTAAATAGTGAAGCCTGTACCCCTTTTCCGTTTTAGAAGTTTGGGACGACTTGCCTTCACCCGCAGAGACATAGCCTTGTAACTTACTGAATATTTTCTCCTGCACACCTCCAAAAATTCCCACAAATACAATCATTGCCAGAGAAAGAGCGGGGAGAATTGATATAGGTAACACAAAAGGTAACTTCTTATCAAAAATTGACCATTTCAATTTCATCCGATTCTCACATCGGTTTAATCCAGCGAATAGTATCCATAACGAAACTAAAACAAGTAAACCTACTAAAAATCGCCCACCTGAATATTCTATACTTCCTCCTCCGGACCACGACTCTGCATAGGTAGCAAAGCCTATCATTAGGATCGATTTGAATGAAAAAATTGAGCTAGTTGAAGCTAATGTCTCCGATTTTTTCATCCCCTTCACGAATAGAAAATCAAATAGAAGCAATAATATACGGTAGGAAACAAAACCCACTGCAAGAGAAGCAGTGATTGCTTGGCCAGAAGAATAAAAGAAATTGTACAAATATAAACTCAATGCAGCAAATAAAGCATAGTGAATCGAGTTTCTTCGACATGCCGAAACCAGAAAATATAGTGAAAATGCAGGGATGGTGATAGAAAACATATCCGTATCGTAATACCCCGCTAAAGTCCTATTGTAATAACTATGAGTGATCCCTGCAAGACAGGCAGCAAAGAACCCCCACAATGAACTCCCGTATAACCGGCCTATTAAAACGATTGGGATGCAAACAAATCCCGCCACATAAACTGGCAACCAAAGCAAAAGTTGTTCTATATCCAATGACGGAAACGCCTCAAGTAAAAGATAAGGAAGATAAGTTATCATCCCGTTTTTCATAACACTTGGTATTAAGTGATTATCCTGATGCAATCCAAGGTGTCCTTTTTGAAGAATACTTCCAAAATAAAAACTATCATGGGTATTAGGCAAAGCGACTCCGCCACGAACCATATCGGGGCGCAGATATTGAACCTCCCCACTCTCATCAATATAATTTGCTTGTGCAAATTCTATCCATTCTAAGCGAATCCAAAAACTTAGAAGATATGCCAATAAAATAAAGAGGAGAGTAATACTCCAATGAGCACGGTCTTTTGGTAATTCAATCAGACCACTGAAAAAACCTCGTTCACTCAAAGGGTTTTTTAAACCTAAAAATTTCAAATTCTATAGTATTTTTATTTTGGCTAATGCAAGATCAACAAAGTTATGATCATTTAAATTCATCGTGAAAATAAAAACTAAATTAACGAAACTTTTTGCTTAAACCAAATAATTCTTTGCTTAACGATGCCATCAATGGATTAGTTTTCACGGAATCAAATGATTCCCCTAAAACAGTTCTTGAACCGTTGTGAATTCTTGAACCTAAATTCTTAACATGAAATGCATAGTCATTATTTACCATTATTCCAAGAAGCTCCCCTTTTTGCGAAAACACTAAGTCTCCTTTACCGGGATCAAATTTACCTGTGATGAAAGAAAAGTTTGTGTGGCTTACCTTGATATATCTCGAATCTCTCTCGTCTCGAATAAAATCTGTTTGACCAAAGCGTCCAGTTTTAGAGTTCACAACTACTGCTTCAGAAAAGAGATATGGATTTTCTGGAGCGTTAAATACTTCAATTTCGGATGTTTTCTCTAACTCAGCAGGGTTGATGTAAAGTGGGACAATTAATATCCGGGGATCGTCCATAAATGCAACCTCTTTAACCGGTATGCTTACTTTTAACCTCGGGCTCACAATTTGACCCGTTACCTCGGTTAACTTCCGAGCAAATGGTTGCAAGCGAAAAGGAGTATTTTGCCCATGGACTAAAGAATAAGCAAATGAACCATCAACCATGATTATCGTATCCATTTGAAAAGTTTCTTTTTTGAGCGCTCCCATGAAACCTCCCTTGTGCGTAAAAGTTAATTCTAATTTGATTTTATTTTCATCATATCTTGTGAAAATTTCATTCAAAGATTTAGTTTGAACATCAGTTAGCTTTTTAAAGTTTTCTTTTTGTTGAGCGACTGAAACTTCCACTTCTTTTTTGATATTTTCAACTTTTGAACCAACTCCTTCAATTTCTTGTCCAACACGGGAAACATCTTGCTTCACGCTATTTACATCATTAGTCACATTGGTAATTTTATCTCCGACACCAGCAAGTCCCTGACCAACGACCTTTAAGTCTTGTCCAACCCCTTTAAGCCCCGCGTTGATAGAATCGATTTTTTCATCGAATTTTGCAGTAGAAGCAACTAACGCATCGCCTCTTCTCTTTTCGTCTTTTAATTGTGCTTGAGCTTCAGCAGTGGCTTTTTCCTCGGCTTTTACTTTTTCTATAGACTTTGCAAGTTCAACACGAAAAGTCTCCGCTTCCTTCTCTGTTTTTGCTTTCAGTTCAGAAAGTTGATCAGATTTTTTCTTCGCATCAGCTAAATTCTTGGAAAGTAATTCGAGTTCCTTTTTGGATGCGGCATTTGTTTGCAAAAGTGCTTCTCTTTTTTTCTCAATTTCTTCCCGTTTGCGTTCGAGTTCTTGGGCTTCCGCCTGTGATTTTTTTATCTCTTCTTGGTTATCTGCGATAACCGCGTCCCGGGAGGCAATTTGATTTTCTTTGTCCTCTAACTCTTTTTGCCTCTGCGCAATTTGATCTTCGAGTCTTAGTTTTTGCTCTAGTAAATCATCTTTATCACTGCTTAGATTTTCTAACAGAGTTTCATTGGTCGCTTCCAATTCTGCTACTACATCGTCGTAGTTCTCGCCATCTGAAATTCGTTCAATTACAGCATTTGAAACTATTTTTTGTCCATCCTTTGCGATTGTTGCATCGGCTGGCACATCAAATCTTGCCAAAGCAAGAATGCTCAGGAGAAGAAAATCGCAAACTACAAGTAATAAACTACGATTCATACCTCTT
>Ga0209335_10006513_pt1 | contig 10419 bp, 8 predicted proteins | sample COG_09_FD_184753 | JGI IMG/M metagenome (GOLD analysis project Ga0209335, IMG submission 184753) | Pelagic Microbial community sample from North Sea - COGITO 998_met_09 (SPAdes) (version 2) | ecosystem: Environmental > Aquatic > Marine > Neritic zone/Coastal water | place: Helgoland, sampling...
TGTCTTAATTTATAGACCAATTCCAGGAGAACAAAAAGGGTGTGTTGATTTACAAGAAGCTACTGGAGGAAGAGCTTGGTCTCCTCTTTAATTGATTAAACACATGAAAAAACTTGGACAGAAGAGATTTTATCAAAAAAACATCCCTTTCTGCTGCAGTTCTGGCTACAGCATCTTTGTTGTCATCCCCTGCACATTCCACGCGATTTTCACAATATCGAGTCCCAAATTTGGAATAATTGAAATAAGAGGATGAAGCAGTTGTATCTGTCAATCAGTAATTTATTGTAGTAATAAAATTATGAAATCAAAAAAAATAAAAAAAACTATTAAAACAAAAATAATCATGAAGCAGCTTATTATAATTACCCTCATTGCCATAACAGTCTACGCCTGTAAAACCGAGCAAAAAAATAAACCTGAAACCAATTCTAAAATACTTACTGAAAAAACTAATGACTGGATCTATCTTTTTGATGGCAGCAGCACCAAAGGTTGGAGAGCATATAATGGAGATGCATTACCTCCGGGATGGGTAATAAAGGACAGCACGTTGACTTTTAATTCGGAACAGGTATTAGAAGAAGACTATGACTATAAGGGCAGCAAGGATATCATTTATGGTGCTGAAGAATTTGATAATTTTGAATTATATGTTGAATGGAAAATTCCTCCAGGTGGGAATAGTGGTATTTTTTATCATGTAAAAGAAGGTTACCCAGGGCCTCCAGTGGTCGCACCTGAATACCAACTCATCGATGATGAAAACTACGCTAAAATACATGACCTTACAAGTTACAACAGTCAGTTTGGAGTTGCCGAACCTCGTGACCTCCAAGATTGGCAAAAAACAGCAGCAGATTATGCGATGCACGTTCCCGATCCTGCTAAGAAGATTTTAAACCCTGCTGGTGAATGGAACTCGACAAAAATTGTTTTTACCACTGAAAAGGTAGAGCATTGGTTGAATGGAAAAATGGTACTTTCATTTGTGCCTTGGTCAGAGGACTGGAACATTAAAAGAAATTCTGGAAAATGGGATGGATCCCCCGATTATGGAAAGTTTAAAACAGGATTCATTGGATTCCAAGATCACGGGAGTGATTTATGGTTTAGAAACATAAAAATTAAAAAATTATAAGCTATTTAAAATGCAAAAAAGAGACTTTTTAAAAACAACAGTGGCTGCGGCGTCATCCGTATTATTACCTTCTTCATTGTTTGCAAATATTCAAGGGGACAAAAGGCTCAGAACAGCTCATATTGGTGTAGGCGGAATGGGTGCAGCAGATTTAAAGTCAATCTCTTCACATGATAGGGTTGATGTTACCGCACTCTGTGATGTAGATTCAAATAACTTGGCTGCGGCAAAATTAAAACATCCCAATGCCAAAACTTTTTCGGATTACCGCGTAATGCTTGAGGCAATGCAAAACGAAATTGATGCAGTCATCGTTTCTACACCAGATCATACGCATGCCCCTGCTTCAATATTGGCTATGGATTATAACAAACCGGTCTATTGTCAAAAACCATTGGCGCATCATGTGTCTGAGGTTAGAGAAATGAGAAGGAAAGCCGAAGAAAAAAACTTGGTTACCCAAATGGGGATTCAAGTACATTCATTTTATGACTACAAATTGGCAACCTTATTGATACAATCAGGAATAATTGGTAAAGTTGAAACCGTAAGAGCATGGTCGCCAAAAAACTGGGGTTATGACGGACCAGTAGCTGAAGGTTCGGATTCCGTACCAGAAAGTTTAGATTGGAATTTGTGGTTGGGCACAGCTGCCGAAAGACCTTTTAAAGAAAAGGTTTATCATCCTGCTAATTGGCGCAAACTTGTTGATTTTGGGTGTGGTACTTTGGGGGACATGGGTGTTCATATTTTTGATACGCCTTACAATGCCCTAGGATTGGATGTCCCAACTACAATAAAAAACAATTGTAGAAAACCAAATGGCTTTGGATATCCAGAAAATAATAATGTCACCTATACCTTTAAAGGAACAAAATATACCACTGAAGATTTCAAATGGGTTTGGTATGATGGAAAGGGTGCTCCATCGAGTCACAAAGAATTAAAGCTTCCTAACAAGGAAAAACTTCCTTTACAAGGCGCCATGTTTATTGGGGAAAAGGGGAGACTTTTATTGCCTCATTTTATGGAGACCCCAAGGCTTATTGTTGATGGTAAATATCAAGAAATCGACATCTCTAAATACGATCCAGACGGGAAATTAGGAAATACTGTAAACGACTATGAGCGCGATGCTCCAAAGCATTACCATCAGTTTGTTTCTGCTTGTTTGGGCGAGGAGGAAGCATCAGCTCCATTTTCTTATGCTGCCAGATTAACAGAAACAATCCTTTTGGGAGTCATTGCTGGTCGTTTTCCAAATAAGACATTGCATTGGGACAACGAAACCGCTAAGTTTAAGGAAGCCGCTGCAAATGAGTATCTAAAAGGTGTAAACAGGAAGTTTTAAACTAACTTCTCTTATTAAATAACAATCGGTCTAAGCTTAATTTACCTAAGCAATACAATGATAATTATCTTGAATAAACGAAACTGATCATAAGATAAATATATCTATATATGAAGAAAAAAAACATACTATTACTTGCTGTGACCATATTACTGATAGCATGTTCAGAGCAAACTAAAAAGGCGTCTTATGTCAACGCATTTATAGGAACAGGCGCACATGGCCATACGTTTCCCGGGGCAACAACCCCTTTTGTTATTCTTACAACTGGACTGGATATAATCCTGCTTTCCGTACTGATTTATAGTATTGATCTAGTTCAAAAGCCAGTCAATTATCACTTCTTTGAAGTTTTTGGAAAGAATTCACTTGTCATATATCTTTTGTCTGAATATCTAGCGATTGGAATGAACTTCATCAGAGTAATTGGAGATCAATCACTCTACACCTATATCTATGAAATAGGCTTCAGTTGGATTGGCCAGTATTACGGTGCATTCTTTTTTGCATTGGTTTTTATGTTTATATGTTGGGCTGCTGGGTGGTGGTTACATAAGAAAAAAATCTATATAAAGGTATGACTGGTTTTAACCCCCATCAAAAGTAGGTAATTAGAACCCCACCCCTTCAAAATAAATTTATGGAAATACGCTGGTGAAAAATGGTATTTTTATTAATTATTGGAGTTTCTTTGTCCTAGCGAAGTAAGCAGCGTAAAAGAGGCTATGTATATGGTTGGTATAGAACCTAAATCTTATTTCACAACGGCTTTCAAGAAGTTATATGGTGAAAATCCATCTGATTTTATTCAGAGATAATCGTTTTTGGACACAAAATAGTTAATTAAATAAAATAGCATTTCAACTAAATTTTTAATCTAATTAAACCTTTTTAATGAAAGAATATTCCAATACGAAATTTGAAAATAAAGGCTGGCGCCCATTTCATAAACTCTATGCTTGTTGCTTTTTTATCTTAACAATTTCTTGTACAACCACCAAAAAATCTCTTCTTAAACAAAACAATTTAGCTTCAGAGACAAGTTCTTATCTACTTCAACATGCCGAAAATCCCGTAAACTGGCAACCTTGGGATGAAATTTTATATCGGGATGAAAATGATAACAATAAGTTAGTAATAGTAAGTATAGGTTATTCAAGTTGTCATTGGTGTCATGTCATGGAAAAAGAAACTTTTGAAGACAAAAGTATCGCAGATTTGATGAATGAAAAATTTCTTAGCATCAAAGTTGATCGTGAGGAAAATCCGGATGTAGATAAAGTATATATGACTGCCCTTCAACTGCTGACCGGTTCTGGTGGGTGGCCATTAAACGCAATATGTTTACCCAATGGGAAGCCAATTTATGCGGGAACCTACCATACCAAAAAGCAATGGATGCAAATTTTAGAAAACATTCAAAAGCGCTACGAAAGTGATCCAGATCAACTTTCGGAATTAGCAGAAAAAATCGCCGAGGGAATTCAATCTGTAAATATTATTGTTCCTCCTGAAGAAACTAAACCTTTTAATAATTCTTTTCTTGATGATCCCGTTAAAGATTGGAAACAAAATCTAGATTTTAATTACGGAGGTGAAATTCAAGAAAAAAAATTTATTAACCCAGTCAAATTAGATTTTTTAAGAGTCTTTAAAACCACAACTAAAGATTCATTATTAGAAAAATATCTTAATCTAACTTTAGATAAAATTTCAAGTGGTGGTATTTATGACGCACTCGAAGGAGGTTTTTTTCGTTACAGTGTTGATCCCTATTGGAACCTTCCTCATTTCGAAAAAATGCTATACGACAACGCTCAAAACATTGGAACGTTTTCAGATGCTTACAAAGAAAACCCTAAACCCATTTATAAAGACATTGTATATGAAACCATTTCTTTTTTAAAAAAAAGAATGGCAGCAAATAACGGGGGCTTTTTTGCCGCAATCGATGCCGATAATACTTCTGGAGAGGGGGGTTATTACACTTTTAACAAAAATGAGATTGAGATAATTGCCGAAAATAATCTTCAACTTTTTCTAGATTATTATGGTATAGACTTTGAAAAACCCATTATGGAGGATCTCTTTATTTTGAAAAAAATCTACCCCGAGAGTCAATTCACTGCCAACAAAAAAATAACTGAAAAGAGATGGAAAAAGCTTAAGGAATTTTGGGAATATAACATAAAACAAATTACAATTGATCGAGATTTTCCCCTAGTTGACAACAAAATCATAACCTCATGGAATGCTCTTGCCATTTTGGGGCTTAATAAGGCATCGCAGGCGTTTGGTGAAGAAAAGTGGCTTTTACAAGCAGAAAAAACTTTTTCTTTTTTGGTAGAGAATCTTTTTAAAAGTGATATTCTTTATCACACTTATCAAAACAATATGCCAAAAGTAGTTGGTTTTTTAGAAGATTATGTTTTTTTGTCAGCAGCAGCTTTGGAGTTATATAAATCTACAGGGGAAAAATATTATTTAGATTGGAGTGTAAAAATTTGTGATATTATCATAGATAAATTCCAAGTAAAGGAGAATCCATTCTTCACCTATAAAATGAAGGATCCTCTAATCTCCAAGGTTTTTGATTTAAATGATTTGACAATACCGTCTTCAAATGCAGTAATGGCCCATACTCTTTTTGATATTGGACAACTGTTAGACCGAGAAGATTACCTGAACAGGGTTCAGAGCATGTTAGAAACAATTCAGCCCGATGTAGAAAATGGCATAAGCTATTATAGCCATTGGGCTTCACTTTATGTCAAGTATGCCTTTACCAGACATGAAATAATTGTGATCGGTCCAAAAGCGAGAGAATTTTCGAGAGAAATCCAAAAAGAATATTTTACAAATATTTTATTTCAGCAAAGCAGCGTGGCAAGTGAACTGCCCTTTTTAAAAGACCGTTATTCTGAAAACGAAACCCTTATATATGTTTGTAAAAATAATGTTTGCTTTGCTCCGGAAGATTCAGTCGAAGCTGCTTTATCCAAACTAAAGAGTTTTGAAACACAGGATAAAACACCAAACTCAAGAAACATCTCTATTTACGATATAAACTTGAATTGATTTCATCAGTCATATATCTCTAAACCCCCTATTTTACTGGAGATAGCTGGGTTCTAATTACCCCCTTTTATTTGGGGGTTAAAACCAGTGGGCAGGGGTAAACCCGCGTCTCAGAGTCTCTTGATTGTTTCAATCTTTCGGGTTATGCTGACGGCATGCACGGCATGGTCTTTCCCCATAATCTATGTTTGATATACTACTATTATTTCTACCTACTTTTAGCTAATACGGCATGCCTTGGTTGCCGTTATTGAATCTCCATTTAAGTTTATATAATGAAATACATAAACTAAATCATAATCCCTTTGTATTGATATGGGTAATATTATTAGATTATAAAACAGTTCTAGAGCCTATCTTTTGTGTGAATTTTTACAAAATTCAGCACGCTTAAAATTCTGTAGTGGATTTCTCCTTAGGCTAACATCCATACGGATCTACAGGTTCTAACATCTTTTTATATTCCCTATAAGAGTAAAGATGTTTTAAGACCAAAAAGCGTTATTTATGGTAATGATTTAGCAAGTCAATTAAGTTGTAATAACTTGGTTTCTTGCTATTGCATCTTTGTTTATTCCATGCAACATTCACGGTTTTTTCATTTAGAGTTTTAAGTTTTTTTGCCTCATGATTAAATGTATTGGTTAATAATATTTTCAAACAATTCCTGTTTCCCGCTATTCAATGACAATTCACCATTTTCTTTAGAAATTTTATACAAATCTTCCATCGAAAGTTGTCCTGCTTCAAAAGCTTTTCCCTTTCCAGAATCAAAAGATTTATAACGGTCTTTTCTTAATTTCTCATAAGGAGAAGAATTAATTATTTTGTCTGCGATCAACAACCCTCTAGCAAAAGTATCTGCTCCTCCAATATGAGCATGGAATAGATCGGCTAGGTCCGTTGAGTTTCTTCTGATTTTGGCATCGAAGTTAATCCCACCACCTTGAAGACCTCCTGCTTTTAAGAAAACCAACATTGCCTCTGTCGTCTCCTGGATGTTGTTGGGAAATTGGTCGGTATCCCATCCATTTTGATAATCCCCCCTGTTGGCATCAATACTGCCGAGCATTCCCGATTTTGCAGCCACTGCCAATTCATGTTGCATTGTGTGCTGTGCAAGGGTTGCATGATTGACCTCTATGTTCATTTTAAAGTCTTTTTCAAGACCATATTCTTTTAAAAATCCAATTGCTGTTGATGCATCAAAATCATATTGATGCTTCATTGGTTCCATTGGTTTTGGCTCAATAAAAAAATTTCCTTTAAAACCTTGAGCTCTTGCATAATCTCTGGCCATAGTTAAAAACTGACCCATATGGTCTAACTCACGTCCCATATCGGTATTTAACAACGACATATAACCTTCTCTACCTCCCCAGAAAACATAGTTTTCGCCTCCTAGTTTGATGGTTGCATCTAATGCCAATTTTATTTGACCTCCCGCTCTTGCAACCACATCAAAATCCGGATTAGTAGCCGCACCATTCATGTAACGAGGATTAGAAAAACAATTGGCCGTTCCCCAAAGTAATTTGATACCAGAAGCTACTTTTTTCTCTTTTATATAATCCGTAATGGTAGCCAATCTTTTTTCTGATTCTGCAAAAGTGGCCCCCTCTTTAACCAAATCGAAATCATGAAAACAGAAATAATCAAATCCCATTTTTGAAATAAACTCAAAGGCTGCGTCTGCCTTATCTTTACCTGCCTGAATGGGGTCATTTGACTGATCCCATGCAAAGTTTTGTGTTCCAGGACCAAATGGATCTGCACCTGTTCCACAGAAAGTATGCCAATAGGCGATGGCGAATTTGAAATGCTCACGCATAGTTTTTCCAGCGACAATTTTATCTGGATTATAGTATTTAAAAGCCAAGGGATTGTCCGATTCTTTTCCCTCAAATTGTATTGTTCCGATTCCTTTAAAATATTCTTTGTTTCCTATAATTGCCATATTATTAATTGTGTTTAATTATTATCTGTTCAAAATTTGTTCTAATTCCATTTTCCAATGCTGATAAGCCATCTCATAAGGTTCCTTATTTTTTAAAGGCATAAAGGTCATTACATGATCATTTTTTGTGATGTTATTCCCAAACTTCTCAAAGTCGCCATCGGTCAACCCACAAGCCCTTGCAGCTCCAACGGAACCTGTGGTGTTGTATATTTCAATTTCATGACCAATTAAAGTAGCTACGGTATTCGAGAAAATTTCTGATCGGAAAAGATTGTCATTTCCTGCCCTGATAACATTGATTTTGGCATTGTCATCTTTTAAAATTTCCATCCCATAAACAAATGAAAACGCAATCCCTTCCAAAGCCGCCCTACACAATTGGGAACTGCTGTGTCGGTTTAAGTTTAAATTAATGAAATGAGTCCCTATATTCATACTGTTTAACATCCGCTCTGCTCCGTTACCAAAAGGAATCACCACCACCCCATCTGAACCCACAGCGACTTTTGAGGCTCTTTTATTCATGGCTTCATAGGACTCCTCTCCCATATTATTTCGCAACCAACGGTACATAATTCCTGCTCCATTAATACAGAGTAACTTCCCTACGTTTGTAGTTTCAGGGCTGTAATTTACGTGGGCAAAATTATTAATCCTTGAAGATTCTTTTGATTTTAAAATATCCGTAACAGCATAGATTACTCCCGAGGTTCCTCCCGTTGCAGCAACTTCCCCGGGTTTGAGAATATTTAATGAAAGTGCATTATTGGGTTGATCTCCAGCCCTATAAATCACAGGAGTTCCAAAGGGAATACCCGATTCTTGACTCCCTTTCTGATCTACCTCACCTTGATTGGAAAAGTTTTGGACAATAGTGGGCGTTAGGGAAGGATTAATTCCATAATAATCCAATAGCCAACCTGCAACCTTATTTTCTTTATAATCCCAAAGAATTCCTTCCGACAAACCGTTCTTGGTAGTGTTCATCTCTCCCGTTAGTCTGTATGCTATATAATCTCCAGGAAGCATATACTTGTAAATTTTTTCATACAATTCTGGCTCGTTATCCTTTACCCATTTCAACTTAGAGGCGGTGAAATTACCGGGAGAGTTTAATAAATTAGAAGCACATTTTTCTTCTCCTATGTTTTCAAAAGCCTTGTTTCCGATGTCAATAGCCCTACTGTCACACCATATGATGGAGTCCCTTAGAGGTTTACCAGATTCATCAACGACAACCAAACCGTGCATTTGATAAGAAATACCAATCCCGGAGATTTCTTTTGGGGGTATGTTCGCCTCCTTGATCAACCTTTTTGTTGCTTTACAAACATATTCCCACCAAGAATTGGGATCTTGTTCTGCCCAATCGGATTGTAGGGAAGTGATGGCCATTTCTTCTTGAGGTTCATGAAGTGCAATTATTTTCTTTCCAGTTACAGCGTCGACAAGCGCTACTTTAATTGAGGAACTTCCTATATCAAATCCTATGTAATACATTGTTTATAATGATTCTCTTATGATTAATTGTGTTTCGATATAACTTTGCATTGGCTTTTCCTTTGTAATGAATTCAGCAGCTTTGGTGCCCAATTCATTAAAATTTGTTGAAATAACTGAGATGCCTTTATAAATAAACTTCTTCATTGGAGTTTCATTATAGGAGAGAAAACCTACCTCGACTCCAGGTTCAAAATTCTCATTCCTACACTGCTCTAAAAACAAACCTAACATCCTATCACTCACACTGATATAAGCAATATTTTTTTTAATATTGAATTTTTTTGAGTCCAAAATTATTTTAAAATTAAAATTAAAAGCTTTACAATACTTCTTGAAAAAGGTAATTGTTTCCATAGGATGATTGGTAAAAGAAGGATACAGGAAATGTATTTCCTTATACTTTCTAAAAAGCCCTGTAGCACCCTCCAAGGATTTGGAAAAAGACTTACCAAAATCTTGAAATAAATAATTGTTTTCTATACTTGAATGTACATTCCAATCTATCAATAATAATTTGTCATTGCTGATTTTGGAAATTATTTCAGGGACATTTGCATCGTCGAAATTCATTACGATATATTTATAATATTTCCCAATACTGTTGTTTATTATGGTTTTAAAATTATCAATGTTATAATGATGAAATTGAACGTCAGTAATAATGTTTTCTGGTAAATTATTAATGAAAGAGTGGTATAAGACTTCTTTATAAGCCTTGAACGTATCGAGCAAGAGAAGTACTTTTTTAGTTTCATTGGCCACATAATAGCCCTTGTTTGGAACAGATTCAATCACTCCATTTTCTTTGAGTATTGAATAGGCCTTGAAAACCGTATCCCTGGATAATTGGTTTATTTTACATATTCTATTTACAGAGGGCAAGACGCCTCCTTTTTTTAAGATATTTTTTCCGATCGCATTATTTATCACGTCGACGATTTGCTGATATTTTGGAATATCACTTTGGTGATTAATATTAAAAGAAATAAGTGATGCATCCATACTGTTCTGTTCCGGTATGCAATATAATAAAAAACATTATCTAATGTTCTCGGATTAAAATTAAAAAATAGCTCGTCAGTCCATACTAATCCACCGTCTGACTTTTAGACTTAGAAACTGCCTGTAACGCTAAGACACTAAAATATAATTTCATTAAATAGTATTGTTTATGGGTGGAATCACTTTTGCTTTTAATAATTTTGAGCCATGGAACAAAATATTTTCGGAAACCCCCTCCTCTCCTGCTGCGCCAATCCTGCTACCGGTTATTTTAGAGATGGCCTGTGTAGAACAATTTCGCAAGACTCTGGAACACATACGGTTTGTGCACTGGTCACGCAAGAGTTCTTAGACTATTCGGCATCAAAGGGTAATGATTTGATG
>Ga0209335_10006515_pt1 | contig 10415 bp, 9 predicted proteins | sample COG_09_FD_184753 | JGI IMG/M metagenome (GOLD analysis project Ga0209335, IMG submission 184753) | Pelagic Microbial community sample from North Sea - COGITO 998_met_09 (SPAdes) (version 2) | ecosystem: Environmental > Aquatic > Marine > Neritic zone/Coastal water | place: Helgoland, sampling...
TAATGAAAAATTACATATTAATATATAATGAAAAATTACATATTAATATATAATGAAAAATTACATATTAATATATAATGAAAAATTACATATTAATATTTCTGCATTTATATTTAATCTTTTAATATTATCGACATTTATTTCAACTAATTGAGCATATTTATTATAATGTTCTATAGATATATTATTAATTTTATATAAAGGAATTAGTATAATATTATTCATTTTAATATAATATTATATTAAAATGAATTTTCAAACACATATTAATAATATTCAAGAATTTAAACAAATCATAGGACACGAACCATATTCGGGGAGTCCAATATTACCTTATAGTCAGGAAGAAGATTTTAAAGAATTAGAAGAATATTTTAAAGGAAAATCTGTAGCAATTGTTGCACCATCGCCTGATTTAATTGGTCAAAATAAAGGTAATGAAATAGATGAATATGATATAGTATGTAAAGTTGGTCAAATGTTTAATATCAATGATCCTATAAATTATGGAGAAAAATGTAATGTTTTATTTTTAGGTTGTTTTCCTAATCTTGAAGAGCATTACTCTCATGAAGCTAAAAATATTAACAAAATAAAAATAAATAGAATTATATGTCCAATAAAACCTTGTATACCTGGGATTTTAGATGTTCATAAAAGAGATATATGGGGTCATTATAATTATTTAAAAAAAGAATTACCACATATAAAATTTAATAATATTGGATTACTATCTTGCGATTTTGATAATACTTGTAAATCTAGAGCAACATTAGGAACATTTGCTATTAATTTTTTATTAAAACAAGATTTAAAAAAACTGGGTATTTATGGGTTTACTTTGTATAAAAATGGTGCATATCATCCAACATATGGACAACAGGATGCTGGAAGTCATGGATTTTCACATGATATTGAAATTAATGGATTAAAAAATTTAATAAGTCATAGTAATATCCCTATTTTTTTAAATAAAGAGGCAAAGATATATTTGAAGGAGAAAGATATGCTATGACAGAGTATTATATTTAATTAAAAAATTATCATTCGAATTATTTTCTAGGAATAATTTTACTTTATTATAATTATCATCTATTTTTTCCTCATTATAGCAGGTATGTTTCATTTTCCACTGATTGTTATCTAATTTTTCCCATAACAATGGACTTCTAAATTTGTTAATAGTATTAAAAAAATCATCAACAGTAATATCTAAATAATTTAAAACCTCTACAAAAAATCTAGTAGGAAATTCACCATCATATTGTTTAACTAACATTTTTCCTTCTTCTAATGTAATTTGTTTATTACGTATTTCCTGGGATGTATCATAAGATGCTCTACCTAAACCAAATTTTATCCACATAGTATAATAATGAAAGCCATCTATCCTATCATCAAAAGACATATATTTACAATAACTACCTTCAGTTCTATGATCATTTGTTTGAAAATCACATTCACGCGCCATTTTATAATAAACTTGTTGTGGGTCCCAACGATAAAAATGACCAGTATAGTAAATTTTAATATCTTTACCATTTAATTGTGATTTTTTTAATGGTAAATATGGTTCTAAATCTTCTAATGTTAATTTATATTTTTCTTTCAATTCACTTACTTTTAATCCTGATATAATAAATTCATCAAAATTTTCATTATCTTCTACTACACAATGTTCTAAATTACGAAATGGAACTTTTAATTGGTCTACACTATTACCATATTCTGCTTCATTTTCTCCATAAAACACAGCATTTACATTATATAATACCGCCATTTTAAGTGCAATATTTTTTTGTCCAATTATAAATGGTTGAAATGGGTGTAATATATTTTCAAATGCTATTTTTGTAAGTAATCTATGTACTCTTCCATTAGGTGTAAACATAATATTATCTATACCTATATTATGTATCATATTTTGTAAGTTCTTAAAACCTGGAATTGTATATATATGTGGCGACCATGTAACAGTTAAACATTTTGCTCCATGTATTTTTTTTAAAATATATGCTTGATATGTACTATCTTTTCCACCACTAGCTGGAATAATAATATCATATGTCTTATCACTATGAATATTAGATAATAATTCAGTTAAACTATTCTTACGTTCCTCCCAGTCTATAATAGGTTTATAATTTAAATTTACATAACATGCAGAACATAGACCTTCTTTAAATTGAATAAATTCCTTTTTTTTATTATTATTTTTAAATTCTACACATGTTGAAGGACGAAAATTAGATATAGTACATTTACTACAAAATTCTATTTTCATATAATTTAATTATATATGTTATTTTTTAATATTTATTCATATATAAACATTTAAATAAATAAATGAATATAAAATATGGATGATATCGGTAGCTATCAAGAAGGACATTTATATATAAACGAAGATAGATATACAAAACTATTAGAAACAATGAAATTTAAATTAAATATAATAGTAAATAATAATATATTAGAAAATTTAAAAATTTGTGATATTGGTTGTGCTACTGGCGAATTCTTATATAATCTTCATAAATCATATCCTAATAATAAATATTATGGTTATGATGTAGATGATAAACTAATTAACATTGCCCGTAATAAATGTAATAATTGTAATAATTGTAAATTTGATATAGGTAATATTTTATCTAGTAAACTATTTTCAGAAAATACATTTGATATTATAATATGTAGTGGTGTAGTTCAAATATTTGAAAACTATAAATTATGCTATGATAATTTAATTAAATGGACAAAAAAAGGAGGAAAAATATATGTGTTTGGTATGTTTAATGATAATCCTTATGATTGCTGTATTAAAATAAAACATACTGATAGTAATGATTATCAAGAAGGATGGCATAATATTTCAAAAGAAAGTATAATTAAATATGTAAATAATAATATACAGTATTATAAATTTCATAAATTTAATATGCCTATAGATGTAGAAAAAAAAGATAATTTATTAAGAGCATGGACTATAAAGTTACATGATGATAGTAGAATATTAACTAATGGAATAGGTATTATTCAAAATATGGAACTTTTAGAAATTATAGTATAGAATCATATTATTTATATTATTATTCTATATATTAATGTCAATTATAATAGGATTTATAAATTTTTCATAATTCATATATTTTTGTATATCTTTTATATGGTCTATTTTTGGAAGATTATTTAAAAAATCATTTGCTACTTCTGTATTAAAATCACTTCCTTTTGCATTTTTAATTTCTTTTGTATTATCTTGGCTAATAGCATTTATTCTCCATATATCATAATTTTTTAGTTTTTCTACTAGAACATTTTGTGTTATTTCTGATATCATCATTGTAAAATCAAACGCATTATCACAATTAATTATTTTTGGTAATACTGTATAATATATTCTTCCAGCATCTAATTTATTTATAAGACTATGTATAGTACCCCCTACATATTCATAATTATTATCATATATTGGCCAAAATGTTGTAGCAGTACCACGATAATAAGGTGAAATACCTAAATGTATATTTATAGTATTCTTCTTTTCTAAAAAATGACATAAATCTCCACGAATCCATGAGCTACCATATACTATAAAAACATCAGAATATATAGCTTTACCTAATAAATTTATTTCTAATTTACTAGCATCATTATAACAAATAGGTAGAACATTAATATTATCATCTATAAATTTATATTTATTAAAAATTTTATTCTCTGAAAGCTTAACTTTATCAAAATATTCTTTCATTATTCCTTCTCTCTTTGGAAATAATGTAGAACATTCCATAATTACATATAAAGTATTACATATAGCTTTTAATTTATTTACTAATGAAATATGTCTTGGTTGATTTCCTGTAAAAATAGTTATGGAGTCATACTTTTTATTATTCTTTATAGTAATATCGGATTCACATTCAAATTTGTCATTATGTTTAAAATTATATTTATATATAGAACCAAAATTAAATTGGTTACAATCATATCTATATATTTTATATATATTATCATTAACTATATTAGACATTGTATTTGAAAAATATACATCTACTGCAAATTTAATTTTTAATTGTTTTAATATGTTATGAGTATCATTATTATAAACATGTTCTCCTCCATAAGGATAACAAAAACTATCAATTGTTTTATTAATTATGTTTTCTAAAAAAAAATGTGATGATTGTATTTGCTCTAATTGTTTTTCATAAGTTAATTGTGCTAATACTAAATGGTCTACAGTATGATTACCAATTATCATACCACATTCTTCTAATATTTTAATTTCATTTATAGTAAGATAAAATTTATTAACATAATCATATTCATTATTATTAAAATATTTTTGAAACAATAAGTTAATAATATAACTTCTATATTCTGGTTTAATATAATAATTTAAATATTTTTTGACTAATTTATATATTTCATTATTATTTTGCATTTCATATAAAATTGGTAATTCATCTTCTATTAATATATTTTTATTATCATTATCATTAATATATGTAATTATATTATCATATAGTATGTTAGGAGCTATTTTACCAAGTAATAAATGTACTTTATGTACATTTAATATTTTTTTATTAGTATATTGTCCAGTAGGTATATAAAAAATTCCCCATAATTTTCGTATTTTTAATTCAGGTAAAACATATTCATAATGACATTTTAATCCATCATCAAATGTTAAAACAATAGAATTATTAGGTAGCTGTATTTCCTTGTTAATATAAGATAAAAATTCATCATAAGTAGGAAAATAATAATTATTTTGAAAATAATCTAATTGATTTTTAAAATTATTAATAGATAAAAAGTTAAAGTAAGGCAATGAATTGTTATATTCCTGAATATAATGATACATTATTATTTTCATTATAATTATTATATATATATCTTATATATATATGATTAAATAGATTTATATATATATATAAAAGATATATGAGAATTCTAACAAAATTTGATATAAGAAATAATAATATAGTTAAAGGTATAAATTATGAAGGTGTTGAAAATAAGGGTAATTTTCTAGAAGTATATAATAATGTTTGTAATTATATATCATATAATATTAATAATAATTTTGAAATAATACTAAATGATGTAACGGCTACGCTTTATAATATAAAATCTGGACAAAAAAATATCAAAGATATATTGGAACACAAACAATATTCATTACCTCATATTTGTTGTGGAGGAATTAAAAATATAGATGACGTAGAAAAATATTTATCATTTGGTTGTGATCGTATTATGATTAATACATCATTACATGATAGAATCGACATAATTAAAGAAATAATACGAATATATGGATCACAATTATTGATACCAAGCATAGAAACGCGATATGTAAATGGAGACTATTATGTTTATAAAAGTTATGGTAGAGATGATACTAATATAAAATTAGTAGACTGGGTAAAAAAATTAAAATCATATGGAATAATTGAAATTCTAATTATTAGTATGGATAAAGATGGGACTTTGAGAGGATACGATGAACAATTATTATCATATTTAAATAAATCCACTATATTAGACGATAAAAAAGTAAGTATATTATATGCAGGTGGTATAAAAGATATTAATAGAGAATTAAAAGAAATAGAAGAAAAATACTTCTTTGTAACAGGTGTAAGTGTTTCAACGTTATTCTATAAAGATAATTATACTAGTATTAATAAAGTAGATAATAATATTATAATAGATAGACCATCATTATATTTTTTATCATATTTAAAAGGTAATATAGAATCTGTTATAAGACACTATTCAAAATCAAATGATTGTATTAAAGTAGAAAGTATAAAAGATATACCTATAAATAGTAAAATATGTATTAGTGGACATTATAACAGTTATGAATTATTATTAGAATTGAAAAGAAATATAGATTATGATTTGTTAAAAGAGAGATTAATAAATAATACAATAGAATTTATAGGTATTTGCGCGGGATTACAAATATTAGTAGAAAAAATATATGATGAGTTTTCTTACAAATCTATAGAGGGGCTAGGTATAATTAAAAATTGTGATATAGTTAAAATGAATATACCGCATATTGTTTTTTTAAATGATAGATTTTACTGTCATTCCTATCAAATTATAGATGAAACAGGTAATAATATAAATGAATATAAGAATAATAATATAGAAGCATATCAGTATCATCCAGAAAATAGTTTATTAAATTTCAATAATATTAAATATGATTTATAATATATTTATAAATGAAAAATATTTTAATAAAAAAAGATTTCACGGAACATTGACAAATGGTATTTATTTTAATATATATTAAAGTTAAAATTTATTTAATTTATAATGATTAGAATATGTGTATATACAACAAATAGAGCAGAATATTCAAAATTAAGACCTATTTTAAAATTACTTAATGAAGATTTAAATATAGAATTATCATTATTGGTTACTGGTTCACATTTATTAAAACAATATGGTGAATCTAAAAATCAAATAATCAAAGATGGCTTACAGATTACTGAAGAAATTTATACCCATATAGCGGGTGATGATATAAGTAAAACTGTGGAAACTATCGGAATTGGGTTAATTAAATTACCAGGTATTTTAAAAAAAATAAATCCAGATATTATTATTTGTGGATTTGATAGATTTGATATGTTTCCATTTGCTATAGCAGCATCATTGATGAATTATTGCCTTGTCCATATTGAAGGGGGTGAAATAACAGGAACACATGATGAAAAAATAAGACATTCAATTAGTAAATTAGCAAATTATCATTTTGTTTCAACCCAACATGCTAAACAAAACTTGATAAAAATGGGTGAGTATAGTGATAATATATTTGTTACAGGATGTCCCCGATATGATGAATTAATGAATATACCAGAAAAAAATATTGATATACTTACTAAGTATAGTGTTACACAAAAAAAGTTTATATTATTTTGTTACCACCCAGTTTCAAGTAATATAGAAGATTCTCATAATGAATGGAAAATATTATTAGAAACAATAATAGAATTAAAAGAAGAAGTAATATTTATTAAACCAAATATAGATTATGGTAATGAAATTTTGATTGAATTATTTAATGAATTAAATATATGTAATATACCATATATATATGTTTATAATCATATAGATATAGATGATTTTTCTGTCTTATTAAAAAATAGTAATGTTCTCATTGGTAATAGTAGTGCTGGTATTAGAGAAGCTTGTGTTTTTGGAACACCGGTTATTAATATTGGTACCAGACAACAATACAGAATAATAAACACGTTAGAAAATGTTCATAATATGATTAATTTTAATAAAAATCAATTAAAAAATAAAATAAAAGATATTAAATCAATAATATACAAACCAAATTTAGCATTTGGAAATGGTAATGCATCAATTAAAATTGTTGATATATTAAAAACTATTAATTATAAAAATACTGAGAAAGTAATTTCATATGCAATATCATAAACAACTAAGGTCTGTTTCTTTTAATGTTTTACTAATCAGATTAATAATCTTTTCTTGATCATATTCTATTATTTTATCTATATTTTGATTATTGTGTAAAATTTCAACTTGTTTTTCATTCTCTCTGTAGCCCATTAAAAAAATTTTTTTTTTATCATAATTAAAAAATTGTATCATTGAATAAAATAAATCGTTTAATTTAATCTTGAATATATTTGTCGGAGTAATTACTATTTTTTTGGTTGATATATTATTTATAATATCATTACATATATCTTCGACACTACTATAGTATCTTTCTTGATTTAAATCTGTAACACACAATTTTTCTTTTCTTCTTATTTGTCTATACCAAATATCTAATACACTTCCATCTGACCAAAAGAAATTTACACCTTGATAAATACTATAATTATATTGTAATATCATCTGTTCCATTAGATACTTAGTCATACCATATGTATTTATTGGAACATTAGCTTTATCCGTGCTTAATGCAACTAAATTATCTACGTTGTATTTATTTGCTAAGGTTATTATGTTTTTTGTTCCTACGATATTAATATCAATACATTTTGATGGGTCTTTTTCTGCAATATCAATATATTTTAATGCTGCGCAGTGAATTATATAATCTATTTTATTATTTTTCATAATAAAATCTAATTTATCCATATCATATACTATATCTATACAGTGACAAGGTATATCATCTTCTACTGCGCCCCAATTTCTTCTAGTAATTTTAAATTGATTAATTTTATTTGGAGATAGTCCTGTACCTATAATTTTATATTTTTCTTTATACTTAAACCATAACATTTTTGATAAATTTCGTCCTAAAAATCCTGTTATTCCTATTATTAATATAGTTTTCATATATTAATAATAATTAATATTTGTTTAATAGATATTATTTTTAAATAATTTTTCGTCTTTTTTAAAATTACAATTAATAGTTTTTCCTATTAACCTTGTTATATCTTCAGCTAGAAAATCACCGATATTTGGACGTTTTGCTATTAAATCTTCTTCACACAAAACATGTCCCGCATATAAATCTTTAGTTGTAGTTAATGTAGAAAAGGCAAAATCAATAGTTCCTTGTTCTTCCTTTTGAATTCTATATCGTCCATCTCCTTTACAACATAGAGATAAAATATCTAATTGTTCTATTAAACTTTTTAATTCGGTGGGCGTTATTGATATTTCAATATCTGGTCCTGGCCATTCCATATAGCTAGTATAGTGTTTTTCAAATACTTGACACCCTTTCATATAAGCACCAAAACATGATGTTATACCAATAGAATGATCGGATAACCCAATTATTGCTTTGGGAAATTCATATTTTAAATCATCTACACCAGGTAAATTTACTTTATTATATGGCGTTGGATATATTGAAACACAATGAAATAAACAATAATTAATATTATATTTTTCAACTAATTCAACAGTTCTTCGTATCTTTTCTAAAGGGTTCATCCCAGTACTTATTAACATTGGTTTACCAAATTTTGCAATATGTTCAATTAATTGTAAATTATTCATTTCACCAGAACCAATTTTATATGCTTTGACTCCCATTGTTTCTAATCTATTTGCAGCATCAATGGAAAATGGTGTACATAAATATATCATCCCAAGTCCTTCAACTGTATTTTTTAAATATATTTCTTCTTCTTCTGTTAATGAAGATTTTTCAATAATTTTGTATATATTTTCATTAGCATTACTAGGAACTATTTCTTTGGCGTGTGATGTCATCTCAGATTCAGGTATATGACATTGGAATTTAACACATTCACAACCAGAATAATAGGCATCATATATCATTTTAACAGCCTTTTTCATATCACATTCATGATTAATACCAATCTCTGCAATTACAAATGGTTTTGATTGATTATTTATAATACGGTTTCCTATTATAATTTCATTTTTATTTGTATTCTCTACATCCTTCTTTATTAAATATTCAGCATAATCAAAATCGTCTTGTGTATCAATATCTACTATTATTTTGTTTTTTGGATAAATTAACTGTTCTATATTTTGATATGGTATTGATCCAATATAATTTACTATTGGAGAAGAGTCTAATAAGGTTGAAGTTTTAATAATAAAACATAAACCATTTTCATATATAATTTCACTATCATTTGCTTCTATTTTTTTTATAATTTTATTATTATTAGATAATTTATACATTTTATTACTATTGTTATTTGTATATGAAAATGTAGAAACACCATTTATTTCTGGTTTTGTTTTAATATAATTTATTAAATAATTAATATTTTCACAATTTCGCTGTGGTGTAGTTGGTTGTAAAATTGCTACATAATTTGGTAATTCTGCATTTATTTCTTTATAATATAGTAAACAATGTTTAACTACGTCTATACTTCGTGCCTCACTTGTAGATAACTCTTTTGGTCTTATAAATGGGCATTCTATATGACTATATTTTTTGGAAATTTGAATACACTCATCACAATCTGTTGATAATATTACTTTATCGAATAAAGTATTTTGAGTAGAAATATAAGTCCATTCTATTAATGGTTTATTTATAAATTTTTTAATGTTTTTGTCTTTTAATCTTTCAGAACCTTTTCGAGCAGTAATTATACACCACATTTTAATTATATAAATGTATAGTATTTATATTAATTATATATATGAATAATATTATTACAATATAAACTATTTACTTACTCTCCAACTTAAGACAAAATTCATTCACCACCGCCGTAGCCTGATACAACATTTGCTCATTTAATTTATTCGAATTAACAACGTTATTATACATTTCTTCGTTGTTTGCCAACATATTCACTTTTTCTAGTAATTCTGGGTCACGAGCTCTTATGATAGAAGAATCGTTTATAAATCGTTCGCTATTTACTGGTCCATCGTAT
>Ga0209335_10006523_pt1 | contig 10405 bp, 6 predicted proteins | sample COG_09_FD_184753 | JGI IMG/M metagenome (GOLD analysis project Ga0209335, IMG submission 184753) | Pelagic Microbial community sample from North Sea - COGITO 998_met_09 (SPAdes) (version 2) | ecosystem: Environmental > Aquatic > Marine > Neritic zone/Coastal water | place: Helgoland, sampling...
TAAAATATGTTATTACTCAATTGCTCCGTCAGAATAATCGTGAATAACCGCTTTTCCATCTTTGACGCCTAGAATGTAGAGCCAGTTGGAAGTGTTATTACGATATAAAAATGGATAGATTCCCTGTTTTGTCCAAATCCAGTGGTATTCCTTTGACCAGAGCCAAAAGTCGTCATCTGATCCGGGGTGTGCATATAGCCAGCCCATGGATTGGTGATATATCCAGCCGCTTTTGTGGGGAAGGTAAATGCCAAACCATTCAGATCTTCTCCAACCAGCCTGATTTTCAGAGCTGTCAGATTTCCACCAGTAGATAATTGAAGACGGGATAATGAAAGTCGCGGATTGGCTGATTAATGATTTTCCCTCATGGGTTGTTTCAACCCGTGCATAGTAAGTAGTGTTGTTATCAAGTTTAAAGACAGATGCTTTTAGGGAATTATTTTCCAATAGGGCGGTGGTTGTGCTTGAGGTAATAGAATAGTCTGCAGTTTTAGAAATAATATACTGAAAACTTGGCAGAGTATTGTTTTCTTCATAAGCAAGGGGGGTGGAAAAAGAAACTCTGCCGCTTGGGTCGATTGATACCTTTGTGTTTCCTAATTGCGGGTGCTGTTCCGGGTCATTTGAAACATTAAGAATAAAGGATTTGTATATCGATGCGTTGTGTTCATCTGTCGCCTGAATTCGAATGGAATAGGAGTTATTTTGTTCATCGTATCGAAAAAGCGAAGCAGTCCGTAGCGTATTACTTTGATCAATCTGAAAAAGGTGATTGTGGGTGGAACCGATACCCGTAGCGAATAAAAGTGAAAGGCTGGAGTTGTTGTCAGGATCGTTTGCCTGGATTTTGCCGATGGCAAAGCCCTTGGGCATATTTTCCATGAAGAATGTATTAGACAGTGAAATGTTTTGAGGGGGTTGATTGGCAACCGAAAGCGGATCGCGTGGGTTGGATCCGTAGGCAATTTCATCGGAGTCAGAAAATCCATCTCCATCATCGTCCGAGTCGAAGTGATCCTCAGTGCCATCGTTATCGAGGTCCTCGACTTGGTTGAGTAGTGAGATGGTGAAATTGTTTTCTAGGCTTGCACCATGCTGATCAGTTACCCGGGCACGGATAGGGTAGGATGTTGAATTTGTCTCGAAGTTAAAGGGAACTGTGGTTTTTAGGGTTCCGTTGGCAAGTAAGTTAAAATGGGGATTTGCACTGCCTCCAGCGCCGTTAACCAGTTGAATGGAGAGGGTGTCCCCATTGTCCGGATCAGTGGCAGTGAGGGTGCCTGCAACTGTACCTGCCGGTTGGTTTTCCTGAAAGCCTGAGGAGTTTAATGTGAGTGTAATCGGGGCGGCATTGGCAACTGAGTTTGAGTCCCGTGGGTTGGATCCGTAAGCAATTTCAAAGGAGTCAGAAAATCCGTCTCCATCATCGTCCGAGTCGAAGTGGTCCTCAGTGCCATCGTTATCGAGATCCTCAACTTGGTTGAGTAATGAGATGGTGAAATTGTTTTCTAGGTATGCACCATGTTGATCAGTTACTCGTGCACGGATGGGATACAATGTTGAATTGGTCTCGAAGTCAAAGGAGACTGTAGTTTTTAGGGTTCCGTTGGATTCGAGTGCAAAGAGCGAGTTTGCACTGCTTCCTGAACCGGCAATCAATTGAATAGACAAGGTGGCCCCATTATCGAGATCAGTAGCGGTGAGGGTGCCAGCAACTGTACCTGCCGGTTGGTTTTCCTGAAATCCTGAGGAGTTTAATGTGAGTGAATTGGGGGCTGCATTGGCAACTGAGTTTGAGTCGCGTGGGTTGGACCCGTAAGCAATTTCAACGGCGTCCGAAAATCCATCCCCATCATCGTCCGTGTCGAAGTGGTCCTCAGTGCCGTCGTTATCGAAATCTTCGATTTGATTAGTAAGATTGACTGTGAAATTCCCTTCAATTGAAGCATTGTATTCATCCTTTGCCTGCACTCGAATGGTGTAAGTGGATGCATTTGTTTCGTAATCAAATAAAACTGTATTTTTAAGACTACCATTGGATTCAAGAGAAAATAGGGAATTATTGGAGTCTCCGAGACCACTTATCAAGTGATATGAGATTGTGGACCCCTGATCAGGGTCTGTGGCATTAAATTGTCCAATGATTCCACCAATGGATGCATTCTCAATCATACTAAGATTGGAAACGGGAGCAAGGGAGTGGGGTGCAGCGTTGTTACTGTGCACATTGGACTCGTGAGCATATAAACGACTGATATCAGTTGCAGAAAGAGCCCGGTTGTAAAGGCGTAGATTATCAATCAATCCATGAAATCTTACATAATCGCTATTTGACTCATATCCCCATCCCAGTCTGAGTGCGTTTGAATTAGAAACTGTGTCAGCCTGGGGAATACTTGAATTAGTAATCAACTGGCCGTTTGAATAGAGTTTTAAAAATCCTGAGTTTCTATCCATGACCGAAGCCACTGAATACCATTGGTTATGGGCCCAGAAATTATTAGATGAATCCGCATCGTATTGACCGGATGCATCCACGGTAACCGGATGAATTCTTTTTTCACCACTGTTTAGCCAGAAAGCATAGGTTCTTTGACCACTGCTATTTCCTTTAAATAGAACAGGTGTCCATGTTTTTGACTGAGAAGTTGAATTAAACCAAAAGGAGTATGTTAATATTCGACGGGGGTCCAGTGCACTGTCATGAGAAATATCCATATGATCGTCCGAACCATCCAAACTGAGTGCCTGTCCTTGAATGGCATTCGCATAACCTGGGTTACCAGTAAGTACTCCGTTTCGATTGTTTCCTGACATATCAGATGCATTACCTTCGAAAGGATACCAAGCGAGAAGACCCTGGCTGAGAGCTGGTGATTTGGAGGAATCAAATGGATCTGTCCCGGCAGAAATTTCTTCTGCATATGTGTACGAATCCCCATCATAGTCCGAACCTGGCAGGTTGTATATTTTTGTAACTTCAGAAGCAAAAAGTTTTCGATCGTATAGCCTCAGGTCATCAATTTCACCCTGAAAAAAACCTCCTCTTGTACCTCCGCTGTTGTAGGAAGTATCTTCATTGGTCGTACCGATTGTTCCGTAGCGAGTTAAGCTTTTTGAGCCAAGTGGTCGGTTTCCATGCACCGTATGCGAGCTATCAAGGGATCCATCTATATAAAAATACTTGGTGGATGAATTGGAGTCATAGGAAACAGCAATGTGTCGCCAAACATTGTTGCTAACAGAGACTTGACTGTATTGATCAGCACTACCCTGAGAATCCACGGTGGCGAAAAATAGTTTTCCATTATTTGCCTCTCCCCCCACGCTAAAACGCCAGAACTCGCTCCTGTCATAGCTTATGATATATCCCTGTGAGGATCTTCCAGTTTTTATCCACGCAGATATAGAGACTGCTGGGATTTCACTTTGTGCGGTGTAGTGGAGTGAATTAATGGCCAGGTAATCATTAGTTCCATCAAGCAATAATGAACCGTTTAGCCTGCCAGTGCTCCAACTTGAGGAACCACTCCCCGCATTGTAGAGTGTGGCATGGTAACCATTTCCAGATGAGTCCTGTGCCGAGGTTCCACTGGTCTCATCAAATCTCCACCATCCAATCATTCCGAAATCAATATTTGGCATGCTCGAATTACTTTCTGGATTCGTGCCTGCCTGTGCTTCCTGAATATCGGTGAATCCGTCATTGTCATCATCTGGGTCCAAGTGGTTTTCAATTCCATCTCCATCCGGGTCCTCGACTACATTGGTCAAGGAAATGCTAAAGTTTCCATCGGTGAATGCATTTAATTCATCAGTCACTCGAACAGTGATTTGATAACTTGATGCATTGGTCTCATAGTCAAATGGCACTGACGTTTTTAATGTACCGTTTGATTCTATGGCAAAGAATGAATTGTAGTTTGAATTTAAATCCCCATGTCCATTTGAATAAATTAGGGAAACTTCACTGGCTGATAGACTTACTCCATAAACCCGAAAGTCATCTATATATTTTGCAAACCTTTGACTGCCTCCCTGATAATTCCCGATAGCATATACATTATTCCCGGGAGAGCTTTGTGAGGTTCCAACTAGGTTTCCATCGATATATATTTTGGTGTTTGATCCGTTAAAGGATGCAGCAATGTGCTGCCACGAGCTAGTAGATGCAGAAGGGCTTAGATCGTAGCCCGAGTCGATGAATCCACCGTGACTGTGGTTGAATACTCCAAGGCGGTCATTTGAGTGATCCACCATTACCTGGTGATTGGCACTGGATCCACGAAGCAGAGTTCTCCAAGATGTTGCGGGATATAATTCTTTAAACCAGGTGCTAATGGAATAGTTATTGGAATTTGAATTTCCTCCAAGCGAAATTGTAGTATTTAGTTTAGCATAGGCACCGGAATTTGAACTTGGGATATGCAGTGATGAATTACCAAATTTCTTTTCACTTGTTGAGAAGGTTGCGGAGCTTACAAAAGTGGCATCGGATCCTTGTGAGCCTAAATTCTCTGATGTGCTTCCCGTGCCTTCGTCGAACTTAAACCAACCCAGAAGGTCAGATTCACGAATCGGACCATGGTTCACTAAGGAGTAAGTCAAAGTGGATTGGCTGCTTATTCCAGTCGCGGTGAATTGCCCGATAATCGATCCAATATTAGAGTTTTCTGGAAATGTAATTGCAGTAGTTGAATTTAAATCCGTGGGTGGTGAATTGGGTGCTGTGTTCTCGATTGTGTAAAGTGATGAAATTTCAGATGCAGAAAGAGAACGGTTGTAAATTCGGACTTCGTCCACCGATCCATTAAAGTAATAATTTGGATTATTACTTTCAGTTGCACCCGCTCCAATCCTCAGCGGCCTTGTTTGGTTTAAAAGAAATGAACCGGTGGTTGATGCAACCAAAGATCCATTTTGATAAGCCTTAAAGTTCGTGCCGTCGTAAGTGAACGCGAGTGCTGTCCAAGATAGTGTGATGGCTTGATTTCCAATGGTGACCCATCCACCATTTCCGATCCAATATGACCAAGTGTTATTCGATTTTTTGTAGAGATTGAAACCTTTTCCATTTTCTCGAAATGTTATGGGACTCCCATGACTTGAAGTTGTCTGAGTGGGCTTTGCCCATAAAGAATATGAAAAGTTTGGATTTGAAATAGCCGAGCTGTAAGCCGCTTGAATAAAATCATCATTCCCGTCAAATAAGAGTGCCCGGTTTGGCAAACCATGTTGGTCTGTTGTTGGTGAAGTACCGTAAATTGTTCCGTCATTTGAATTCGTCGACATATCGGTTGCATTTCCGTCTAATGGATACCATGCGACCAAGCCGTTTGTAATCGACCCCATGCACAAAGAGCTTCCTAGAATTAATAAAATAATTCCAAATAAAAGGCTACAGAACTGCTTGAAAACCACAATCTAAGTTTAAATGACAATGCTTAGACTGCAAGGAGTAAAACAAGTAGAAAATATGATTTAAAGCTTAAGTACTTATACATCGGTTCGGCTATCATCAATAGTACTCCCAAGGGAGCGATTAGGTCTATTCTTGCAAAATATTATCTTGTTTTACAGAGTGGTCACCCATGCTCGCATTCATACTTCTTTCCAGTTGCTTAATTTGTTTCATTGCTTACCGATACTACGGCACTTTTCTGAGCCGGCACTGCGGGCTTGATGATAAAAGGAAAACCCCGGCAGTTGAGCAAGAGGATGGAGTTGATTATTCACCCACCCGGGCATCTGTTCTCTTTGGACATCATTTTTCTTCTATTGCTGGTGCTGGTCCTATAGTGGGACCTATTTTGGCCGCAATGTATTTCGGTTGGGGACCAACCTGGATATGGATATTAATTGGTGCTATTTTGGTTGGTGGGGTGCATGACTTTGGGAGCACCCTGATGTCGGTCAGGAACGGTGGGCGTTCGATTGCCGATACCATGCGTGGACTGGTCGGCGAAGGGGCAGGGAAGCTCTTCATGCTATTTGTTATCCTTGCCTTGGTATATGTAATCATTGTTTTTCTTGATCTAACTGCTAATACATTTGCCAAGCAACCTGCTGTGGCAACGGCTTCTGGTTGGTTTATTGTGGTCGCAGTAATTTTTGGCTTTTTAATGAGGAGCAAAGTATTTTCACTTGGCAAGTTGGCTTTAATTTTTTTCCCTCTTACTTTTGCCGGACTTGCGATTGGTCATTATTTTCCGATGGTGGAGATGGGGAAGGATTTTTGGATCTATGCCACTTTAGCTTATTGTTTTATAGCAGCAGTGCTCCCAGTCGGATTGCTTCTTCAACCCAGGGACTTTCTGAGTGCCGGATTTTTGTATGCTATTCTGGGATTTGGCTTGGTTGGTATGATTGTGGCTAATGAATCGATTCAAATGCCTACTTTTACCGGTTGGGAGTCAGAGAAGCTTGGTATGCTGGTACCTTTCTTATTTATAACTGTGGCTTGCGGCGCCTGCAGTGGATTTCACAGTATCGTTTCGAGTGGTACCACATCTAAGCAGATTAAACAGGAAAGTGATATTCGTCGAATTGGCTACGGGGGGATGCTTGTTGAGGGCGTACTCGCAGTTTTTGCTTTGGGTTGTGTAGCTGTTCTGACCACAGGAGAGCGGGAGGCTGGTGGTACACCAGTGGGTATTTTTGCGGCTGGAGCAGCGAAGTTTTTTGGTTCGGTTGGTATACCGGTTCATTTAGGTGCTGAGTTTGCCATGTTGGCAATAAGTACCTTTTTACTAACCACCCTTGATACCTGTACACGCCTAACCCGCTTTTTAATTGAAGAATTGTTTTCGTGGAGAAATGAAGCGAGTCGTTACCTGGGTACCTTGCTTGCCCTGCTTTTGCCCGCCCTTTTGGTCTTTCAGCAATTTCCAGGTGTGGACGGTACTTTGCAACCGGCATGGAAGGCGATTTGGCCACTTTTTGGTGCCACCAATCAATTACTTGCTGCCCTTGCCCTGCTTACTTTTGTGGTATTTTTAAAATCAAGCAAGGTGAGTTATGGATTTGCACTACTTCCCGCGGTGGTAATGATTGTTATGCCAATGACTGCACTTGCAATTATGGTTCAAAAGTTTGGAGTTGGGACTTTAATGGGTGGAACCGCATGTGCCATGATCATTCTCGGTTTTTTCCTTATGGCGACCTCTTGGCGGGCACTGGTAAAGGGAACCGAGAAAACAGTGCAATCAGAATTGGGCTAATAGAATGATCTTAGAAATTATTATCCTGGTTGTCCTTGCCGCTGGTTTTGTGGTGCTAAAAATCTTTCAATCTGAAAGCGAGCGAAAGAGGAGGCTGGATCGCGAACAAAAAAAGATCCATGATAAAGCTGCAACTGGTGGGTTTGCACCAAAGAAGTAATTGTTCGAACGACAGGACTGGTGGCATGTAATTAGAGCAGCAAGAACTATAGAACACCTTCGGGTGCTTGATCTTCTTGCTGATCATCCCCATTTTTTGCACTAATCGCAGCATTAATTGCTGCAGATAACTTTTGAGGAGGGCATGGCTTAGTGAGGATTTTAAACAATAAACCAGACTGCAGTGCCTGTGAACCACCGAATTCAAAGTCTGCATGACCAGTGAGAAGAATCGTCATTATGTCTGGGTTCTCTTCCTTAATCTTTTTGAGCATAGTGGCACCATCCATTCCCTGCATGCGCATATCTGAAACCACAACTTCGAATGAGTTATCTTGTTGAATTTTATTCAATGCATCTTCTGGACTATTCGCCAAAGTTAAATCAAAAGTTCTTCCAAGGTTGAGCTTAATTCCTTTGAGGATGGACTCCTCGTCATCAACAATAAGAACTTTATTCATAATTATTATGAACCATATTAATTTCATGAATGCAAGCTTTGGGCTAAATTCTTTATAAATAAGCATTAAATTGGTCTAACACCCTAGATCTAGAAAAAGAAAGGAAAGCATTCTAAAATTTACTCGATTTTTAATCGGTAAGATAGTATAAAACATCTTTTAATGCCTGCCCGAGTGGCGGAATGGTAGACGCTGCGGACTTAAAATCCGTTGCCAGTAATGGCGTGAGGGTTCAAGTCCCTCCTCGGGCACTCTTTTGCAATAGCTTGCAAATGAGTGATAGGCTTGGAAAACAAAGGGTTCTGGGATGTTTTTTCTTTTTCCAATTAAACCTTTTGTGTTTTATATGTTTTTGCACCAAATCGCATTATGCTGCCTAATTTAGCAGTTAAAAAGTCTGCAAAAAGTCAGCGCATGGGGGGGAGGGGGCGTTGGTTAAGATTTTAGCTAGACCTAAAACCGGTTTGCTCAAAGATTTTTTTCGTTTTTTTTAAATCAAGTTTGCTCAAGAAAATTCAGCGAATTGAGAAAGCTATACTCTGATGCTTTTTCATAAGGTGCGGGAAAGTTGTAATTGACCTTAACAATTTGCCTTGAGGAGAGATTGAAAATGTTCTCTTTATCACCAGCACTCTTCTTCTCATCACCCAAAAGTTAGCTTAACAACCCTGCTACTGATCCTCCTACAATAAGGAGATCAACTGACGACACCATGACTCACACTCAAGAGCTTCTTAGTCCGCATCTTCTTGATTTTCTTAGGTGTCTTTTGCTGTGATGTTTGCTTCTCGAGTTTTGGTTTCTTTGTCTCTACAGTGAGTGTGAGGACATCTTTTACTTTCACCAAATTCTTCTCATCCTGGGGAGCTTTCTTTCAATCAAACTGACCCATATTCAGCAACCTATAACTATGAGATTGATGTCGAGATAGGGGAGGACCTAGACCTATCGAAAAGAGTAATGGGTCTAGTTTTACTCGACATCGAAAAACTTAACAAAAAAGAATTTGATGAGCACCAACTTTTACTCAACTTTTGTAGCGAAAACGGCGAAGTTACTGAATGTGAAATTGAATTAGACACCTCAAGTGGGGAAGGTGAGACCGAAATTAAATTAAATGACACCATCAAGCAGAAGATCGCAAAGGAAGTTCGAACAATCGTAAAAGAAAAATTTGAAGATTCTAGAAATTGGGAGACAGTTCGAATTTATGCTTCTGATATAAACGAAGTAACGGAATTAGGTGAGTTGAATATTTACTTTGAAATTGTGGAGGACGCAGACTGGTAAACAAATTACAACTAATTGAGCTGCCCACCACAATCCTTGAGGGTAAAAAAGATCTGGTTTCTGACTACAAAGATGCATTTCCGATTATCGGGTCACCTGTATTTTCTTTAAACTTAAAGAAGGTTTTCTCAGGGCTCTTTGTTTCTTGAGGAGTTAAGAAGCTTAATTTTTCCCTTTTTTAAATCAAGTGCACGAATGTTAAGAGCATCAACTTTTTCAATGTTCTTATCTTCTGCTGCTAAAATTAACTTATGACTTATTTCATCCAGTTCGGATTCAATTTTTTCAATTTTTGTGTAAAGTTCATTATTTCTTTTAGCATCATCCCGAGCATTGACAAAACGAGTATGATTGAAGTTTTTAAGTGCTTGTAACTCCTCTTTGAGTTCAGTCATGGAATGCTCTTTTTTCGATATTAACCTGACAACTTGCTTTTTATCAGCTGAATCAATGTGAGGGGAAATCAATTTAGCCTGCAATTCGGCAATTTCGCTATTCACCCCATCGATTTGGTCTCGAAGATATTCTTTTTTTGCAGAGATATTTTTTTTGGGAGCAATTAGTTGTTTGGCTTCAAGAAAAGTGGTGTGCCCACCTTCTTCAATTGCTTGTAGTTCTTTAAATAAAAGTTCAATTTCACCTTTACAGGAATTGATATCATCACTCAATTCACGCCCTTCACTCATTCCTTTTTCCAATTCTTTTAATTTGGCTCTTTCTGCTCGAAGGGCAAGACGTACAGTCGATCTTTTACTACGTTTTACTGTGGTTGGATCGTTTGATGATGACTTTACTGAGTCATAATTATCGTCTCTTTTATTCATGACAATATATCAACATAGTTGATCTTAACGCCAATTAGAATGTATTATCAAGCAGAATAACCTGCATTTTTAAAACTATCTCTTTCGACCGAAAAGAAGTTCGGGTAATGCTAGCCTAGTCGATGAGCATCTCTTTAGCTGATTTTCCTTGAGGAATCATAGGGAGTACATGTTCGGTATATGGAACAATAACCTCCAGGAGGAAAGGCTCATCTGTTTCAAGCATTTCCCTGATTCCGTCATGTAGGTCTTCGCGCTTAATAATTCTCCGTGCTTTCACACCAAAGCCTTCACACATCTTTATATAGTCTGGGTAAATAGCTTCCTCGTTCTCCGGGCCACCAATATTTTCGGGGTCGCATAAGACGGTGTGCCCGCGGACACTTTCGTAAAACCGGTCTTCCCATTGAACTACCATACCTAAGTGCTGATTATTGAGTAAGAGGCA
>Ga0209335_10006529_pt1 | contig 10400 bp, 8 predicted proteins | sample COG_09_FD_184753 | JGI IMG/M metagenome (GOLD analysis project Ga0209335, IMG submission 184753) | Pelagic Microbial community sample from North Sea - COGITO 998_met_09 (SPAdes) (version 2) | ecosystem: Environmental > Aquatic > Marine > Neritic zone/Coastal water | place: Helgoland, sampling...
GACGCCTTCAAAGGCGCGGCGCTGCTCAGCGGGAATAGCGCCCGCCTTGGCTGCCGGCGCCTTATCCTGAGCCGAGACGCTCTGCATAAACACAGGCGAACACACGAGAGCCGCCGCGACAAAACCGATGCGAAAATTCCTGATCACGAAAACCTACCTCAATCTCGATATACTGTACTGGTGACGCCCGCTCTATCCGCGACGAACATAATTCGTTGCGGATTCTACCCAAGCAAACCGACCCGGTGCGTCGAAGCCCGACGCGCCGAAACAACCACAGATGCATTTGGCGCGCAACCATCGTTCGGCGCCAGCAACGTAAAAAATCATCAAAAATCGGCCGACCTCCATTCCACGGTTGCAGAGCCCGTGCAGCAGCATTTGATTCCGTGTAAAGAGGTCAGGATAGAGAAGGCAGGGCAAACGGATCAGGCCGCAGGGGAATCACAGATATCATGGGAATCGTAACCGACATCGTCCTGCCAGTCGCGCTGGCCTTTATTATGTTCGCATTGGGGCTCGGCCTTACATTCGCCGACTTCGCCCGTGTCGCACGCCAGCCGCGGGACTTTCTGATCGGGGCTGCGTCTCAGCTGATCCTGTTACCCGCCATCGCCTGGCTGCTGGTCAGCGTGTGGTCGTTGCCGCCTGAACTTGCCCTCGGTGTGATGATTATCGCCGCGGCACCCGGCGGTGTGACCTCCAACATCCTGACCGCGCTCGCGCGCGGCGATGTCGCCCTGTCGATCTCGCTCACCGCCGTGATCAGCCTGGTCTGCGTCATCACCATCCCGCTGATCGTCGTGTTCGCGCATGACCGGCTGATGGGGACAGCCGCGACCGGCGATATTTCGGTCGCAAAAACCGCTATCAGCGTTTTTGTGATTGTGACGGTGCCGGTCTCCATCGGGCTGATGGTCCGACATTTCGCCGACCGCTTCGCCCGGCGGTTCGAACCGTCAGCACGGCATATTTCAACCGTGCTGTTTGTCATCGTGCTCGGCGGGGCGATCTATCAGGAACGCGGTAACGTCGTTACCTATTTCGCTCAGGCGGGGCTGGTGACGCTCGCGCTTAACATCACAATGATGGGTCTGGCATATGGAATCGCCCGGCTGTTTGCCTCCGGGCCACGGCAGCGGATCGCAATAACGATGGAATGCGGTCTTCAGAACGGCACGCTGGCCATCGCAGTAGCTGCCCTGCTTTTCGGCGGCGGGCTGGTTGCCGTTCCGGCGGCAACGTACAGCCTGATCATGTTTGCCACGGCGCTGATTTATGTGGCGATTGCCCGCAAAAGCGTCAGGCCGGACTGAAACGCCGGACACTGTATTCCCTTAGTCAGGGACCAGTTCGTAAAGCGCGTACATCCCGCCGACACCAATTAACAGGAATAAGAGCAGCATCGGCACCAGCGACGTCACCGAACGCTTGTCGTCATTGGTCGCAGCACGTGTCCTGGGGGCAAATTCCCGCGGCGGTGATACCACGCGCTTGCCTGCCCCCGCCGTTCCATCGATGACCTTGGCTTTTGCCTCTTTGAAGTTGCTGCCGCCGCGAAAAATCGTCGAGGTCTGGGTCTGCCCAGTGCCCGGATTATGATCCTCCGCAATCACACGAATCCCCGCATAGCGATCGCTGTTATCGAGTATTTTCGCTTCATGGAGCGCGAGCTCACGGTCCTCGAAGACGGAACCGATCTCCCACTCCTTAGCGGATACATGCTTTTTGAGCGTATGGAGTTCGTAATTGATCATTATCTCTGCACAACCTTGAATAGGGGCTGTTATTCCCGCGTTATAATACGGCTGAAAACTTTTAAGCTTTATTAACCGGGTTTCGCGGTGAGGTGTGTTGCAAACGGGATGCCAATTCCGGAAGATCGGGCATTCCTGCCCGATGCCCCGGATACTCTCAATGATTCAGACAATTCCGCCCCCCGACTGTCGCCGAGACCTGCCGGTCGACATATCGGACAGACGGACCATGGCCAAACCGCAAGGCGGGGAAACATGAATACGGCTCCAATATCAACCGATGTGGTCATTGTCGGCGCCGGGCCTGCAGGCCTCGCCACGGCAAACTATCTCGGGCTGGCAGGAATCCGGGTGGTGCTGATTGAACGCAATACCGGCACCGTGGATGAACCGCGCGCTGTATCGATCGATGATGAATCACTTCGATCCATGCAGACCCTTGGGCTGGTCGATCGCGTCGTTGCGCGTACCCTCCCGGGCTACGGGTCGCGATACTATTCCCCCGGACAGCGCGAATTCGCGCGCGTCAAACCGACGACGGTCGAATTCGGACATCCGCGTCGTTCTGCTTTCCACCAGCCGGAGCTTGAGGCAATCCTGCTCGAAGGCCTCGGCCGCTTTCCAGCCGTCGACGTCTGGTTCAACCACGATTTCGATCGGTTCGAGCAGGATGCAGAGGGTGTCACGGTCACGGTACGCGGCCCGGACAGTCATGAAAAACACGTCCGTGCGGAATTTCTGGCAGGCTGCGACGGTGGCCGGTCATCCATCCGGCGGGCTATCGGCGCGGAACTGGAGGGCTCCAGCTTCGAAGAACGCTGGCTTGTTTTTGATACAATCAATGATGCGGACCACACCCCGGACTCGGTCGCTCATTGCGATCATAGGCGGCCGGCAATCAGCCTTCCCGGTTTCGGGCAGACACGGCGCTGGGAATTCGTCGTTCATCCGGGTGAAGATGCAGACCATTTCCTCAAAGAGGAAACAATCCGCGATCTGTTGCGGCCCTATATTGGTGACCGGCCGGTCGAGGTGATTCGAAAGGTGGTCTACACCTTTCAGGCGCGGGTCGCAGATCACTGGCGGGACGGGCGCGTCTTCCTGCTGGGCGATGCAGCGCACCTGACGCCGCCTTATGCCGGGCAGGGCCTGAACAGCGGACAGCGCGATGCCAATAATTTCGCCTGGAAAGCCGCAGCTGTGATCAGGGGACAGATCGGGCCGGTACTCATGGATACTTATGAAAGCGAGCGCAAACCCCACGCATGGTCGCTGATCCAGATGGCGATTCAGATCGGCTGGGTGATGGTGCCGCGCAACTGGTTTCACACCTACGGCCAGATTGCGTTTTTCCGCTTCGCCGGACTGATCCCGAAATTGCACGATTATTTTCTCGGGATGAAATTCAAACCGGAGCCCCGCTTCCACGACGGTTTTCTCATCGCCGATGGCGAGACACCGAAGCGGACCCTTGTCGGGCGGATGCTACCGCAACCGATGGTGACAACCGGGAACGGTGCCACGGCAAAACTGGATGACGTATTGGGGACGGGCTTCGCCCTTCTCGCCATCGGGGACGATGCCGCCGCCGCCCTGGCAGTGCTCGACCAGCCGATATGGGCACGTCTCGATGCAGAGCGGGTAGCACTACTGCCCATTGACGGAGAGCAACGCCCCGGGCTGACAGAAAACAGGCTTCGGGTTGCACAAATTGCGGCAGAGGCCATGCCCCGCAAGCTCGAACCCTATCGCGGGAAAATTCTGCTGATCCGGCCCGACCGGTATGTCGCCGTCGCCTGCTCACCAACAGGCGTAACGGACATCGCAGATGCACTTTCCGGTCTTATGAGAACCGCTCCCGGCAAAGACGCCGCTTCGCGTTAAATGTCGTCCGGCCGCTCGCTCTGCGCACGATCGGGACTGCTCGCATGATCGTCCGGCTGGCTGTCATCCGGTGCATGACGGATTGCGGTCGGCGCCCCTTCGCCGCGCTTTGACGGGTGCAGGGACAGCACGTTGTCTTCGCCGGCGTCATCATCGCCGATATCGTCATCCATATCGATCCGACCGGGTGTGGGATAACCACCGGCACCCCCGACGGCGCCACTGCCCATCAGCCTTTCAATCAGATCATCGAGCTGTTCAAGCGAACTGTAATCGAGCCGCAAACTGCCGCCCTTTCCGTCGAACGCGATATCGACATGCAGGCCGAGCGCATTGCCGAGCGCACGTTCCAGCGCCAGGGTGTCCGTATCCTTGGCCGCTGCCTGAGGCTTGCCCTTGCCTTTGGAGGCGCCGGCCGAACGACCACGGCGCGCGCGGCGTTCCTTGCCAAGACGCTCGGCATCACGAACGCTCAGACCTTCATCGATAATCTGCCGCGCGAGCGCCGCAGGATCCGCGGCGCGCAGGATCGCCCGGGCGTGACCAGCGCTGAGTTCGCCCTCGGCCAGCATTGCCCTTACATCTTCAGGCAGATCGAGCAGGCGGGTCATATTGGCAATATGGCTGCGGCTCTTGCCGACAACCTCAGCGACCTGTTCCTGGGTCTTGCCGAAATCATGGGACAGCCGGGCATATGCCTCCGCCTCTTCAAGCGGCGACAGCTCGTCGCGCTGGATGTTTTCAATCAATGCGACCGCGAGCGCTTCGGCATCGTTGAAGTCGCGAATGATCACCGGGGCTTCATGCACCTGGGCGCGCTGGGCCGCACGCCAGCGGCGTTCGCCAGCGACGATTTCAAAATTCCCGGGATCGCTCCGCGTCGGGCGAACGATCAAAGGCTGAAGAATACCCTGCTCGCGGATCGAGTTGGTCAGATCGCGGAGCGCTTCATCGGCGAAGTGCCGGCGCGGCTGCAACGGATTCGGAATAAGGTTCGCAATCGGGACCATACGGAACCCGACAGCGGCTCCATGCGAGGTGCCTCGGGAATCAACCGGGCTATCCGCTGCCGCCGCCGCGGCACCGGCTGAAACAGCCGCGCCTGCTGGAATTGTTGTCCGAGTTGCCGGCGGGGCTTCGGCCTGGGGCACCGGGTCGGCAGCGGGTGCCGGTCGGGCACCGGCATCGACCGCTTCTTCGGCCGCCGCGATATTGGTGCGATCCTCGCCGAACAAGGCCTCAAGGCCGCGTCCAAGCTGGCGCGGGCGGGGTTTTTCTTCACTCATCGGGATTCTCCTGTCGTACCGCCTTCAGGGCCAGTTGATGTGCCGTCTGATGGATCCGTTGATACACCGCCCGATTCAGCGGCATCCTGCCGGATCTCGGTGCTGGCAGCCTTGTCGCGCAGACTGTCCGGCACCAGACTACCCGTTCCGGTTGTGTTCGTGTCTTTATTCTTCTGTGCATCACGGCGGAGGACTTCGCCCGCCAGGTGAACATAAGCCTGTGATCCGGTGCAGGCGAGATCATATAACAGCACCGGCTTCCCATGCGAGGGAGCTTCTGAAACCCTTACATTACGGGGAATAACGGTATCGTATACCTTGTCGCCGAAGTAGCTGCGCACATCGTCCGACACCAGGGAAGACAGCTTGTTGCGGGTATCGTACATGGTCAGCACGATCCCTTCGAGTTGCAATGTAGGGTTGAACCGGCCTGTTACACGATCAATCGTCCGCACAAGCTGGCTCAGCCCTTCAAGTGCCAGGAACTCGCATTGCAGCGGCACCAGTACCGTATCGGCCGCGACCAGACCGTTCAGGGTCAGCAGGCCCAGCGCCGGCGGACAATCGATTAGCACATAGTCGAACTGCGCCACGGCGCTGCGGATCGCATCTCTCAGCAGGTATTCCCGCCGGTCCATGTCGACGAGTTCCAGCTCGGCTGCGGACAGGTCCATCGTCGATGCCACGATGACGAGGCCCGGCACGGCTGTATCGATCAACGCCTGGTCGAGCGTGATCTCCCCGAGCAGCAGGTCGTAAGTGCCGGAGGTCCGGCGCGCGCTCTCAATTCCAAGACCCGTCGACGCGTTGCCCTGGGGATCGAGATCAACCACCAGCACCCGGCGCCCGACAGCGGCAAGCGCGGTTGCAAGATTAATCGCCGTCGTGGTCTTGCCGACCCCGCCCTTCTGGTTGGCAACTGCAATGATCCGGCCCGGCCGCACCGGAGACGCCTCAACCGCATCGTCAGCTGCCTTTTCCAACGGCGGAGGGGGCGCAGTCAACGTATCTGCCGGGGTATCGGGAAAGTCTTCTGCCATGAGTCTGGACCAGTTGTTGCTATTAGGGCCGGGATGCGTCCCCGGAAGCTGTTCTTGTCTATCCGGTCGCGCGCCGGTGCGTCTCCGCAGGCCGCACCTGTCAAGCGCCGGGCGTTAGCGTTTCTTCAGGCCCGTAATCCGCAATATACGGCTTTCGGAGCTGGTGACACTTTCAAATGTCTGGTGCTTTATTCTCCAGCGTTTCTCCGCCTCGGTCAATTCTTCCTGCCAGCGCCCGCCCTTCATGAACAGGCAGCGCTCCGCACCAAGCAAATCGGCCATTGCACAGAGCTTCTCAAGCGGCGCCAGCGCCCGGGCAGTCAGAACATCAACCGAGCTTTCCACCGATTCGTGACGCTGCGGCCACCGTTCCCGCGCGACATCCTCGACGCGGGCGGTTGTGACCGTCACGGGCGCATTGGTCGCCGTCGCCACCTCGCGCAGAAAAGCGCTCTTGCGGGTGTGGGATTCGATCAGTTCCGTCGGCAGCCCCGTCACGATGGCAAGCACCAGGCCCGGGAAACCCGCGCCGCTGCCGATATCGGTGATTGACCGCGCATCATCCGGCAGGTGTTCAACTAGCTGAATTGAATCACGCATATGCCGGTCCCAGAGGTCCGGGATACTGTTGCGTGAAACAAGGTTGAGAGTCTGCTGCCATTCCTCGAGATGCGCCGCATAAACCCGCAGCCGTTCCATTGTTTCACGTGAAACAATCGCGATTTCTTCAAATTTTTCAGGTGTTAAGGGGGAATCAGCAGTCATAAATCATGCAGCTTTCTCGCCGCGGCGGACATGACGGAGCAACGCCGTCAGCGCCGCCGGGGTCACGCCGGGGATCCGGCTTGCAGCGCCGAGTGTCGCGGGGCGGGCGGTGCCCAGTTTTTCCCGCATTTCGTTGGACAGACCACCGATCCGGCCATAATCCAGCCCGTCCGGCAGAGCGAGCGCTTCATCCTTGCGGAACGCGGTGATATCCGCCTGCTGGCGGTCCAGATACCCGGCATACAGGGAATCATTCGCCACCTGCTGCAGGATCGCCGGGGCAAAAGCCGCAGTTTCGGGCCACACCCGAAGTACCGCCTCGATTCCCGCATCGGGCCCGCTGCCGGTATGCGCGAGCATTTTCAGCGCCGTCCGCGGCACCCCGTCCTGCGAGACCTTTATGCCATGCGCCGCCAATTCCTGCGGTTTCGCCGTCAGGGCAGTCAATGTTTTGCGGGCGACATCGAGCGCCGCGATCTTTTCGGCAAATGCGGTTTCCCGCACCGATCCGACACAACCGAGCGCAATGCCCGCCCCGGTCAGGCGCTGATCCGCATTATCGGCCCGCAGGGTCAGCCTGTACTCGGCGCGCGACGTGAACATGCGATAGGGCTCCGCCGTGCCGCGGGTGATCAGATCGTCGATCATCACGCCGATATATGCGTCCGCGCGGTCCAGGGTGAACGGCACATCGCTGCCACCGGCCGCACGGGCCGCATTCAGACCGGCCATCAGTCCCTGTGCCGCTGCTTCTTCGTATCCCGTCGTCCCGTTGATCTGTCCGGCGAGATAAAGCCCAGGTAAACGGCGGGTTTCCAGCGTCGGGCGCAATTCGCGCGGATCGACATAATCATATTCAATGGCATAGCCGGGGCGGATAACGCGCGCCCTCTCGAGCCCCACGATTTGCGCCAGGAAGGCGAGCTGCACGTCTTCCGGCAACGAGGTGGAGATCCCGTTGGGATAAACCGTGTCATCATCCAGCCCCTCGGGCTCCAGAAAGATCTGATGGCGCGACTTGTCGGCGAAGCGCACCACCTTGTCCTCGATCGACGGGCAGTAACGCGGCCCGGTGCCTTCGATCTGGCCCGAATACATGGGCGCGCGATGAATATTGGCCTGAATGATCTCATGCGCCGCCGGGCTGGTATACGTGATGTGGCAGGCAATCTGCGGTGTTTCGATCTTATCCGTCAGCGTCGAAAACGGCACGGGAGGGTCGTCGCCGGGCTGAACCTCCAGCGCGCTCCAGTCGATGGTGGTCCCGTCTAGACGCGGCGGTGTCCCGGTTTTCAGCCGTCCAAGGGCAAAACCGCAGGCCTCCAGCGTATCGGACAGACCCAGCGCGGGCGCCTCGCCGACCCGGCCGGCAGGTATTTTCTGTTCGCCGATATGAATAAGGCCGCGCAGGAACGTCCCCGTGGTCAGCACCACGCGGGATGCGCGGACCAATGTGCCGTCGGCCAGGATTACGCCGCGGACACGGCGGTTCTCGCCATCGCCGTCGAGCAGCAGATCCTCGACCCCGCCTTCGCGAATATCAAGATTTGCCTGATCCGCCAGCGTTTCCTGCATGGCGAGGCGATAGAGCTTGCGATCCGCCTGGGCCCGCGGACCCTGAACAGCGGGGCCCTTGCGGCGATTGAGAATACGGAACTGGATCCCGGCGCGGTCGATGACCCGGCCCATGATACCGTCCAGCGCGTCGATCTCGCGCACGAGGTGGCCTTTGCCGAGCCCGCCGATTGCCGGATTGCAGGACATCTCGCCGATGGTAGACGCCTTGTGGGTCACCAGCAGGGTCCGGGCGCCAAGACGCGCCGAGGCCGCCGCCGCCTCACAGCCGGCATGGCCGCCACCCACAACGATCACGTCGTAAGCGCCGTCTACTTCATCGTGTGAATTTTCGGATCCCGACATGGCGCGGAATATAGGGTCGGCCTCCGGGTCCGTAAAGCGACAATCGCCCGTCAGAACACCCCGGTGTTCAAATCGCGGCAGAAAATTGTTTCACGTGAAACATTTCTGGATCAATTACAGAACAAACCACAACATGTTGATTTACTTGCCAATACAGAAGTCATTGAAAATGACATCGAGCAGATCTTCGACATCGACCCGCCCGGTGACCCGCCCCAGCACCCGCGCGGCAACCCGCAGATCCTCGGCGACAAGCTCACTATCCCCGGCGCCCGGCCCTGCTGTGGCCGCCCGTGCCAAAGCGTCCGCGCTATCCATCAGGGCAACCCGGTGGCGCAACCGGGTCAACGGCACCTCCGCGCCGCCAGCCCCACCGGCCCCAGACGCACCGGCCCCCGCGGCCATCATCTCGGCTGCCAGCGTCTCAAGACTTTGCAACAGCTCCGGCAGGCCCGCACCGGTCTTTGCCGATATACCAAGCGCAGACACACCCGCAATCTCCGCCGCCGGCTGATCGGTCAGGTCGGCCTTGTTCGCGATTGCGAGCACGGCACCCGTCCCGTCCCCGAGTTGCGCCATACTTGCCGCATCTGGCGCCCGGCTGCAATCAAACACCACCAACCGCAGGTCTGCTGTTCCGGCACGGTCCAGCGCCCGGCGCACACCTTCGCGCTCAATCTCATCCGCCGCCTCGCGCAGCCCGGCAGTATCGGCAATGGTCACCGGCCAGCCACCCAGATCGAGATGTACCTCGATCACGTCACGCGTGGTCCCTTCCGTTGCCGAAACAATGGCGGCCTCCCGCGCGGCGATGGCGTTCAACAGGGATGACTTGCCCGCATTGGGGGCGCCGAGAATGGCAATCTGCAGCCCGTCGCGCAGCCGCTCACCGCGCCGGTTATCATCCAGGAACGCCCGGATTTCCCCTTCGAGCGCCGAGATCCGCGCCCGCGCCGCCCGCTCGACATCAGCCGGCAGATCTTCATCGGGGAAATCAATCCACGCTTCGGTATGGGCAAGTATATCGATCAGCTCGGCCCGCCAGCCTTCAAGCCGATCAGCCAGCCCGCCGCCCAGCTGCGCCAGCGCCTGTCGCCGCTGGGCATCGGTGCCCGCGTCAACCAGGTCGGCAATCGCCTCGGCCTCGGTCAGGTCAATCTTACCGGCGAGAAACGCACGCTTCGAAAACTCCCCCGGTTCGGCCAACCGCAGACCCGGCAATGCCGCCAGCGCGCCGGTGACGGCCTCGATCGTGGCCCGCCCGCCATGGATATGCAGCTCGGCCACATCTTCACCGGTAAAACTGGCGGGCCCGGCAAACCAGATCGCCAACCCGTCATCCAGCGGGCCGCCATCCACCGGATCCACCATACGGCACCGTATGGTCCGCCGCGGTTCAGGTAACGCAGAAAGACTGCAGATATCACGCAGCACATCGCCTGCGGACGGGCCGGAGACCCGAATAACGGCCACACCCGCCCGTCCCGGCGCACTGGCCAGGGCAAATATTGTGTCAGGGGATACGAACCGTTCAATCATGGGGCCAAGGTTTCGCCGCGACAGGCGCCCCCGTCAAGAGACCGCCTTCAGGCCGGACCGGGCAGGTCGAGCCCGACGCCCTGCAAATGGCTGAACAACTGGGCCAGCCGCGCCGTGTCGGCGGCGGGCAATGGCGGTTTGAGGATCGAGGCTATATTGGCCTCCAGATGCCCGATCTTGCCGGTACCGAACAGGACCACATCGGCCCC
>Ga0209335_10006530_pt1 | contig 10400 bp, 9 predicted proteins | sample COG_09_FD_184753 | JGI IMG/M metagenome (GOLD analysis project Ga0209335, IMG submission 184753) | Pelagic Microbial community sample from North Sea - COGITO 998_met_09 (SPAdes) (version 2) | ecosystem: Environmental > Aquatic > Marine > Neritic zone/Coastal water | place: Helgoland, sampling...
CCTTTAGAAATGATTGTAAAAAATAAAAGTAATCAAACCAGAAAATCTTTAGCAATTAATGAAGTTTCCATTTTGAGACAAAGTAGACAAGCTGCATCAATATCTATCAGCCAAGGTTCTAAACAAATAATTAAAAATTTAGTCTCTGACGGTGTTTTAGTGTCAACACCTGCAGGAAGCACTGCTTACAATTTGTCAGTTCATGGACCTATTTTAAGTTTAAATTCAAAAAAATTATCCATTTCTCCAATTAGTCCATTTAGACCAAGAAGATGGAAGGGGAAAATAGTGAATGACAAATCAAAAATAATAATCAAAAATTTAGATCCAGTTAAAAGACCAATTAGTGCTGTAGCAGATAATTTAGAAGTTAGAAATGCTAAATTAATTATTATAAAGATAAATTTTAAAGTAAAATTTAATTTACTTTATGATCAAAATAATAGTTTACAAAAAAAAATAAAAATCGAACAATTAAGAAGAGAGATAAACTAATATTTTTTAAAAAATGGAAATAAAAAAAATTAGTATTTGAAAAAAGGCTTTTTAAAATTGACTAATAAATAATTAACTTTTTAAAAAGAGCCCTATTAACATAATTATATAAAAACATAGGTATAATTTTTAAAAAAGTTTTAATGAATAAGATATAATATTTGTTATTCATTGCTTGATAATCTTTTTTCATTAAAGAGAAGTAATTTAAATCTATTGTTTTCGTTCCAAAACTTTCTTTAAACCTTTTCAAACCCAAGTTACCTATATTTGTTCTTCCAAAATAGAATTCTTTAATTCCTCTATTTTTTAACAACTTAATAATATTATAAATTAGATATTTATTAATTGGTAAATTTTTCATCTTATTATAACCACTTATATAAAGTGCTTGGCTGTTATTGTCATTAATCCATACAAATATAGAGGCTATCTTTTTTTTATTAACTTTTTCTATTGCATTTAACACAAGGAAATTTTCATTAATTTTCCAATATTTATTTAAATTTTTGAAGTATTTTTTAGTATAGGAAAAATAACCTTTGCTTTTACAAAAAATAACATAATGATCATAATAATCTAATATATCTTTTTTTGAAGTTGAAATTTTATAATAATAATTATTCTCTATTGTTATTAAATTTCTAATTAAGTTTTTTTTAAATTTTTTTTTAATATTTTCAATATTTTGTTCTAAATTTAATACATGATCGAACCAAAATGTTTTGAAATGATTTTTAAAATTATCAGATCTATAAAAATTGGATTTTATGATAAGATCATTATAATTATTTTTATTCAATAAATTTAATAATTTTTTTCTATGAGTAATAATTGTTTCATAAATCCTTTTTTCTAATTTGATATTGTATATTAGCGGTAAAGAAACAAGATATTTTTTAAAAAATGTTTTAATTTCAACAACAGGTAAATACTGTCCATCAATATATATAACTTTTAAATTTAAATTGTAAATCTCAGTAATAAATTTTATATATCTTATATCAAAAATACTTTTGTTAAAATTTATCTTATCTAAATCTATAACCTTTAAATCTTTTAATTTTATATTCATAAAGCTTATAATTTAACTAAATTTAAATTTGATTAATTCAAGTATTTTTGGGTAACTATAATAATTACTTACTAATTTATTTTTTTTTAACTCTTTTGATTTTTTTTTAAATAATTTTTTATAGTCTAAAATTGATTTTATAATAAATTTTTTAGTTTTATAACTTAAATATATTTTTTTTGACAATTCAAAAAGGTTTTTTTCATTTAGGTCTAAATTATAAAAAATTTGATTTATTATTAAACCATCATCAATTTTTTCGTTTATCTGATGAAATGTTAAGCCAACTTTTTTTTCATGATGTAATATAGAATAAAAATTTGGATAGATACCTCTATATTTAGGAAGTATTCCAGTATGAAAGTTGACTATTTTAGAGTTTATATTATCAAGAGTTTTTTTTTTATAAATTTGAGAATTCATTAGTGAAACAATTAGAAATGGTTTCTTTGAATTTATATAATTTATGAATTTTTTTTCATTAATATCATAAAAAAATCTAATGTTTCCTTTTCTTTTGTGAAATCTTAGATAATATAGAATTATTTCAAAATAATTAATAGGATTTAGAAGAAACATATTGATAAAAGTTTCTTTAAGTTGATGTTTATTTTGGGTGTAGCAGATAAAAATATTAAATTTATCATTTAATATACTTTTTTTTAAATTATTCAAAATTTTTGAAGAAAAAAAATTATTCCCTACAACAAATACTAAGTTTTTTTTTTTCATTTATTAAGCTAATATAGATTTATATTACATACAAAAGATAATTATCCAAGTTCAATTAACTATTATAAGAACTAAATGCTTAATAAAAAAAAATATAATTACAGTTTTAATTATGGTTTTAATTCAAAAATAAAAAATCCTAACAATCTTCAAAAGCTCATTGAATTATGTAAGTCAAGTTACAATGTAATTGGAAACGGTTACTCATATAATGATGCATCCATAGGAAAAAACCCAATTAGTCTAAAAAATTTTAAAAGAATTTTGAATTTTAATGTAAAAAGAAAAACTATCGAAGCTGAGTCAGGCATTTTATTAGACGAATTACTTAAAATTACGTTAAAAAAAAAATTAATAATAAAATCATTGCCAGGATCTCGGTTTGTTACACTTGGTGGAATTATTGCAAATAACACTCAAGGAAAAACTATAAAAAAATGTTTTATTCGAGATTATATTATTTCACTTAAAATTTTGCATAATAGGAAAGTTATTGATTGTTCACAAAAAAAAAATAGAAAATTATTTCATGCAACAATTGGTGGCAAGGGTTGTACGGGGATAATAATATCTGCCAAGTTAAAACTTGATAAAATTTATAATAATAGCATCATGTTAGAAAAAGTTTTTTTTGATAATATAGAAGAAATTGATTTAATTTTAAAAAAATTAAAAAAAAGTGATTATTTAGTCGCCTGGATTGACAATTTATCAAAAAATTTAGAGGGTATTATTTTCTTTGCTAAACATGGTAAAAATCTTCCTTCTAAAAAACAAAAACCTATTATAAAGATTCCTCAAATTTTAATTTATTTTATAAATACTATTAGTTTTAGAAGATTTTTTACCTTTTTTTTTAATAAAATTTTTAAATTTAAAAATTATCTAAGAAAAAAAATTACTTATCATATTTTTGATTTTTTTTTTATTCAAGACACTATTAAAAATTGGAATGAAGTTTTTAGAAACAAAGGTTTTTTTCAGTATCAATTTACTTGTAAATATAGTGAACTATTTATTTTAGTTCGTAAATTACAAGTTGTTATGAATGAAAACAAAATTTTTTCAATTTTTATGATAATAAAATTTTATAAAAAGAATAAAATTACTTATAATTCAGTTTCTTATGATATTGTTAAAAATTCAAATTTTAATAATACTTGTAAAATTCTTAATAAATTTTCAGATAAACATAATCTAAATATCAGCCTTTCTAAAGACTCAATAATTTCAAATCTTAATGAGAAAACAAAAAATTCAAATGATTTTTTAACTTATAATATTTATGATAAAAACTTTAATAGTAAATTTTTAAAAAGAATTATAAATAAATGAATAAAATCTTTATACATGGTGGTTCATCTGAAATTACAAAATATCTTATAGGTTATTTATATGATACATTTGATGAATTTCATATATTTGCAAGAAATATAGAAAAAGCAAAAAAAAATTTAATTATTTACGAAAAAAAAATTATATATTATCAAAACAATTTAGATGATTTAGATCAATCATTAAAACATGCTAAAAGTTTACCTAATGACATAACTTCATTAATCTGGTTAACTGGTGATACTGGAGACTCAAATTTAGAATTTTCAAATTTAGAGTTATGTAAAAAAACCATAGATGTAAATTTTACAAATGTTGTGCTTTTATTAAACTATATTCTTAAAAATAAATTTTTAATTACAAACAGTAGCTTCATATGTGGTTTTACTTCTACCGCCGGATTAAGAGGTCGGAAGTTAAGAACTTTTTATGGAGCTGCAAAAGCTGGGTTTATAAACTATTTATCTAGCTTGAGACAAAAATATAATAATAAAATTTTAATTATGACTATTATACCAGGTTATATGAGAACAAATAAACATACTGTGAATACTTCTTCGTTTATTACAAGTAGCGCAGAAAAATCAGCAAAAATAATTTTTAAAAGCATAAAAAAAAGAAAAGAGATTGTATTTATTGATTATAAGTGGTCATTAATAATGAAAATTATTTTACTAATTCCAGAAAAAATTTTTAAAAAATTTAATTTTTAATGGAAGATAAAATTTATGATTATGCTGTAATTGGTACTGGACTTAGTTCTCTAGGAATTTTACATAAAATTTCTAAGAAAAATAAGAGCATTATTATTATTGAGTCTTCTAATTCAATTATAAAAAAAAACTTTAAAAAACCAATATATTGTGAAGAAAATATACCCATACCAATAAGTAAAAATTTTTTTGAAAAAAAAAGACCTTTTTTTGAATTATTGAATTATAAATCTTATGGAGGAAACACAAATCATTGGGGAGGGTATTGTTGTAGATTTAACAAACAAGATTTAAAAAAATGGCCAATTAATATTCAAAAACTTAATGAATATTATTTAGAGGCTGAAAAAATTTTAAATATTAAAAATTTAAAATCACAATTTAAAGATAATTTATTAATATCCCAGTCTCGAATTGCAAAAAGTAAAAATAAGATTTTTAATAGTTCTAATTTAATAGCAAAATTAATTGATAAAAAGAATATCAAAATTAAATTTGATGAATTGATTAGTTTTAAAAAAAAATCAAAAGTTTTTTATTTAAATGTAAAAAATAATAAAAATCACTTTTTATGTAAGAAATTGGTAATTTGTGCAGGTGTTTATGCTTCTCAAGAAATATTAAAAAAATCTATTACTAAATCAAGATTTAAAAAAGTTGAACAAGCCCAGAGTTATATAATTCCTGTAATATTATCAAAAAATTCTCAAAATCTTAAAAAAGATAATCAAATTATTTATAATTCAAAAACAAAGTATGGAAATATTTATTTTGAAATAAAAAAAAATGATGAATTATTAAAAAAAACAATGAAACAAAATATAAATTTTTTTTCTAAATTAATACCAAATTTTATATTAAAAAAAATTGCTATTGTTTGGGGTTTTATTCCGTCCGAATTTTCTCATGATTATCATATTGTAGATAAAAGAATAAAATTTATAAATTCGCATAATAAAAAGAATAAATTTAAAACTTTAATATATATGAATGTAGTAGCAAAAATTTTGAGGGAAAAATTAAATCTAATTGTATTTAAAAAATTAATTAAATTAACACAATTTGCAAGAAGTTATCATGTTGGATCAAACATCCCAATGTCTTTAAAAAAAAAAAAATATTTAACTACCAAAATTAGTGGAGAAATAAACCTGAAAAGATTTAGTAATTTATATTTATCTGGTTCTTCAGTTTTTCCAAATCTTCCATCTAAATCTCACGGGCTAACCATACTTGCTAATAGTTTAAGAATTGGAGATTATTTAAATAATGAATAGTTTATTTAAAAATTTTTTTGCAAATAAATCTAGATTTCATTTTAATTTAACTTTTTTTGGTATAATTAAAAAATGTTTCTTTTACATAAAAAATTATAAAGTTGATTATCATCAAATTTTAATTCATAAATTCAAAATTTACTTTTCAAAATCAAATATTTTTTTTTTTAATCATGGTAGAAGTGGTTTTTTTTTATTACTAAAATATTTTAATAAAAGAACAAAAAAAAAAGTATTAATAAATTCATTAACTTTATTTGAGATGATCAATATGGTTATATATGCTGAATACGACCCTGTTTTTATTGATAATAAAAAAAATAGCTTTGAAACTAATACGATTGAACTGATAAACAAGTATCAAGAAGAAATTGCATTTGTAGTTGTTACACACCTTAATGGCTTAAATAAAGAAATTTTTGAGATTAAAAATAAAATTGATCAGATAAATAAAAATAGAAAACAAGAAGATAAGATTTATTTGGTTGAAGATACCGCTGTTAGCTTCGGAGCAAAATATAAAAATGTTTTTTGTGGTGCTGTAGGTGATTTTTCAATTTTAAGTTTTAATATTATGAAAAATATTACATCATTAACAGGTGGTGCTTTAGTTGATAATATAAATATTATAAATTCCAAAAAGATTAATTTTTCTCAGTCAAAGGTGTCGATAAAAGATATTACTAAAAAAATTTTTTTTGTTTTTTTATTACAATTTTTAAATTCAAAAATTATTTTCCCCTTTTTTTTTGTTTTTATAAAATTTGCTTATAAAAGAAATATAAATTTTTTTTTAAGGAAATATCGAACTGATTTTCAAACTTATATATCAAATTCTATTCCTTTTGATTTTCTAAAAAAAATATCAAATTTTCAATTATTTCTTTTATCAGACCAACTAGAAGATATTGAATTTAATAACAACATTAGAATTGAAAATTCAAAATATTTATATGAAAATTTGAAAGATAATAAAAATTTATTATTTCCACAAAAAATATTTAATCAAGAAAATATTTATATTGATTTTCCAATTTTATGTAAAAAAAAAGAATATAAAGATTATATTTTTTTAAAAAGTTTTGACAGTTATGTTGATATAAAAAATTATTATTATACTAGCTGTGATACTCAAGAGATTTACTTTAAATATAAAGATATAGATTGTGAAAATGCAAAATTTATTGCTGAAAATATTTTAATGGTGCCAGTTAATAAAAGTCAAAATAGAAGAAATTTAGATAAAATTGTTAAATTATTTAATTAAATGAGAACAAATAAAAATAGTGGGTCTTGTATTAGATACAACTTTTATTTTTACTTAAAATACGTAGAAGAAACTTCTAAAAACTTTGATAAAATACTCTGATGAAACTTTATGAAAATAATATTTTTTATTACATATTATTAATAGTTTTTATTTATATTTTTGGGTCACTCTTTTACACATCCTCTTTTGGACCTGGTGATGATCTTCTTTTTTTACAAATTTTTGATAATGGTAATTTTTTTCAATTATTAAATGATCGTTTTCTTAGTAAAACCAATTCATTTCAAAGACCTATTTCAGTATTTTTTATAGGATTGATACACTTTGTTTTTGAGAAGAATTTTCAGTTATATTTACTACTTTTTTTTGTTAGCTTCCTATTAACTAATTTTTTAATATATAAATCTTTAAAATCACTGATTAATCAAAGGATATTAAAAACTTTTTTAATTTTATCACTTACACCTTTTTTAACTTCATCTTACCTCCAGTCCCCATATTTGTTAGCAGAATTTATATTACCTGTACTTTTTTGGTCAGTTTCTTTTTATTTTTTAACTTTTTCATTAAAACATAAAAAAGAATTTTTTTTATTATCTAATTTTTTTTTATTAATATCTTTGTTTTGTACGGTTATTAGTTTTCCTTTATTTATTTTGAACTTATTTCTTCCGCTAATTTATTGGAGAAAAAATTTTAGTCTAAATAAATATTTTTTTAAGATTTTTTTTCCTATAATTATTGTTTTTTTAATTTATTTAGGTTATCTAAAATTTATTAACTTCCTTTTTAATTCACCTACTTATGGGTCATCTTCTTTAAGTTTAGACTCATTTTTACAAGGTGTTTATTTCTTTTTTACAATTTTTATAGAATTTCCAATTATGATAGTAAAGTCTTTACTATTTAGTAATTTTTTTCAATTTCTATTCATTTTAACTCTAGTTTCAGTATTTTTTATATTATTAAAAAAAGAGTCAATAAAAAAAAATTACATGTTTGATCACTATGATAATAAACTTTTTCTTATAATATTATTGCTATCACTTTCGGCAAATTTTTTAATATTTTTTTTATCAGGATACCCTTCAGTTACTTATGGTTACTACAATAGAATGTTGATTTCAGCTTTTATAAGTTTAACTTTAATTTTAGCAATTTTACTAAACTTAAAACATAATTTATTTTTTCTTATTTTAAAAATTGTTTTTGTAACGTTAATCTTAAATTCATCTAAAGTCATTACAAATCAAATTGTAGAAATTGATTTATTAAAAAAAAAAGAAATTAGCCTTCTTTCTAGTTCTTTAAAATCTTACAACAGTCAAAATAGTAAAAAAGTTTTAGTAGCTAAATTGCCCTTATATTTAGATAATAATTATAATAATTTAGAAGTTTTTTGGTTAACTTGGGATCTTGCTGCTATTCTTAAGAATGAAAATTTAAACTTTTTCCAATCCTTTCCAATTTCAGATCAAGTTTTAAAATTTGAAGGATATCATCCATCTCATAATTTTTTTAATCATGCAGATAAACTTAGAGAGGAAAAAATAAACTCTTATATATTTGTCGAAAACGGAAAAATTTTAGAGTTTGAGACACTTGAGTCCTTTTTAAATTTTCTAGAAGCAAAGAAGAAAATAGATGTAAAGATGATATATAGAGAAACCTTTAGATCTAAACTTAAAGATTTTATAAAAAGTTTTACATAATATTCTTAGGTCTGTTGTCCCAACTTTATTATATACAGCATCTACTCATCATAAAATTACCAGATGATAAGCCATATAAATTGCCTTATGTTGTCTCCACTAAATTTAAAAGAATATTTTAATTAGTTCATTTTGAACTATAATTTCTGTACCATGTTATAAAGTTTTTTATTCCCTCATTAACGCCAAACTTATATTTCACTTTGAATTTTTTTTTTATTTTTGAAATATCAGCTTTTGTTGAAACCACATCACCCATTTGCATTTTTTCTAATATTTTTTTTCCTTTTTTTCCTATATGTTTTTCAATTAGACGCACATAGTCTAATAATTTTGTATCATTTGGATTTCCTAAATTATAAACCTCATACGGAGCAGAGCTTGTTCCGGCTGATAATTTCGAATTTCTTTTTAATTTTGGAGGATTAAAAATTATTTTTAAAGTTGAGTTTATAATATCGTCAATATGACTAAAAGATCTTTTCATTTTGCCTTTATTGAAAATGTTAAAATTTTTATTTTCAAATATTGCTTTGGTAAAAATGAATAATGACATATCTGGTCTACAATGAGGGCCGTATACAGTAAAAAACCTCAATCCAGATGTTGGTAAATTAAAAAGATGACTATATGAATGTGCTATAATTTCATTTGATTTTTTTGTTGCTCCATACAAACTTGTTGGATGATCGGTTAGATCACTTTCTTTAAACATTTTATTTTTATTCAAACCATATACGCTAGAACTACTAGCATATATTAGATGTCTAACTTTAAATATTTTAGATAAATCGATTACATTAAAAAAACCCAATATGTTGTTCTTAATATAAGTGTCAGGGTTTTTAATTGAAAACCTCACTCCTGCTTGTGCAGCAAGATTTACTACATGAGTTATTTTAAATTTCTTAAATACCTTTTTTAATGATTTCTTGTTAGCAATATCAACTTTAAAAAAATTAAAATTTTTGTATCTCTCAAGTTCTTTTTTTCTATCAATTTTTAATTTTACAGAATAATAATTATTGTGGTTATCAATACCTATTACCTGATATCGCTTTTCAAGTAATTTTTTGCACAAACTATAGCCAATGAAACCAGAAGAACCTGTAACTAAAATTTTAATATTTTTCATAAAAATGTTTATATACAAAAATTATTAATAGATATAATTTTTTTTATTATTTTAGTAGAAGTGAAGATATTTTTCTTGAGTATCCACATGCAAGAGTACAAGCAAGACATTATAGGAATAGTGTTGAATTAGAGAATTGTTCAAGATTAGCTGAAGATAAGATTAAAATAAGATTATCAAAATCAAAAAATATTAGATCTGAAGCCTCAATTTCTAAAACAAAAAATTCAGGGACAATTGAACCTGTTAAAGAAGAGCTAGTAAAAATAAGAAATGAAAAGTTTACAAATTTTTTGAAAAAAAGAGATATCACTTTCAAGTCTGAAATAAATTATTAGATAGATAAAGACGATATTTAGTTGATAAGACTATTTGACAGAAACACACTCTTAACACACTCCTAACACAGTTAATGTTTTTTAATGGATAAGATTAAACTTTTGCAAAAATAATTAGTGTTAATTTTATTGAGTGATGGTGCCCCCGCACGGATTCGAACCGCGGACCTATTGATTACAAATCAATTGCTCTACCAACTGAGCTACAAGGGCATAAATTAATAACTATTAATTATTTGTCAAATAATCAACTCTTTTTTTTTTAAATAACTGAGGTGATGAAAAACGATAGCTGCACTATTTGATATATTTAAACTT
>Ga0209335_10006538_pt1 | contig 10388 bp, 9 predicted proteins | sample COG_09_FD_184753 | JGI IMG/M metagenome (GOLD analysis project Ga0209335, IMG submission 184753) | Pelagic Microbial community sample from North Sea - COGITO 998_met_09 (SPAdes) (version 2) | ecosystem: Environmental > Aquatic > Marine > Neritic zone/Coastal water | place: Helgoland, sampling...
TGTCTCATCATGTTTGAACCCATTAAAGCTCTGTTTGCATCATCATTTTCTAAAAATGGAATTAATGAGGCTGCAACTGAAACTAGTTGTTGTGGGTTGACATCCATAAAGTCTATTTCAGTTGGGTTGCAAAAAATAAAATCACCTTTTCTTCTACAGCTAACTAATTCTTCAATAAACCTTCCATCACTGTCTAAAGGACTATTAGCTTGAGCTATCGTATAATTTTCTTCTTCATCCGCATTTAAATAAAGAACATCTTTTGAAACTAACTCTTTAACAATTTTTCTATAAGGTGTTTCAATAAAACCATAGCGATTAATTCTAGCATATGAAGATAGGCTATTGATCAAACCGATGTTCGATCCTTCAGGAGTTTCAATGGGGCAAATTCTTCCATAATGAGTTGTGTGCACATCACGCACTTCAAATCCGGCTCTCTCTCGCGTTAAACCACCAGGGCCTAATGCAGATATTCTTCTTTTATGAGTAATTTCACTTAACGGGTTAGTTTGGTCCATAAATTGGCTTAACTGACTTGAGCCAGTGAACTCTTTTAATACTGTTTGGATTGGTTTTGAATTAACTAAATCTTGAGGCATGATGGATTCAATATCCACACTTCCCATTTTTTCTCTAATAGCTCTTTCCATTCTAACTAAACCAATTCTGTACTGATTCTCAATTAATTCTCCAACAGATCTAACTCTTCGATTTCCTAAATGATCGATATCATCTTTACCAATATTGTTAGTCTTCATATCAAATAATCTTTTAGCGACAGAAAGAATATCTGTTTTATTTAAAATTCTTTGTTTGTGGTTTTTGTCTAAATTTAGATAAGTGTTAATTTTTACCCTACCAACTTCAGATAAATCATATCTATCTTCATTAAAAAACATATTTTGAAATAAATAGTTACTAGCTTCTAATGTTGGCGGTTCACCAGGTCTTAAAATTTTAAATATATCAAATAATGCTTCTTCTCTTGAATGATTTTTATCAGCAACTAATGAATTGATAATACCAAGATTACCTGCAGCTTGACTTGCATTAATAATTGAAAATTCATTGATAGAGAGCTCATTGAATCTCAAAAATAACTCTTCATTTAAAATAGTGCCAGCTTCAGCATACACCAAACCAGTATCAAGATTAATTATATCTTTTGATAGATAAAGGCCTTCTAATTCTTCTTCAGTAAATAAAAATTTTGAAATATTTTTTTCGTTTATTTCGCTTAATAATTTAAGAGAAAGTTTAACATCTTTATAAGCTAGTACTTCTTTATTACTTGGATCAACTAAGTTGAAAGGTAAGTTTTTATATTTAAAATTATCTAGATTTAAGTTAACTAACCAACCATCTTTGTTTTTTTTAAATTTGTATGAGTCATAAAAAAATGTCAGAATTTCTTCGCTGGACATGCCAGATATTTTATAAATATCGGGCTCTACTTTATTAAGAGCACACTCTTCAAGATATTTTTCTGAGGCTTTGGAAGGAAGGGATTGAAAAATTGTAGTAGAAATCATTTTCTTTTTTCTATCAATTCTAAAGAACATATTGTCTTTATGATCAAATTCAAAATCTAACCAAGAACCTCTATAAGGTATAATTCTAGCATTATATAATGTCTTACCACTGGCATGAGTTTTACCTTCATCGTGATCAAAGAACACACCTGGAGATCTATGTAGTTGACTTACAACAACTCTTTCAGTTCCGTTAACAACAAAAGTACCATTATTTGTCATTAGAGGTAAATCTCCTAAGTAGACAATTTGCTCTTTAATATCTCTTAGAGTCTTTTCTTCAGTTTCTTCATTAATATCCCATATAATTAAACGGAATGTGACCATCAAAGATGCAGAAAAAGTGAGACCTTTTCTTCTACATTCATCTACATCATATTTAGGATTATCTAGGTAATAATCTATATAATGTAATTCTGATTTGCCGGCATAATCCTTAATAGGAAAAACAGAACTAAATACTTCCTGAAGACCGGTGTTAGATCTTTCTTCAGAAATTTTTCCTAATTGTAAGAGTTTATCGTAAGATATTTTTTGAATATCTACTAAATTAGGAATATTTATAGTTTTTTCGATCTTTCCGAACGAATATCTAATTCTTTTCTTTTCAGTGAAACTGAGTGACATATGCGCTATAGAACCTGGACTACTTAAGTTCTACTTTTGCACCAGCTGCTTCAAGCTGTTTTTTTAATGCTTCTGCCTCATCTTTTTTTGCGCCCTCTTTAATTACTTTTGGAGCTGCCTCTACCATATCTTTAGCTTCTTTTAAACCAAGACCCGTAATAGCTCTAACTTCCTTAATTACATTAATTTTTTGATCGCCTGCTGCTGCAAGAACAACATCAAATGCATCCTTTTCTTCTGCTGCTTCTGCTGCAGGAGCTGCTGCTGCTGCTGCTACTGGAGCTGCTGCTGATACACCCCATTTTTCTTCTAAAAGCTTGGATAACTCCGCAGCTTCTATTACTGTTAAAGTCGATAAATCGTCAACTATTTTATTTAAATCTGCCATTTGTCTCTCCCTAGTTAGTCTTTTTTGTTGTTTAAAATTGATATAATATCCTGATCTGGTCTTAGTAATACACGAACCAGTTTAGATGCAGGAGCACTAATCAACCCAACTATTTTTCCTCTGATCTCATCTAGAGAAGGTAAAGTTGCAACCTTTGCTATATCATCTTTTGAATATAGTGTTTTATCGAAAAAAGCTACCTCTGCAGATAGTTTTTTTGAATCTTTTTCAAATTTTCTACAAACTTTAGCTGTACCAACAGGATTATTTGTAAAAATTAATAATTTTTGCTGAGTTAAACTTTCAGCCATACTTTTTTTATCCTCATTTTTTTCAAGGAATATTTTAACAATATTATTTTTAGATATTTTGGCCACACCTTCATTAGCTCTTATTTCAGTTCTGAAACTAATCATATCTTTAACTGTCATTGCATTGAATGAGGCAACAAAAAGTCCAGAATATTTCTCAGAGAGGGTGTCTAGAGTTTCTAAGTATTCTTTTTTTTCTAATCTATTCATTATTAAAGACTCACCTTAATTCCAACACCCATTGAAGATGATATATAAACAGAGTTTACATAATTGCCCTTAACATTGGTTGGTTTATTCTTTTTAACTTCCTCAACAAAACCAGAAATATTTTCAGATAACTTAGCATTATCAAAACTAATTCTACCAATAGAGGCGTGAATTGTTCCTGCTTTGTCATTCTTATAAGCCACTAAGCCCTTATTAATATTTGTTATTGTGGTCTTTACGTCGTTTGTTACCGTACCAGTCTTTGGATTGGGCATCATTCCTTTCGGACCTAAAATTTTTGCAATTTTACTTACTACTGACATCATGTCGGGAGTAGCAATAATAACATCCACATCAATATTTTTTTCTAGTATTGAAACAAGATCTTCTCCACCTACATGTTTAACACCTAAAGAAGATGCATCTTCAGCACTTTTTCCTGTTGCAAATACCGCTATTTCAACTTTTTTACCTAAACCATGAGGAGGCACAAAACTACCTCTTACATTTTGATCGGATTGCTTTGTATCAATTGATGTATTTAGTGCTATATCAACACTTTCATCAAATTTTACAAACTTAGTATCTTTAAGTATTTGAACACCCTCATCAATGGTATAAGTTTTTTCAAAATTTATACCTTCAACTTGTTTTTTTTTATTTTTAGATAATTTCATTTGTTATACGACTTCCATTCCCATTGATCTAGCTGAACCCATAATGATTTTGGAAGCTTCATCAATGTCATATGCGTTAAGATCTTCTAATTTTTCTTTTGCGATTTCTCTAACTTGATTCATTGTAACTTTACCGAGAAGAGATTTACCTGGAGTACCGTTGCCTTTTTTTATATTTGCAGCTTTCTTCAAGTAAAAAGTTACTGGAGGTTTTTTTGTAATAAATTCAAATGTTCTATCTTTATATGCAGTAATTATAGTTGGTATCGGAGCACCTTTTTCTAATTTACTTGTGGCATCATTAAACTGTTTACAGAAGTCTTGTATATTTAAACCTTTTTGTCCTAAAGCAGGACCTACAGGAGGTGCTGGGTTTGCGCTACCAGCTGGGATTTGTAATTTGATATATCCTAGTATTTCTTTTGCCATAATAATTATCCCTTCACAACCTGTGAATAGTCTAATTCCAGAGGAGTTGGACGTCCGAAAATAGAGACGGACACTTTAAGCTTTTGTCTTGAACTGTCAACCTCTTCTATCACACCACTAAAAGATGCAAATGGACCATCGGAAACTTTAATTTGCTCGCCGACCTCGTATTCAAATTTAGGTTTAGGACTCTCAGCCCCTTCAGTAATGTCTTGAAGTAATTTAGAAACTTCTCTTTCAGAAATAGCTAAAGGCTTATTTTTAACTCCTAAAAAATTACTAACTTTTGGTATATCTTTTACTAAATGCCATGTGTCATCATTCATTTGCATTTTAACTAATACATAGCCTGGAAAAAATTTTTTCTCAGAGTTAATTCTAACTCCTCTTCTAACTTCAACCACTGCTTGAGTTGGAACAGACACCTCTATAATAGAGCTTTCAAGTTCTACTTTTTTTGCCTCATCCATAATTGCATCTGCAACTTTTTTTTCATAACCAGAGTGGCAATTTACTACATACCACTTGTGCTTTATGTCTAAAGAAACTTCCATTAACCTAAAACCGATCTAACTAATAAAGAAAAACTCTGATCAATAATCATTAAAATTATTGCAGCAATAGTTACAACGATAATTACAATACCAGCTGAAGTAAAAGTTTCTTTTTTTGAAGGCCATGTAACTTTAGAAACTTCTTGGCGAACTTCTCTTAAATATTTTGCTGGGTTAAATTTCATATTTATCCTTGTTGGCAGGAGTGGCAGGCATCGAACCCGCAACCTCCGGTTTTGGAGACCGGCGCTCTACCAGTTGAGCTACACTCCTTCATTAACTATTGCCGCAGATGACTATTCTAATATCTCTGAAACAACTCCAGAACCAACAGTTCTACCACCTTCACGAATAGCAAATCTTAGATTATTATCCATAGCTATAGGAGAAAGTAATTCCACTGTTAGAGTAACGTTATCACCAGGCATAACCATCTCAGTGCCCTCTGGCAAAGTGATAGATCCTGTTACGTCAGTTGTTCTGAAATAAAATTGAGGTCTATAATTAGCAAAGTAAGGTGTATGTCGTCCACCTTCTTCTTTACTTAGAGAATAAACTTCACATTTAAACTTCTTATGAGGTTTGATACTACCTGGCTTAGCTAAAACTTGGCCACGTTCAACTTCTTCTTTTTTTGTTCCTCTTAAAAGCACACCGACGTTATCTCCCGCTTCACCAGAGTCTAAAAGTTTTCTAAACATTTCAACACCTGTTGCAACAGTTTTTTGAGTATCTGAAATACCAATAATTTCGATCTCTTCGCCTGGCTTAATTACACCTTGTTCAATTCTTCCAGTAACAACTGTACCACGACCTGAGATTGAGAATACATCTTCAACAGGCATCAAGAATGGTTTATCTAACTCTCTTGGTGGTTGAGGTATAAATGTATCAACAGCTTCCATAAGTTTAAGAATTGAGTTTTTTCCAATTTCAACATCTCCATCTTCACATGCAGCTAAAGCTGAACCACGAATAATTGGAGTTGTATCTCCTGGAAATTCATACTTGTTTAAAAGATCTCTAATTTCTTCTTCAACTAAGTCGATTAATTCAGCATCGTCAACTTGATCAACTTTATTAAGATAAACAACAAGAGCGGGAACACCAACCTGTCTTGCTAAAAGAATATGTTCTCTTGTTTGAGGCATAGGTCCATCAGCAGCGTTAACAACAAGAATACCACCATCCATTTGTGCGGCACCTGTAATCATATTTTTTACATAGTCTGCGTGTCCAGGACAATCAACATGAGCATAGTGTCTGTTAGCAGTTGTGTACTCCACATGGGCTGTTGATATAGTTATACCTCTTGCTTTTTCTTCAGGAGCTTTATCGATCTGATCGTAAGCTGTATAGTCAGCGCCACCTGATTCTGCCAGGACTTTAGTAATAGCAGCAGTTAAAGTAGTTTTACCATGATCGACGTGTCCGATCGTACCAATATTACAATGTGGTTTCGATCTATCAAATTTTTCTTTAGCCATTTTAAGTTGTTACCTCTTTTTTTTATTTATAGTTTTTTAATTTCGTTTCTTAGTTTTAGTTATATGTATTTTGGAGCGGGTGAAGGGAATCGAACCCTCATAGCCAGATTGGAAATCTGGAGCTTTACCACTAAGCTACACCCGCGGATTTTAAGCGGGTAACCACTACTTAATACATTCACAAAAATAAATCCCTGTGAGTTCGCTTAAAGTACTAATTTTTCTTATAAATTCAATAATAAACTCAAAAAAAGACAATAAAAATTGGTGGAGGGAGTAGGATTCGAACCTACGTACGCTTACGCGAACGGATTTACAGTCCGTCGCCTTTAACCACTCGGCCATCCCTCCGTGAAAGATTTCTTAAAACAAGGTAAATTAATAAATATTTGTCTTTGAAAGTCAATAGACATAAGCATAATCTACATTTTTAAATGTATATAATAGGACATAACCCATGTATGAGCTGTATAATTCATAATACTCATAAAATTAAGGCTATTTTTATAATCAAAGATAAGAAAGAAGACTATTTAAAAAGTATTTCAGAGATGAGTCTAAAAAATAAGGTTAATTTTATAAATAAATCAGATTTTTTAAGAATTCATAAGGATATAAGCTCAAATGATAGCATTATAATAGAAAGAGAAAACTTCTCTTCAAGTTCAATAGATGAATTAGCGCCCACTAATAAAGACAAATCGACCTTAATAATACTCGACCAATTAACTGATCAAAATAATATTGGTAATATTTTTAGAACTGCAGCTCTAACAAATGTATCTGGCATTATTATTCCAGAGCACTCCTCTGCAGGCATTACAACCTCAACTGCCAGCATATCAGCTGGAGCTATTGAACTTGTTAAATTTCATATTGCAAAAAATATTTCAAGAACAATTGAAATTTTAAAGAAAAAAAATTACTGGATTTATTCTTTAGACATGAAAGGTAAAGATATTTTAGATAGTAAATTTAAATTTGATAAAAGATCAGTAATTATTTTAGGAAATGAAGGTAAGGGAATTAGAAAGAATATTTTAGAAAATTCTGATTTTATAATTTCCCTCAAACAAAAAAAAATAATGCAATTAGATAGCTTTAATGCAGCCAATTCTATGGCTATAGCATTATATAATAATTACTTAAATAATTAATCAATAATAAATAAAACCTAACAAATCACAAATTCATTAAAAACTAGTCATTTGTTTCTTTTAGAAAATAGTTGACCTCTATTTGTGGATAGTTATAAATATTCCATATAAACAAGATTATTTTATAGTTAGTTTATGCCGCGTTAGCTCATTTGGTAGAGCAGTTGATTTGTAATCATCAGGTGGCCAGTTCGATCCCGGCACGCGGCACCATATTTTACTTATTTATTAATGACTTTAATTGATAAGTGAATTCCAATTATATAAAGTTTAAATATGAATGAAAACATAGATCAGTTTGGCAGAAGTAATAAAAGCCGTGGTGATGATAAAATTATAGATAATACAAATTTAGATCAATCAAAAAAAATTAAACAATCTTTAGCTGAAATAAAAGAACAATTAATACAAGAAAATTTTAAAATTCAGAGCAGTGAAAAAATACAAAGTAATAAACCTGAAAATATAGAAATTAATAGTTCCTCATTTAAAACTATTAAAGAGTTAGAAAATAAAATTAAATCTTTAGAATTTGATTTTCAAAGTAAAATTGATGAAAAATTAAATTCTATCGAAGATAAATTATCTAACCTAAGTCACTCTAAAATATCTCAAAATAAAGATCATCAAATAGATAAAATTGAAAATAATATTTTCGTTGAACTTAATAACCAGCTAAAGCCATTGACAAATACAGCGGTGCTTGTGATAAATAAAAAACAATCTAAAAAGATTAAAGTGCCGCTATTTAATAAATTTATTTATATGATATTTATTTTTTTATTTTTTTATTCATTAGCCGTGTTTATATCTTTAACAATTAATAGTGATATAAATTCATTAAAAATATTTGGTAAAGATTATCTTATAAAATTTTTAGAAATAATTGGCTATGTTTAACTATACAGCTTGTTGAATGGTAGGCTCTGTTTTAAAAACATTTGCTGCACTAAACTTAAATTCTGGAATTTTTCCGTATGGATCTAACTGAGGGTTAGTTAAAACGTTAGCAGCGGCTTCAGCAAAACAAAAAGGAATGAAGACCATACCTTCGGGTATTTCTTTGTCACTTCTCACTTTAATGACAATGGAACCTCTCTTAGTTTTTACTTGGACCTCTTCTCCAGCACTTATACTCATTCTTTTCATGTCCCAGCGGTTCATGCTCACGATTGCTTCAGGTTCTAAATGATCTAACACTGTAGCTCTTCTTGTCATAGAGCCAGTATGCCAATGCTCCAGAAGTCTTCCTGTAGTAAGAATTAAAGGAAATTCTTCATCAGGTAATTCTGCAGGGGGTATAAGTCTAGCCGGTACAATTTTACCTCTTCCGTTTGCAGTTGGAAAAGATTCCCTGAAAATGTACTCACTTCCTGAACTATCAGGAGCTTCACATGGGTATGTAATTGCATTTTCCTTATCTAGTCTTTCCCAAGTTATATTTTTAAGTGAATCCATTATTTGACACATTTCATTAAAGACATCACTTGGGTGTAAATAACTCCAGTCTAAGCCCATCCTTTGAGCTATTGCTTGTGTTATCCACCAATCTTGTCTTGCGTCGCCAGGAGGTGGTAAGACTTGCCGTCCCATTTGAACGGTCCTGTTAGTATTAGTGTAAGTTCCTGTTTTTTCAGCGTGAGCTGAAGATGGTAAAATAACATCTGCGTGCCAAGCTGTTTCTGTTAAAAATATATCCTGTACAACCAAATGATCTAATTTAGCTAAAGCTTTTCTTGCGTGCTTTTGATCAGGATCAGACATGGCAGGATTTTCTCCCATAATGTACATAGCTTTAATTTGATCATTATGTATAGCGTTGATAATTTCAACAACAGTCAAACCTCTCTCAGGGTCCATTTCTTTATTCCAGAACTTTTCATAAATATTTTGATTTTCTTTACCATCTACAACTTGATAATCTGGATACATCCATGGTATTAAACCTGCGTCTGAAGCACCTTGAACATTATTTTGACCACGTAGAGGATGAAGGCCTGTGCCTTCTCTTCCTATTTGGCCAGTAGTCAAAGCAAGAGCAATTAAACATCGTGCATTATCAGTTCCATGAACATGCTGAGAAACACCCATTCCCCAAAAAATTATTGATTTTTCTGAAGTCGCATAAAGTCTTGCTACATCTTTTAAGGTTTCTGCTTTAATTCCACAAACAGCTTCCATTTTTTCTGGTGAAAAATCTTTTATACTTTCTTTAAGTTGTTCAAAGCCTTCTGTTTGTCCTTGTACATATTGTTCATCATACAAACCCTCTTCAATAATTGTATGAAGCATAGCGTTTAACATAGCGACGTCAGTTCCTGCTTTGAATTGAAGATTATGTTCAGCATGCTTTGATAAACCTTGTTTTCTAGGATCCATAACAACAAGCTTAGCTCCTCTTTTTGCAGCTCTCTTTAAATATGTTGCTGCCACTGGATGATTTTCAGTTGGTCTAGCACCAATCACAATAATACAATCAGCTACAGTTGCTGCGTTGAAAGGTGCAGAAACAGCTCCAGATTTTACCCCTTCAAAAAGTGCTGCAACTGAAGATGCATGACAAAGCCTAGTACAATGATCAACATTATTAGAACCAAAACCTACTCTAACTAATTTTTGAAATAAATAAGCTTCCTCATTAGAACACTTAGCAGAGCCAAAACCAGCAAGACCTTTTGGTCCTTCTTCGTTAAATGTTTTGGTAAATCCATTAGCAGCTATATCAAGAGCATTTTCCCATGAAGTCTCTTCAAAATAATCATAAATATTTTTATCGTCTATATTTGCGTCCCATTTTTTTGGAGCTGTTTTTTTTCTAATCAGAGGTTTTGTTAATCTTCCATCATGATTAATATAATCAAAGCCAAATCTACCTTTAACACATAATCTATTCTCATTAGCTGGACCATTTTTTCCATCAATATGAAGTATTTTATTATCTTTAACACTGACTTCTGTCTGGCATCCTACTCCGCAATAAGGGCAAACACTCTCAACTTTTTTATCTGCCACT
>Ga0209335_10006539_pt1 | contig 10387 bp, 8 predicted proteins | sample COG_09_FD_184753 | JGI IMG/M metagenome (GOLD analysis project Ga0209335, IMG submission 184753) | Pelagic Microbial community sample from North Sea - COGITO 998_met_09 (SPAdes) (version 2) | ecosystem: Environmental > Aquatic > Marine > Neritic zone/Coastal water | place: Helgoland, sampling...
ACCTGGCAACAGAACGCCCCTAAAATTGAAAAACCTTTTATTCCCAACAAAAACCTGAAAGTTATTAACTATGTACCTACAATGTACAAACTATGTACCTCAAAAATTATTTATTTTAATTTTTTAAGAACTATTTTTTTCCAATTATAGTGTCTATCTCTAGAATTAACTACAATTATCCTTTCTTTTTCAAAATCAATAATAATATTTTGTCCACCAAAACCACTCATTCCTAAAATTTTTCTTTTGGATAAACCAATAATGTTGAAATGAAATTGACCACCATATTTTTTTGTATATGTCGCTACATCAAACTGACCAGATCTATCTCCATCATAACTTTTTTTATTTTTATTTATTCTTTGTTCATAAATGGTTTTTAAATATTTCCCTACACAAGTATCATTATTCCAATGATCCATAATTGACTTTGCAATTCTTAAATAATCATATCTATCCGCATAAAAAGAATATCTCCCATATTCTCCTTTTTCTTGATCAGAAACGCCCACTTCATTTCTTAATGTTTTGCTAAAAAATACACTATTTTTGATTTTTGCATCATCTTTAAAAACTTTATTTAATAATTTTTGATAATCATCACCAACTTTAAAAATTGTATAATTCATAATGGTGTTAGTTGCTAAAGCATTATAATTATAGATAGGTTTAGATTTTTTTGTATTTTGTAAAATGTCTGTTTCCATAACATGTTTTATTGGATAAACGTTTACACTAAATCCTTTTTGATTTTTGATTCTATTGTCTGAATTAAAGTTTTTCTCACCAACAATTTTTTGATCACCTGCTCTCATATTCAATAAATCTATAAGTTTTTGTCCCTCATACAGAGTGCCTTTTACAGTAGACCAGTCATCTAATTTTACATTGATGTTATCTATATAACCTTCGCATATTGCGTAACCCGTAACATATGATACTAAACTTTTACCCATTGAATGTGATGGAAGCAAACCTCTGTTTCTTTTAATATAAGATGGAAGATCGTGTTCATCTATTTTAATTTTGTTATCCTCAAATAGTAAATAACTAACTAAGTGTGTTTTCTTATTATTTTTTAATTCTTTTATTACGTCTTTGTCCTGAATTAAATCTGAGTTAAATTTGTAATAATTATCAGATCCTTTAATTTGGTATTTCCAAAAGGCATTAAAACTATATTTCTCATATTGATGATTGGCATAAGAATTTGAAAAAATTAGGAAGTTAAATATTAAAATTAAAATAATTTTCTTCATTTAATGTTTTAAACATTAATATAATTACAAATCTATTACAAAGAAAATACAAAAAGACTATGTACCCAACTATGTACCTAGTAAAAAAGTCTTTATTTTCTAATAAATTGGATGAGGACGGGCAACAGAACTCCCCTAAGTTTTTAATATTTTTTAGATAACTTTAAGTTTAATTTATGCTAATAAAACTATTAAAAAAATTCTTTAAAAAATTTTATAAAATGACTCCTATTAAATTTTTACTTAAAAAAATCAGATTGCTATTATTATCCTCACAAAGAGAAAAAAATTTAGCAAAAGTTATTTCAAAACAAATTTTATTATTAGTAAAAAATAAAAGTAAGATTAGTATTTTGGACTATGGCTCTGGTTTTGAACCACTGGTGATAAATTTAATTTATAAAAATATAAAAAATAAATATAAAACAATAAATATTAATTGTTGCGATTATTACACAAACAGCAAAATAAAAAAACTTAACAAAAAAAATAACAAAATCAAATTTTTTAAAATAGATGAAATTAGAACAATGAAAAGAAAATATGATATATCTATTTGCGCAGATGTTTTACATCATGTTGGCGTAGATAATAAGGCAGGAATTAAAAAAATTCTAATTTTCTTAAAAAATAAAAGCAAAAGTATTTTGATTAAAGATCATTATGAATATTCTGCATTCTCTAGACAGCTACTAAGATTTATGGATTTCGTTGGAAACTATTATAACGGAGTTAATGTTCCAAAAAAATATTTTACAAAAAATTCAATTGCAAATATTTTAAAAAAATCAAATTTAAAGTTAAACAAAGAGATTAATGATTATCAATATTACTCAAAAATGTTTTTATTTTTTTCAAATCCTAAATTACATTTTATCAAAATTTTAAATTAAGAAATAAAATTTTAAATTTGCACCATCATTGGAGGAAATTTTGCTATTAAATAATTCTTAAATCAATCGTGTCTCAAATTTCATCAAACCATGTAGAGTATTTTTCTTTATTTCTTACTAAATATTCTGGCAATAAATCATATTTTATTTTGGAAAGTTGTACTTTAATATTTTTTCCCCATCTTAGATTTAGATTTTTTTTATCAGCTTTGTGATTGTAGGGAATATATCTGTTCTTGATCATGCTCTTAACATCTTCTAATGTTATACCTGTCAATTCAAATTCATCATGATGTTCATCATTTTTATGTTTTTCATAAATTTCCTCCGGGCTCTTTATTTCGGTAAAATGCCAACCACCGTCATTGACGATTTTTAAATCTATAAATTTATCTTTTTTAAAAAAAGTATCTATTCTCCACCATCCATATTTTTTTGTTTTAATGTTTCGCAGCTCAGTGATTGAATTCAAATCTTTAACTTTACAAGCTTTAGATCCGAACCAGTTATAACCTGGAAGACAAAGATTAAATTTATAATATAAAAGTTTTTGATTAAATAATACGAACTTATTCTTACATTTTTTTAAATCAAATTTTTCAAAATTAGGAATTTCATCACTATCACTATAGATAACCCAATCATCATCTTTGTTCTTCTTTACCTCATTAAAAATTGCTTCTCTTTGATGAAATATTCTTTTTTGAGCATTAGTTCTAAATATTGAGTTTTCCTGCTCAACTATATTATCTGTTTTAACTAAGTCCTTGGGTTCGTTATCAATAATTATATAATTTATTTTTTTTTTAAATTTTTTAAAATCATTGATATTAAAATTTAGATTTTTTTTATCTCCTGCGTGAGTGTATCTTGCTTCGCAGACGATAAATTGATCAACAAATTTATCTAAAATATTTAATCTGAGTTCAAATAATAATGGCTCGTTAAAATAAGTAATACAATCAATTATTTTCATTATTAAAAAATATACTTATCTCCTAGGTACATTAATATGCCTAAAGCAATACCCAAAAAAATCCAATAATAACTTTCTTTCATCATGCCACAAACTTACTTAAATCTGGTTTAAAATAGTTTGGCCCTTTCATTACTTTTCCTTTTTCGTTATAAATTGGTTTTCCATCTTCACCTAGTTTACTCATATTTGAGTTTTGAACCTCTTTAAAGCATTTATCTAAATTAATTCCAAAAGCATGCCCAGCGCCATAAGTTACATATAGGATATCTGTCAGAGCATCTGCGATTTCTTTTATATCTTTATTATCCATCGCTTCTTTAAGTTCATCTAACTCTTCGTTTATAAGATCATATCTAAGGGAGGTTATCTTTTCATTAGGGAAACCAGCTTTTTCTCTAATTTCTTGACCAAATGTTTCCATAAATTTTTTTACACTTTCAAAATTAGTCATTTCCAATCCTTTATATTTTATAATTATTAAATAAGGGTGTATTATACCAATGAATCAAATATGAAATACAGAATAGAATTTGACAGTATTGGAAAAATTAAAGTTCCTGGTGATAAGTATTGGGGTGCTTCTACGGAAAGATCTAATAAATATTTTAATATTGGGGACTTTTTAGTTAGACCTTTGGTTATACACTCAATTGCAATTATAAAAAAAGCAGCAGCTATTGTTAATGTTAAGAATAAAGATTTAGACTCTAAGATAGGTAAATTTGTAGTTAAAGCAGCTGATGAGGTTATCAAAGGAAAACATGATAGCCACTTTCCTTTAAAAGTATGGCAAACAGGTTCTGGCACTCAAACTAATATGAATGTTAATGAAGTTATAGCCAACAGAGCAATACAAATGATGGGTGGTAAACTTGGATCAAAAAAACCAGTTCATCCTAATGACCACGTGAACAAATCTCAATCTACCAATGATGTTTTTCCTACTGCCATGCATATTTCAATAGCGATTAAAACTAAGGAGAAGCTTTTGCCCTCTTTAAAATTGTTAGAAAAAGAATTAGCGAAAAAATCAAAAGAGTTTAAAAATATCGTAAAAGTCGGAAGAACTCACTTGCAAGATGCGACGCCATTAACTTTAGGGCAAGAATTCTCAGGTTATCATGCTCAACTCAAAAAATGTATTATTAGAATTGAAAATGCTTTAAAAGAAATTCACTATTTAGCCCAAGGTGGGACTGCGGTTGGAACTGGTTTGAACACTAGAAAAAATTTTGATAAAAAAATTATTAGAGAAATAAGTAAAATAACAAAAATTTCTTTTAAACCAGCAACAAATAAGTTTGCTGCATTAGCAGCACACGATGAGATTGTAAACTTTTCAGGCACGCTAAATACAACAGCAGTGTGTTTAATGAAGATTGCAAATGATATAAGATTTTTAGGTTCAGGTCCAAGAGCTGGTTATGGAGAGCTAATACTTCCTTCAAATGAACCTGGTTCATCTATAATGCCTGGTAAAGTAAATCCCACTCAGTCTGAGGCAGTAACCATGGTTTGTGTAAAAGTTATCGGTAATCACAATGGAATAACAATGGCAGGTTCTCATGGACATTTTGAACTTAATGTTTTTAAACCATTAATTATTCATAACATTTTACAATCCATCGAAATTATGAGCGACTCTTCAAAAACCTTTGCGTTGTATTGTGTTAAAGGAATTAAAGCTGACAAGAAAAGAATAAAATATTTGTTGGATAACTCATTGATGCTTGTTACCGCATTGGCTCCAAAAATTGGATATGATAAAGCTGCTTATATAGCAAAGATTGCTCACAAAAATGGTACAACTTTAAAACAAGAAGTTATCAAAGCGGGTTTAATCAAAGAAAAGGAATACGATAAAGTTATGAGCCCACTTAAAATGACTAAACCTAAATAATCAAGAAATCTCTATAATAAATCTTTTTATTTTTTTTAAATTAAAGATTTTGATAAAACTTTCATCAAACATTATTTCTTCAAATTTATCTTCAAAATATTTTAAATCTTCCTTAGATGCCTTATAAGATTCATTCATTATTATTTTTTTAAAATTAATTTTATCATTCAAAATATTTATGTTTCCATTAATACTCAAATTAAAATTTTTATTAGTTTTTTTTTCATTAATATTAAATTTTTTAAGAAGGTCTTGTTTGCTCTTAGATTTAATTGAACAATCAAAAAATATCAGTGGAAACTCTTCTAAGAGGTTTATATTACCAAAGCATATAAAAAGATTATCTGAAATTGAAATTTTTTTAAAATAATTCAATCTTCCATAAGCCAATTCAATTTTCAAATCTAATTTATCAATTAAATTTTGGTTAAATTTTTTTGAGCTATAATTTACTTTTTTTTTTATGTTTATTTGTTTAAAAAAATTTTTAAATTCTAATAATTTTTTAATTTCTAAATTTTTAAATACTTTTGTATTGATGTGCAATATCTCTGAATTTGAGCTTATATCAAAAAATGGATTTAGAATTAAAATGCTATTATTATTAAAAGTGAGGTTTTTACTTCTAAAGAGTGAATTATTAATACTTAATAATTTTTCATTGTAATCAAAATTAGATTTAAAATGTGTATTGAGTACTTTTGATTTTAACGTTCCTTTGGTGGAGTTTTTGGTTTTTTTTTCATCTAAATTAATTTCAAAATTTACGCCAGTGTTAAGTAATTTAAAATTTATAATAGTTAAATTTTTATTCAGTTCTGTCTTAAATTTTTTGCCAAATATATATCCTTCCAATTTATTTTTGTTGTGCCCAAAGTTTTCAAATTTTATATTTTTTATTTTTGCTAATAATTTTTTTCTATTATTAATTTCAATATTTAGATTATTAAAATATAATTTATTTTTTTGAGTAATTAAGTTTTTAATTAAGAATTTTAAATCTACGGTCTCCAAAGTAATATTATTGCCAAATAAGGCTATTTTCTTTGATTGAAAGTTTTTACTATTGTAGATGTTAAAAAATTTTGGATAAATTGTTAGTTTATTAGTATTTAGTTCAATTGGTGACTGATCAAAATTTATTAATACCTTTTTAAATTCTATTTTAGGTATTGGTAGAGCTTTAAATTCTATTTTTTCATATTTCGAAATTTTAAGATTATAGTTTTCTTCTAGATATTTTTTAAAAATCTCTGATCTTTTTTCATAGTCAAAAAAGTATGGGATCAATAAAAATAAGATAATAGATACTAGGAATAACCCAAATAAATATCTTAAAAAAAAAATAAATCTAAAAAATCTAGAAAATTTATTGTGAATTGTTTTAGAAATTTTATTAATCATTTTTTTATTTTTATAACTAGTATATAAAAGAAAATTCTCTCATATGAATAACATAGATATTTTAATTGAAAACCTAAACAAAGAGCAAAAAGAAGCCGTTCTAAGTACAGAGGGACCAAATTTAATTGTAGCTGGCGCTGGATCTGGCAAAACAAGAGTTTTAACTACAAGACTTATTCATATAATAAATCAGAAAAAAGCTTGGGCAAATCAAATTCTATGTGTGACTTTTACTAATAAGGCAGCAAAAGAAATGCAAAATAGAGTTATGCAATATGTTAAAGGCAGCACAAACGCAGTACCTTGGCTGGGCACTTTTCATTCAATAAGTGTTAAGTTTTTAAGAAGACATGCTGAAGCCTTGGGTTACAAAAGTAATTTTACTATTTTAGATACAGATGATCAAAAAAAATTAATTAGAAATATTGTAAAAGGAGAAGATTTAGACGCCAAAAAATTTTCTCCACAATTAATTATGTATCATATAGATCAGTGGAAAAATAAAGGTCTACTTCCAAGAAATGTAAAATTAGAAAAATCAGGTTCAATTTTAAAATCAATTTTGAAAGTTTATGACATATATCAAAATAAAACTAGAGACCTTAATGCATTTGACTTTGGAGATTTGATTTTATTTTGTGTAAAACTTTTTGAAGAACACGATGATATAAGAGAAATTTACAGAAAAAATTTTAAATACATACTAGTAGATGAGTTTCAAGATACTAACTTTATTCAAAATAAATGGTTAAATTTATTAGTAAATGAAAATAAAAATATTTGTTGTGTCGGTGATGATGACCAGTCAATATACAGTTGGAGGGGTGCAGAAATAAAAAATTTTTTAACTTTTGATCAAATTTATGAAAATTGTAAGGTTTTCAAGCTCGAGCAAAACTATCGTTCAACAAAAAATATTTTGGAAACTGCTTCAGGATTAATTTCAAATAATTCAAATAGAGTTGGTAAAAGATTATGGTCTTCAGCTAATCAAGGAGAACTGGTTAAACTAAATTGTTACAGAACTGGAAAAGAAGAGGCACAAGGTATTAGTGATATAATTGAACAAAAAATAAAAAAAAAATATTCTTTAAATGATGTTTCAATATTAGTTCGAGCAATTTATCAAACACGAGAATTTGAAGAGCGATTTCTTCAGGTTGGAATTGGATATCGTGTTTTAGGTGGAATTAAATTCTATGAAAGAGCTGAAATAAAAGATTCGGTATCTTATTTAAGAATTATTAATCAAAAATTTGATGATTTAGCTTTAGAGAGAGTTATTGGTGTGCCTAAAAGAGGAGTTGGGGAAAGCACACTTAACCAAATTTATTCTTACGGAAAAGCTAACAAGCTTTGCTTGGAAGATTCAATCATCAAGTTAATAGAAAAAAATGATTTAAAACCTAAAATAAAAACTGCACTTAGCCAATTAATAAACATGATTCAAAAATGGCGAAGTGAGTCCTTAAAAATGAGACATTTCGATCTATTAAAATTGGTATTAGATGAATCTGGTTACTCCTCAATGTTAAAAAACAAAAAAGATTTAGAGAATGAAAATAGATTAGAAAATTTAAAAGAATTACTCAGAGCAATGCAGGATTATGACGACTTGCAGAGTTTTTTAGAACATGTGGCCTTAGCTACCTCTATTGATCAAGAATGGGAAGGTGCAAAAATAAACTTGATGACAATGCATGCTGCAAAAGGGTTAGAGTTTGATGTTGTATTTCTTCCAGGTTGGGAGGAGGGCCTGTTCCCTCATCAAAAATCATTGGAAGAAAAAGGTGATTTTGCATTGGAGGAAGAAAGAAGATTAGCATATGTAGGGATCACCAGAGCAAAAAAGGAAGCTTATTTATCCTTTGCGATGAAAAGAGCTTATCATGGAGACTGGATGGATGCTTTGCCATCAAGATTTATAAATGAAATACCAGACGAAAGTGTAGAAAAAAATGAAATAGCGTTAGGAGAGAATGATGGCTTTGAGTTCAATCAAGATAATTCAATTGAATTTGATAATGAATATAGAAGTCCTGGATGGGATCGGTACAAAAAAAATAAAATGCTTAAATGGAAAAAATAGAGAAATTAAAAAAAATTTTTGAAAGGGAGAAAATAGATGGATATATAATACCCAAGAATGATGAATTTTTTAGCGAATATATTCCAGATCACAATGATAGGCTAAATTTTATTTCAAACTTTACTGGCTCTTATGGTTATGCCTTAATACTCAAAAACAAAAATTATTTATTTGTTGACGGAAGATACACTTTACAAGCAAAAAATCAAAGTGGAAGATTTTTTAAAGTTATTACACTTCCAGACAAATTGCCAAGTGATATCCTTAAAAATAAAAAATTGTTAATAGGTTTTGATCCAAACTTTTTTACTAAAAGATCTTTATCTATCTTTTTTGGTAAAAGTGAGTGTAGGTATAAACCGCTTTCGAATAATTTAGTTGATGAAATTTGGGAAAGAAAAATAAAAAAAAATAAAAATAAATTTTTTATGCTTCCCCCTGGATCTATGGGTGAAAAACACCAGGCAAAAATCAATAAAATTATTAATTATTTAAAAAGAAAAAAGTCTGATTTTTTATTTATCACGGCAAGTGAAAATAACGCTTGGCTACTAAATATTAGAGGTCGTGATACAAAATATGCTCCGATACCATACAGTTACATTTTAATTGATAAAAATGAAAATATTAAATTTTTTTGTGACTTAAAAAAAGTATCGCCAATTTTAAAAAAGTGCTTTAAAAAAGTTGAATTTTTAGATATTAAAATTTGCTTTAAAATTCTTTCGGAAATAAAAAGAAAAAAATTTATAATCGATAAAAATTCTTGCTCCTATTTTTTTGAAAACATTATTAATAAAAATAATAAAATACTTAATTTTTATGACCCTATCTATTTTTTTAAGGCAATTAAAAAAAAACAAGAGATAGAAAACATTAAAAAATCTCACATCTATGATGGGGTTGCTTTAACAAAGTATTTGTTTTGGATAAAGGAAAATTTTGATAAGAAAAAAATCACTGAAATAAGTGCATCTCAAAAATTATTTAATTTTAGGAAAAAAAATAAAAAATTTAAATTCTTAAGTTTTCCAACAATATCTGGAACTGGACCCAACGGAGCTATCATTCATTATAAAGCAACTAGAGCAACCAACAGGAAACTTAAAAAAAGAGATATTTATCTAGTTGATTCTGGCGGACAATATGAATTTGGTACCACAGATGTTACTCGTACTATTTCTCTAAAAAATTCAAATAAAAGAATTAAAGATATTTTTACAAGGGTATTAAAGGGACATATTGCTGTTGCAAATTTTAAAATTAAAAAAAATACATCTGGAGAAGAAATTGATGTCGCCGCAAGAAAATATCTTAAACAAATTGGTTTAGATTATGCTCATGGAACTGGTCATGGCGTAGGATATTTTTTAAATGTACATGAGGGGCCCCATGCAATATCAAAAAAGAATAAAATTAATTTTCATGAAGGCATGATTGTATCGAACGAACCAGGGTACTATGAAAAAAATAAATTTGGTATCAGAATTGAAAATCTTATCTATGTTAAAAGAGATAGTAAGGGAAATGTTTTTGAGAATTTAACAATGGTACCTATAGAAAAAGATTTAATTATCCCAGAAAGACTTAATAAAGATGAAAAAAATTGGCTTAATGATTATCATAAAACTGTATACGCAAATCTAGTCAAATCTATGAATAAAGTTGAAGCTTTGAAACTAAAAAAGGCTTGTTCAGCCATTTAAAATTTTATTCCAATCCTTTTCTAAAATAATCTTGATGTTTAGTTGTTTAGCTTGTTCAACTTTCTTTTTTGTTGGCTTAGAGTCCCCGACTACTAAAAAATCTAGTTTTTTAGAAATAGATCCAAGTACTTTTCCTCCATTTTTTTCAGCAATAGCT
>Ga0209335_10006541_pt1 | contig 10383 bp, 7 predicted proteins | sample COG_09_FD_184753 | JGI IMG/M metagenome (GOLD analysis project Ga0209335, IMG submission 184753) | Pelagic Microbial community sample from North Sea - COGITO 998_met_09 (SPAdes) (version 2) | ecosystem: Environmental > Aquatic > Marine > Neritic zone/Coastal water | place: Helgoland, sampling...
TATCATATTCTATATAATCTGTATTAGTATTAAAACTTATATAATCTTCTGGAATTCCTTTTCTAAATAAGGCGCTATCTAAATCATAAACACCATTATTAAAACATATTAAATGAGTATTTGTATCTAGTAATTCTTCGAATTTTTCATTATAAAATAATTCTATAATTTCCTCCATAATATTTTTTTTAAAAGAATTTGCCTTTAATTTGAGTATTATTGATGATATCTTTTTCATACGTTCCAATAATAATTCTTTTTCTGCATCATCATCTTCGATTTGTTGTGCTTTTGTTCCTATCTCAATATTAAATTTTAAATATTCATTTACTAATTCATTTGAAATTTTCAATCGTAAATTAATTCCATCATTAATTCGAATCCAACGGTGATTCCTAAATTGATACCAACATTTAGATTTTCCATAAATAAATTCATCTTTATATAATGAATGTAGTACTTTTGCGATATCATTATGTGCCGACGACAAACTTTTTAACAATAATTTTCTTAGATTATTAACCGTTAATTCTTTATATTTCCCATAATTATCTTCTTTTGCCCACATATATAATGTTCCAACTCCAAGACCATTACTTTCCATATTATCCCACAAATATTCACATCTTTCTTTAGACCTACCATGGTCAATACCTTTTATTTCACATTTTTCAGATTTTTCACTGAAATTAATCCAAGATTGAAGCAATCTTTCATCAATATTATGTAAACACCATCCTACACGAATCCAACTATCATGAGACTCTGCCCTTGATTTATCTAATATATCCACTAATTTTACTATAGTTTCAAGTTCTTTAATACTATAACAATTTTCAATTGGTATACTTGGATCTCTTTTCTTTTTAGGTGTTGTTTTAACCAATTTTGTTTTCTTTTTCATTTTAAAGTTGCCTGGCATGGTATCGTAATCTTTATCTAAAGATTCAAATGCATCTTCATTAATTGTATTTATACTGTTTTTATCAATATTTCGAATACTTAATTTATCTAAAAGAATTCTATCAGTGTAATTATTTTTAATTTTTTGTAATGTGTTATTTTTGTAACTATATAGTTTTGTTACTTCATAAGCCTCGCAATTTGGTTTTCTACTTCCATATAACTGCCAATTATTTTTTTCTATAACACAAATATCTATGATGTCTTGAATATCATTAGTAATATTTATTGAATCAAACAATTCTTGAACTCTTTCATCGTGAATTACTCTATATCTAAGAATATATTGAATTCTTGGAAAAGTAACAATATCTGGTATCATAATGTGAATACCATCTTTAACTAAATTTTTGTCTTTAACGAATTTTGGTTTATTTTTTTCTAAAATAAATAATTCTATATTATTAATATTTATAATTTCTTCTATATATTCTAAATAAATTTCTAAAAAAGTTGTAATAAAATTATCATCGTATTGTCTTTTTTTTTTATCTGGTGAAAATCTAAAATCAAGATCAATCAATATGGGAGAATAATCTAAATGTCTTTCGGTCAAATAAGCATTATTTTTATTGACAAATACACTATTATGATATAAATCTAAAAACTTATTATATTTATCATCAGATATTGTGTATGAACCTGCGAAATTTTCTGGTGGATTAGGCAATGCTGTGTGGGTAAAATCTCCGTTTCTTTTATTATCTCTCAAAAATTTTTCAATCTCATATTTCGATTTTGATTTCGCCATTTAATAGATATTCAACAAAAAATTTTAAATGATTTAATTAAAAATCAATAAATCAATTTTTAAATTAATTTAAAATATGATACTAAATTCTTTTATATTTTTTTTTTAAAATTGATTTACTTAAAAGAATTGTATTAAATATAAATATGTCGTCTTTAGCAATTAAACGAATATATAAAGATATTAAAATTTTTAAAAATAGTAATTTAGATAAAGTGGGTATATATTGCGATTTTGATGAAAAAGATATATTTAATGTCAAATGTATGATTATTGGTCCTAAAGATACGCCATATCAATATGGCTATTATTTATTTAATTTAACATTTCCGAATGATTATCCTATAAATCCACCCCATGTTAAATTTATGACCCAGGGTGATAATATTAGATTTAATCCGAATCTTTATAAAAATGGTAAAGTTTGTTTATCAATTTTAGGAACTTGGGATGGACCTTCATGGTCTGGTTGTTTAAATTTAAATTCGGTTTTAATTTCTATACAAAGTTTATTAAATGAAAATCCTATTCATAATGAGCCAGGTTGGGAAAATATTAACGATCAACGTTCATTAGATTATATCAAAATATTAAAATATTCAAATTTGAAGGTGTCATTATTAAATATGATAGATAATCCACCTTATGGATTTGAATGTTTTAAAGAAGTAATGATGGAATATTTAAAAGAAAATAAAGATTATTTTTTAGAATATAGTAAAAGTGAAGATTTTAATATAAAAACTTATATTTATAGTATGCAAATTAAAACTAATTTTAAAGAACAATATGAAAGATTATGTAATTTATTAGATATTAAAGAACGGAAAATATCTAAATATACCAGAAAAGCCCCTAAAGAAAATTCAAATAATTTTGATGTTGGGTATGAAAAAATATCAGAAAATGATGGTAAAGTCTATATTGTTTATTTAACTAAAACCAATAAAAAAAGATGGAAAAAGAAATAATTTATTTTATATTATTATTTTTAAAAAGTGCGTTACCATTTTCATTTGATATACCTAAATCATTTATTTCTATAAAATTATTTTTTTTTAAGAATTGTCTTTCATTATTTCTTTTAGCATGATGATTTAATTCTATCATTATATATTTAGCATCTTTGATAATATTTTTAGAACCTAATAAACATTTATATTCCATTCCTTCTACATCTATATGTAACATAGATATGTGCATATTTTTACAAATATTATCAATAGTATCTATTTTTATATCACCATTTGATTTTTCATTTATTTTCCAACCACCTGGGTGTGAATCTTTTTTAATCTTTCCTTTACCTTTTGTATTACTAACACCATAATTTTTTATCAAAATATTATTTAACTTATTTATTCTAGCCATTTTTTTAATAAATTTAATTTTTGTTTTGTCTGGGTCTATCATAATTACTTTTATATTTTTATGAGGATATTTATCATTTAATACTTTCGCTAAATATAATCCAGTATCACCTACATGTGACCCAACATCAACTATATATGAATTATTTGGTAAGTCTATTAATATTTCTTTCATTTTTAAATTAGATTTTTCTTCATGATTTTTAAAACGGTTTTCAAAATCCTTTTTCCATTTATCTTCTATTAACTCAATCTTTGTATTATTCGACCTTTTATTTATAATTACAAATAATTCTTTATTTTTATAAAGAGTTATAGTTAAACTTATTATTATTATACTTAAAATTAATAATAACATTATAATATAATATTATTATTTAAATTTGAAAATAATATTAAAAATAATAATATTATATTATAATTATACTATGAATTTTTGTAAAGAATGCGATGACATGTTATATGTAAAAATAAAAACAGAAAAAAATGAAGAAACCAATGCCGAAACCAATTCACTTATTTATTTATGTAAAACATGTTATAAAGAATATCCACAAAATTTAAATTCAACTAATTGTGTATACCATGTTAATTACGATATGGATGATATAAAAAAAGAATCTTTAATAAATAAATATACTTATTATGACCCTACTTTACCTAAGGCTATAGGAATAAAATGTCCTAATAAAGAATGTCCTGGTAAAACACCGAATATTGTATATATAAATTATGATAATAAACAAATGAAATATATATACATATGTCTAGAATGTGCAAACGCCAATATTGAACCACATATATGGTAATAAATATTAAATTATAAATTTGAAATTTATTTAAAAATATTATATTTTTATATTACAATGTCATTAAATATAATAGATACAAAAGAAAATATTAATTTAGAAGACCTTTTAGAAAAATATGAAGATTTAAAAAAAAATAATATAACAAATAATAAAATTACAAAATATGAAAGGGCAACTATAATAGGAACTCGGTCTCAGCAATTGGCTTTAGGGTGTCCGCCACTTATTGATATGTCTTCAATTACAACTGATAGTGTAATTCAAATAGCAGAACAAGAATTAGAACAAAAAAAAATACCATTTATATTACAAAGAAAAGTTGCTGATAAATACGAATACTGGAAAATTGAAGATATGATATTATAGATTTATATTTTATATTTTATATTTTATATTTTATATTTTATATTTTATTATTGTTTCCATCTATTTCCACAATTTAAACAGGTAATGAATGTAGTCATGGCTTCATCTGCACTTCTTGTTTGAAGTTCATAATAAGTGCATTCACGAGATTTACAACGACCACATTTAAATTGGTCCGTCATTGCTTCTTGTTTTTCTTCATATAAATGTTTATCTCTTTTATATTTTGTATCCATTAATTTTTTCCAATGTTCTGGAAATAATTCTTGATTTGTCATATAGGGAAGTATTTCTATATTTATTTTTTTTGTGTTAATTTTTTTTAATAATGATTTATTACAAATGTAAGATGATTTATTTATATTTGTATAAAGAGACCGTGCTTTATTAACATATATTTTTTTAAATACATTATTTTCCCAATTAATTATAATATTTCTATAATTACTTTCTTTACATGCATATTCATAAATGCTTTTTTCTAATAATTCAGATTGTGTATTATTTAAAATACTATTTAAAATAGTTATAATTTTTAGTCTAGTTTCATTTAGAACATTATTTAATAAGGAATTTTCTGTAATGTTTAATTCATTATTGTTAATATCCAAATTATCAAATACACTATCATTCGTATTATTCTCGTCATCACTTTCATTATCACTTTCATTATTACTATCATTATCATATTCTTCATCATCTAATTCATATGTTTCATCTATATTATCGTCATTTTCATGTTCATATAATTCATCAAGGTCCTCACTTGAATCACTATCATTATTTAATGATTGACCTGTAAAAAGCATTTGATAAATAGATTCATATTCATTACATGTTAAATTTAAAAGTTGTTTTTTGTTATTAATTTTAATCATTAAAATATCTCCATATATTGTATTCGTTATCACATTATCGGATGGGGGCAATTCATGATTATTTTCTTTATATCCTTCTATATATCCGAGAGCAATTAAATTTTCTTCTTTATTTAAAGGCCATTCGCCAATAATAATATTATTGCCGGATTCATAATTTTCTAAATGGTTTTCAAAAAATATCTTATCAAATAATTTAAAATAGGGTGTATTTTTTTTTGATTTAATTTTTATATTTTTAATGTTTCCATCAATGAGAAGTAATACACATGAAATCATTTGTTATAAATACTATTAATTCTTTAATATTTTTCAATTTTATAATTTATTCAAATATTTAAATGAATAATACTATAATTATTAAATGGAAAAACTGAATAATAAAAAGTTTAATAAATTATATATACATTTAGGAAATCGGGAGAATAATGTGATATTTAATAAAAATAATGATACAGATTTTATTAAATATATAACTGATATATTTATAAAAAAATATAAATATGAAAGTTATAGTGAACAAAAAATAAAAGATAATGATTTATTATTTATTGTAAATAATAAAGAACAATTATTTAAACAAAAATATATTGAACATTTTTGCATAAATGATAATCTGTTTTTTGAAATATTGGATATGAAAGAAATACCTAAAATTAATTTCAATTTAAAAAAGAAATATTTTTATGAAGAAAACTATTTATTACATAAATTTATAGTAACCCCTAATATATTTTTTTTAAATTATAATAATTATTTATATTTTGAAATAAACAAAAATGAATATTGGGATGAAACATATAAACATTTAAATGAACTTATACACAATATCTATAATTTATAAATTCGCCAGCAGTTTCACTATTTCTTATTATTTTACATACGTCGCCTTTATTCATACCATAGTATTTTGCTACAGGTTCATCTTTTAAAATATATTGCAACTGTTCATAAGTAACATTATATTTTTTTAATAAATTTTGTTTTTCTTCTTCCTTTAACATAATATGTTTTGGAACTAATTTATGATGTGTTACATTATACATTAACATGTCTATATTAAATAACTGTATAAATATTTTATTTTTAGAATAAATATTATCAAAATAATAAGCAACTTGTTCATAATTCGTTAATTTATCTTTGATAATTAGTATAATAGTATCGTTTTTTTTATACGTTTTTTCTTCTATTAATTCTTCAACAATACTAAAAATATTATTAACCCTAATTTTTGGTGTCATTAAATATTTAATTAATAGTTTATTTGATTCTTCTAATTCTATATCTATAGGATTTATATCCTTTGTTACTTTCATATTTGTTTTAAATAATATATCGATTGATTCTGGTGTATAATTTTCATAATTTTCAGTATTATAACCTCTATCTCTTAACATTTCTAAGATAATTTTTCTTGATTTATATAATTTATTAGTAAGACTCATTAATAAATATAAAGAAATTATTATTTTAAATCAATTTTAATTATTTAAAATATACTTGCATATTTTAATAAACTTGATGTTGTCGTTGGAATAGGGCCTCCATAAAATCCGTCCGTTATTGTAGGAATCGGGGTTGATTCTGGTGTTAATTCTGGTGTTAATTCTGGTGTTAATTCTGGTGTTAATTCTGGTGTTAGTGGTTGTGTTGGTGATTGTGTTGGGGGTTGTGTTGGTGGTTGTGTTGGTGGTTGTGTTGGTGGTTGTGTAGTGCATTCGTTAAATAAATTACAAATGGATACAATACTATTAATATTATTTGTATAGTTATCTGGTAAGTCAGTTTGATTAAAATTATTTCTATCAAATTGTGTATTTTGTTGTACAGTTAATCTTTCTATTACGCAATTTCGTATGTCACAATTAGTACCCGTTATTATTAATTCTTGTATAGTTATTTTATTTCTACCAATCAATACTCCATTATTAAATCTTACACTATTTACATTATTATTTAAAGTTAATGTTCCACGATTCATTATTACATCATTTACATTATTATTTAAATTTAATATTCCACGATTCATTATTACATCAGTTACATTATTATTTAAAGTTAATGTTCCATTATACATTGTTACGCGAGTTATATGAGTTACATCATTTAAATTAGTTAAGGTTCCTCCAAAAAATTGCAAAGTAGTAATGGATTTGTTATCTAGATTCAAAGAACCATTACGCATTATTAAATTTGTTATAGATCTTAAATTAGTAAAAATTCCACCACTAAATTCCAAAGTAGTTATGGATTTATTATTTAAATTTAGTGTTCCACCCGACATTATTACACGATTTATAATGCGTTCTGAATTATTTAAATTTAGTCTTCCACCATTCATTGTTACTCTATTTACATTATTAGTTAAAGTTAATGTTCCATTTCGCATTGTTAAGTTTCCAGTTATAGAATTTACACCATTTAATGTTAAATTAGATTGTGTATTTATATTTAAATTATTGATTTCTCCGCGTTTATTTATTGTTATATTATCTCGGCTTCGGAACCATACAATATTTATATTATTATTCAATACATTAATTTGTTGATTATTATTATTGTATAATTTACAATTATTATGTATTGTTATGGATTTACTATTAGTATCAATAGTATCATATCTAAATTGACTATTAACTATATTTATAGTATCTCCAGAAAGAGTTATATTATTATTATTACTATTAAGATTAGAATTACTAGATATATTAGAGTGACCCTGTAGAAAATTGTTATTTTGATAATTTAATTTATTTATAGTAATATTATTTCTATTAGTTGTTTGAATATTTATATTTGAATTACTTATATTAAGAGTTGAATTATTTAAATTTATATTAACAGAAGCGCCAGCAATAGTTTGAGTACTATTAATTAAGACAAGTTGCCTCCTAATAATATAGTTTTCCAAATTTGTTGGAAGTATATTTAGACAATTTATTATAGTTAAATCTTGGCTAATAGTTAAATCTGAATTTGGAGTTAATTCTTCTTGTTCTAAACTAATATTATTTATAGTTAAACTTTTTATCTCTGTATCTTCTGAAAAAAAATTATTAAACTTAACTACACGAATGCTTCCGGAGATTACATTTGTACCAATATCATTATTTTGTATAATTATTTCTTTTTGAGAATTATTTGGAGTATCTAGATTATTAGTATCCGAATTAAAAGTATTTATGTTTATTATATCATTTTGTAACTGAAGAATTTTATAAATATTTCCTGATAAGAGATCATATAACATATAATCACTACCCGGAATATTACATATCGATCTTTGTAACTTAGTTGGTTCATCTTTTAATAATTCAATTATGTTATTATTTATATTACATACAGGTCTATCACTATATTCACATTTAATAATTTGTTGTTCATTAACCCCACAATAGTAATTACCATCTGTATCATGGTATAACGGATTTTTTGAATCACCGTTCATATAGTTTAATCCTTCTGGTAAATGCACAATACCACTATTTGGACCTATATTTTGCATAGTCATAGGTATATTTTGATTAGGTATAGGACTAATTGAATTTATTGGTATACCTGTGGGTAAATATCCATGTCTTTCGAATTTATTATTAGGATACTTACCAAAAACACTACCTATACGTTCCGGATACAATATAGAAGGAAACTCACTTGAGGAAGGTATATCATCAATTAATTTTTTGCACACACCATTTTCATCTCTATAAAAAAATTTACCTTTTTGATTTACATTACATGCTTGTATACATGCTTTGTCATTACTAGCAGTTATGGAAGGACCACTATAATTTAAATTACATACTGATAAATCATTTGAATCGTTTTGTAATATATAACTGCTATCGGCGCTAACATTTACGTCATTCGGAAAACTAAATTTAATTATAGGATTCGGAATGGTTGTATAATTTATATTTATGTTTTCAATTCTTTGTAAATTACACAAATTATGAAACCTAATATTTGATGTGCAATCGAAATTTCTTGATTCGGGTGTTTTATTGAAATCTGTAAATTTTAACAGTGATATGTTTGAATTTATGTTTATTTTGTAACTATTTATTAAGGTAATTATGTCAATATTTGTAAATGAACCAAAAGAACCTTTTATTATTAATTCATTAGGAATATTTTTCAATTTAATATTCGGAGAACGTTGTAATTCTGTTAATAATAATGGTTTATTAACACTTTTATAAAAATAAATTCCTGCTAACTCGGGACCACTTATAATACCTACATTTTTTATTTTAGTTGTCTTAACATTATTAAAATTTTTTAATTGGGCATTATCTATAATTTTATTATTATAAGAATTAAAATCTATTAAATTATTGGATGAACTACTGTTTAAAGTCAAATTCCTTATAGTATTATTATTAATAATGCGAATTAATTTATCATCATTCGTAGATACTTCATAGATATTTATAGTAACAGGTGGCCAAAATGTATTTGAAATACTATTTGTTGGTATTTGTGTGGGTGTATTATTATTTCCAGCAATTGCATTTATTGTTATATCATCATGATTTAATAAAAATTCAGAGTTATCATCTGAAGTATCATTATATTTTAAAGTTATAGTATTATCATTTATTGTTATTTTATGCATATTAATGTTTGAGTTAATAATCACTGGTCTATTGATATAAGATGTAAAATTATTAATATCAGTGGTTCCTTCTAATAATGGAATAGTATAAAAATCAGCAATATCTTGAATAGTATTATTACCTGTAAAACTAACTGAACTTAAATTTGTATCATCATTTAAAAATGTTATACTTTTAATATTTGTATAATTGAATTCATTGATTATATTATCATCATTCTGTATTCCAATTAAATACAAATTAAATTGTGATTTTTCATTACTTCTAGACTTAAGTATTGAACATGAAATTATGGTTGATATAGAACTTTGATTTGTGTTTTTTAAAATTAAATTGTCTATATTATTAGATATAAGAAAATCTACTAATAAACAATCTTTTATGTTAAAATCTTCTATTATAATAAACTCTATTTTTCTTTGAGATATTAAACATAAATTAGCAGAATCAAAATCTCCACTAAATGAACTTTGGGTTGTTCTAGGATTAAGTGTATTTGTTGAAGTATATTTTAAATTCATAGTTGTTGCATCGTTATTACCTTTAATGTGTAATATATTATAGTTTGTTGCTAATCTAGATTCTGAAATTATATTTAATATATTATTACATATGGGGTCA
>Ga0209335_10006545_pt1 | contig 10381 bp, 9 predicted proteins | sample COG_09_FD_184753 | JGI IMG/M metagenome (GOLD analysis project Ga0209335, IMG submission 184753) | Pelagic Microbial community sample from North Sea - COGITO 998_met_09 (SPAdes) (version 2) | ecosystem: Environmental > Aquatic > Marine > Neritic zone/Coastal water | place: Helgoland, sampling...
TTTTAAAACTTCCCATCTCCCTTTCTCGCTTTTTTCTAAAAATTCCCATTAGATCAACTACCAAGGAGGCAACTATTTTATTTACAAGTGGAAGTTCGGGGGATCCCAAGGGAGTCGTATTAAGCCATCAGAATATTCTTTCTAATTGTTCACAAATAAACCAACTCGGTCTTTTTGATAAAGATGCAAGTCTATTGGCGAATTTACCATTATTTCACAGTTTTGGATTTACTGTATCCACATGTTTTCCATTGCTTTATGATATTCCCATTGTAACCGTCCCGTCACCCTTGGATGTTAAGGTTGGTCTGGAAGCTATTCGAAAAGAAAAAATTACCTTTTTATTAGGTACACCCACTTTTTTGCGTGGCTTTTTGAGTAGAGGAAAAGCCGAAGATTTTAAATCGCTCCAATATGTGGTTGCGGGTGCTGAAAAAACAGAAGACTCGTTCAGGGTTAAATGGGAGAAATTTGCCTCTTGCTCTTACCTTGAAGGTTATGGGTTAACCGAGACAGCACCTGGTATTAGTTTTAATTTACCAGAGCATGGATTTCGAAAAGGCTCTGTGGGTCGTTTATTTCCTGAAATTGAATGTAAAACGATTCATCCAGATTATCGCCATGATTTAAAAACTGGTGAAACTGGTCTGCTGTGTTTTCGCGGGCCGAATATTTTTTCCGGTTATTTAAATGATGTTCAAAAAACCGAAGAAGTGCTAACCGATGAAAACTGGCTTATTACAGGTGACATTGGATACTTGGACGAGGACCAATTTTTATTTATTAAAGGGCGATTATCGCGATTTTCTAAAATAGGAGGCGAAATGGTACCTCATGAAACAGTAGAAGAAAAAATTAAGAAGATATTTTCAAATCAAGATGAAGGTGAAACATCTTTGGTGGTTGTGGGGCAACCCGATCCAATCAAGGGTGAGCAATTGGTTTTAGTATCTGATCAGGAACTCGATTTTCCAGAACTGCGAAAAAAATTGAGCGAGCATGGGCTCCCTAATTTATGGATTCCAAAAAAAATTCAAAAAATCGATCAAATCCCCGTTCTTCCGACCGGGAAAATCGATATTCAAGGGGTTAAGAAATTAATTGTATAAGTTGATATGGTCTAAGATTGACCAATCATTATACCTCTAATCAAATCCCTGATTCCAACATTCAAATCTTTAGCTTGGGCGAGAATGGCAATACTCGCCTGCATGCGAACCTGGCTCGAAGCAAATGTGGTACTTTCTTTTGCAATATCCGTGTCTTGTATTCTTCCTACTGCCATCTCGCCAGTCATAATTTTCCCATTTAGATTCTGGATTTCCTTTTCTAAGCGACTTTGGTTCGCTCCTACATTGGATCTCTCAGAAGCTAAGTTTTCCATCCAAGCAGTTAATTGTGTTAGAGTACCTCGAGCATTTGATATTGATTCCAAATTATAAGTAGCGGTATCAGAAATGGTTATGGAATTAACCGATGTTAAGTCGTAAGTCGCCCCCGTGCCATCGATAGAAGCAGCCAGAGAACTTTCCTCCACCTCTTCGATATAATTACCAGTTGGCGCACCGGTTATGCTATCATCAATTACCGCTTTTCCATCCAGGCTTGTCACGCCACCCACATCACTACCTCGGATTGAACCGGTGTCTGCGTTATTAATATTAGGAAGGATATCACTTTTTATAAAATTTCTTCCGTTAACGCCTTTAAACTCAGCTACGAAAGCATCATTATCGTAACCTGCTCCTCCGATGCCTCTAGCCGTAAAATAAGCATTTATTCCGCTTGCTGCTGCTCCGTTATTTGCGTCGTGTTGTGTTTTCATCCAAACCGTCATATCTTTGACTCCATCTGTAAAGCCGGCATCGGTGATTTTTTTATGTAGAAACCTCGTCGCTAAATAAGCCGCTGAATATTGGTCACTAGCTGTCCATGCTTCATTACCCGATCCAATTTTTGCAGTTAGGGCATCAATTTGAGCATCGGTGGGAGTCGCACTTCCGAGATGGCCTAATGCTCTTGAATCTGCTCCATGGATAAATTCTGCAAGACCTTCCATGAACCATGTAGCTTTACTGGAACCATCCCCAGTTAAGTCACCAACATAATTATTCTGTGCCTGCATTAGGTGAACCATTTCGTGGGCTACAGTTCTGTCAGCCTCTGAGTTTGGTGATGTATGGGGTGCATAAAAATCGGGTAAATCGAATTGCATTTCTGTAACATCACCCTTTTTATTTCCTCCGTAACTATAACTCACAAAAGCAGCATATCCTCCGGTATCGTTTTCGTTGACGATTAATTTCCAATCATCCGAAGGATTTGTCGTCCATCCATATTCGTTAGTCACAGTTTCCTCTGCTGCTTTTAACCAGGTAGTCTTGAGAGATTCAATAAATTGCTTTTTATCAGCACTAAACGCACCTGCACCAAATAATTTTTTACCGTTAAAATTTTGTTTATCTAATTCATCTAATTGATTTGCTAACTCCTTGAATTCTTTATCGTAGTTTTCTCGATCTTCGTCGTTTGTAGTTACATCCAGAGCACGAACAGCAAGTTCATTCATGCGATTTAAAATTTTTCCTACTTGTTCTAAAACAGCGTCTTGAGATTGTGAATATGAAACAAGGTTTTGCAGATTTTGTAGACTTACTAAATCTCTTTTATTTTTGGAACCTAATTTACTCGCCTGACTAAAAGCACCTGTGTCATCCCCTGTACGAATTAATTTGTTTCCAGAAGAAAGTTTAGCGAGTGACTGTTCTAATTCAATTTTGTCATTATGGGATTCAAAGACAAGACCGGTTAGGTTGTTATTAACAGGGGAAATCATTTTTTGATGCGATTAACTATTATAATAATCGGCATCAAATCAAAATTCTTTAGTAGAATTTGTTAATTATGCAAAAGTGGTAGGCCGGCCGGGACTCGAACCCGGAACCAATGGCTTAAAAGGCCACTGCTCTACCGATTGAGCTACCGACCCACAATGCAAGCTAATATATATGTAGAAGATCAATCTACTCGTCAACAATCAACAATCAAAGAAAAAGTTCGGTAGGGTAGGGGAGGAATACTTGGAGTTTTGGAGATCGTAAAATGCTCTAATAGAAAAGTTTGTGGAGTTTTGGGCGAGATTCGACATCAAAAGGTTCAATTATCCTAATTCTCGAAGAATAGTTTTAATGGTTGAAATTTTTGTCCCATATTTAAGGAATAAGGGAAGTTCAGTTCTGTCTTTTGAGGTAATTTTATGCGTACATACAAAGCCTTTATTTGCAGAAAATTGAAACATTGATTTTAATAAGATTCCTAGAGTAATTGTATGATCTAAAATAGAGGGACATAAAAGAATTGGGATACGATTACTATTTTGACGAAGGATAAGGTCGGCACAGTCGGGCATTTTTGGACGTGAAATCTCATAACCTTTACCGAGTAAAAGAGAACTTAAATCGTTCAATAAATTTTTTTTCTCCTGGCGATAATTCTCCTGCTCTTTTCGTGACGTTTTAATGCGTTCCAAATGTAAGTAATTACTAAGTCTTTTTGAGGAATTTTCAGATGCCGAAATAGAACTGAGTAGATTATCAAGTGTTTTAGGTCTGGGTAATGTTTTTCCATTAATTAAATCGTAGAGTGAGGTGCGACTTAGATGTGCATTTCGAGCTATCGTCGAAAGGTTATCTGGATGATCTTGAACCAGTGATTTGAGAAGTTCAGAGAAAGAATTCATTCCTCCACACCAAATAAATTTATTTAAATAGCAAGCTTTTTTACCTTACATAACTAGCATGAATAAATTAATTATATATGTAAGGAAAAAAACATTACATTCGTAATTCAGCTCCTTTTTTAAAAGAAGATATATTAGTATTTACGAAATGATTTCTTGAGAATCCAAAAAATTAATTATATAAATCATTACAATGTTAGGTATTTTAATTTACATATAGTTCTTTTGCAGAAATTAATTCTTACTGAATTTAAGTTTGAAAAAAAGGATTTTAATTTAGTCTTGGAGGTTAATAATATCCTTGTTGCGTAATAGGTTGAAATATCTATGAAAAAGCACTCTAGTTGGACTCTTTAGTTGGAGTAGAATCGCACCAAGATACTTACTTTACCTTGGTTTGAAGTGTTTAATTTGAGAGTAAAATTTTACTCGACCTAAACTAGTTTTCGTTCCAATAATCCTAATATACAATCAGAGATAAGAGCGAACTGACTGAAAGACTAAATATCGTAAATTACCACCAGTTTAAACGGCTTGCTAAAAAACCGAAAACGAGTGCTAAAACGCCAACTGTTCCAATCGTATAAAGAATAAGCAATGGTACAAGCATGGGCCATTTTTCCCTTCGATCCAAATCTACCTGGTTGTCGTTTTTACCGGTAGTTGCTTTTCTGTGTGAATAGATTGCCATAGCACGGATTTTGTCTCCTTCGGCCTTTTCTAAGCACTCATGATAAAGAAGATTATCCTTAACCTCTTGATCGGCATCTTTATTTGGATGGCTGTTCATGAATTTTAAAATTTCCTGTTGCCTCCTTAGCCCTATTTAAGCCAAATTGCACGGCTCAAATGAATCGATCTATTGAAATTCTCAAAATATTGCGTGTTGGCATGCAGTCTATGGTTGCTGAAGAACCTGATGTTCAGATTCAATATACCCGTATATTTAATTTTGAAGAAAGAAGGGTTTCTTTGCGAATGGAAGTAGCGACCAACGGGGCAGATTTACTTCCGATGGGGCGCGTAGACGTGGTTGAACTAGCCTCTAATAATGGGAGGTCTACATGCAACTGTACTTTGACCGAACTTCAAACCGGTCATGAGCAGAGAGTTGTATTACGTTTAAATAATGAAAGTGAGCGCGAAAAGGAATGTGACAAGGTGTTTAGTTTCTTTCGTTCTATCTTATCGATTCCGGAAAAAAAGCCTTTGGATGGTGGTTTTTCATCCACCCGAGGGGCTCACGGCAATGAGTCTATCGAGTAAAGAGCTGTTCCTTTTTGATTTGAGTAACGGGTCCAATTTTTTCAAGTTCCTTAATTTTTATTTTAGAGGAGTCTCCCACGATCGAGAGGAGTTTCGCTTTGGGTTTAATTGAATTTTGATAGAACTGTCTTAGGGTTTTAATTGTTGCCTCACCAGTTTTGATATATCGCTCTTTTCTTGGATCTCCAGTGAGACCTAGGGAGTTAACATCAAAAATGAATCCCGCAGTACTTCGATATGGAATGGGGCTGGTTCGATAAGAACTTAAAATAGAGGAGTGTGCTGACTCCCAGCGAGTCTGGTTGATCGGCATATTTTCCAATAAGTCCATAAAGGCCTGAACCGCATCGAGAGTCTTGTCCGCTTGACATCCGATCGAGCCAACCAAAATATTTTCCTCATCCGGGCGAGAGGGGGTGAAGAAATGAGCCCATGCTGAATAAGCAAGTGCACGAGCTTCTCTTAGTTCCTGAAATACAAGTCCAGCCATTCCTCCACCAAAATATTCGTTAAAAAGCTGACTTGCCGGTATTTCTTTTTCGTTATAGCTACCCACTGAAAATTCTAAACGGACTTGAGCTTGAGCCATTTCCTTTTCAAAGAAGTAAATTTGATTCCGTTCAGGAGTGTGTGCACGCAAAGCGTCAAATGAATTTAGTTCTTTAATCAAATTGGGATCACCAATAAACCCTGCTTTAATAGATTTTATAACATCTTCTGGTGATTTAGGGCCATAATACAAAACAGTTCTTTTTGTTTGCAGTAAACTTCTGAGTAATAATGTAAGGCTTTCTACAGTTGATGCATTTACATCAGAATCACTCGGGCGGTCCCGGTAGCGAGATCGTTTACCATAGCGATGAAAGTGAGCCAATGCGTTACTAATGGCCTTTGGGTCTTTTTCTTCGTCATCTCTTTCAGAAATAATAATTTTCTTCGTCTCTTTCCATGTCTCATTTGAAATTTTCGGTTTTTCAATCAAGTCTCTACCAAGTTCAAGTGAAGCCTCAAAGTTTTCATCGAGGCCGCTCATAATGACAGAACTAAAACGCTCACGTATAGCAAAGGCAAAGTCAGTTCCCAGTTTATACCATTCAATCTTTAAATCATTGGACGTTATGTCTCCAGCACCCGAACGATCGAGCATTCTTTTTGCGTACGGAAGCATCGAGTCGTGGCGTGATCCCCCTTCCATTCTCATTTCCAATGTAAAAAGATCATTAAGTGGGTTATTTACATGAATAAGCTTAATTCCTGATGCAATTTCCCTTGTGGAGTAGTCTTTTCCTTCCTCAATAAATTTAGGTTCAAAGGGCTGGAAGGGGATAGACATGACTTTTCTTATGAAGTCTGATTCTTTATCCGGATCAATGTCCAAAGGATCAATTTTTGGTTTCTCAATGCTGGGTAATTTGTGCTGTTTATCAATGCGGTACCCAACAACATAATTTTCCCCGTAATATTGATTGGCCACCCGCATGATATCCTGCTTGGTCAATTTTTCCAGTTCTTCAATTTCTTGATTAGTTGTCTCCCAATCGACGAAAGAAAGAAAAGTATCTCTCAGAAGTTCAACACGCTTTGCATTATTTTCCCGGTTCTCCTTTTCCATTTTTTTGAAATCTGTAATGACTGCGGGAAGAACCCAATCCTCAAAGTCTCCTTTCTTGACCCGGTTAATTTGAGCAAGGAGGAGTTTTTCGACATCATCCAGACTTTGCCCTTCCTTAGGTATACCGTAGAAAAAATGAACCCCATGATCGTTATAATTTTGAGGAAAGCATCCGGCAGACCGAACTTTTTGCTTTTCGACAAGATCCAGGTTGATTAGACCTGCAACTGAATTATCGATAATCATATCCATCAGGCGTAGGGCATGATAATCCGAGTGATGCTTGGGTGCGGTACGAAATCCGAGCAATATCTGTTCCTCACCCAGATACTGGACTTGAACAAATTCTCTACCCGAAAGAGGCTTTTCTTCCCATTTCGGTTCGGGTCTAAGAGGTGCTTCGGCCTTCCATGAGGAAAAGTGTTCTTCAATAATTTTAATGGTTTCATCCGGATCGATATCACCGGAAATGCAGATAGCCATATTCTCGGGTACATAGTGCGTGTTGTAAAATTTTTCGATCTCCTTGATCGATGGATTCTTTAAATGTTCAATCGTTCCAAGGGTCGGTTGTTGGCCATAGGGATGAACTTTGAAAAGAAGATCGTTAACTTTGGTGTTGAGCAGTCGGTCTTTGTTATCGATAGAACGGTTCTTTTCTTCGTAGACGGTTTCGAGTTCGGTATGAAATAACCTAAATACTGGATTGGCGAATCGCTCGCTCTCAATTTTTGCCCAATGGATTAATCGATTAGCCGGTAAATCTACCTTGTAAACCGTTTCCTCGTGCCATGTGTGAGCGTTTATTCCCTTTCCACCCATATTCCCATAGACTCGGTCCATTTCGTTAGGAACTGCAAAGGTAGAAGCTTGTATGGAGATTTCGTTAATCTTCTTATAAATTTCCCCCCTTTTCGTTTCATTTTGTTCAGCTGAACGTTCTTCATATAGCTTGGCAATCTGGTCGAGGAGTGGTTTCTCTTTCTCAAAGTCTATTGTTCCGAATGAACTTGTTCCTTTGAAAAGCAAATGTTCTAAATAATGAGCCAGCCCCGTATTGGTTTCCGGATCATGTTTGCTCCCGGCACGGGTTATAATCTCCGCGTAAAAGCGGGGCGTTTCATGATTCGGGCTGAGGAAAACGGTCAATCCGTTATCCAGGGTGTGTTTTATAACTTGCATGGAAGATGATGAATGGCTCGAGTTTAAATCAGAAATTGACTCATTGCTTTTGTTTGAGCAGGAAAATGAAAATAAAGCGGCAAGGGTGGAAACAATCCTCAAAGTTTGGAGTGTGGTTCGGTCAGGCATTTTCTGTTTGGTTTGATTATTTAAGCAAATTTAGTTTGATAGTTCCTAAATGATATTTTGCAAATAAACGAACATGAAAGTGTACCAGTATGAAAAATGTGAATCGTGCAAAAAAGCGATTCGATGGTTGAACGAAAAAGGTATCGAGCATAAACTCCTTCCTGTCAGGGAAAAGACTCCATCTAAGAAGGAGTTTTTACAAATGATTAAAAGCCATGACGGGCAACTCAAGAAATTGTTTAATACTTCAAGTAAGGACTATCGCGATCCCAGTGTAAAAGAGCGAATCCCCAATCTCTCACAGGACCAAATCATCTCTCTTTTACAGGAAAGGGGGAATTTGATCAAAAGACCTTTTTTGGTGGGAGATCAATTAGCCTTGCAGGGATTCAAGCCTGATCTTTGGGAAGAGGCTTTTCAGCCAAAGAAATAATATTTTACCCAATTGGGGTTGAGCCTTTTTCTCAAATCTATAGGATGCCACTCTTCTAAAAATGAACTTCAATCAATTAGATAACTGGATTAAATATATGAACGCAGGTGATTTTGATAACCTTGTATCGATGTATTCTGAGGAAGCATTATTATTTGCCACATTTGACGGGCAACCTCTGGATACTCCCTCGCTGATACAAGGTTATTTCAAAAGCTTTTTTGCTAAAGAAGGTCCTGGAGTGGAATTGAATTCTTCCTCAGTCCGTCATACTGAACTGGGTGAAAGCACTTACTCTTCGACTGGGCTTTACACATTTTTTTTCCAGGATGATGGTCAACTCATTCGACATGCTGCGAGATTTACCTTTATATTTAATCAGGATAATTCAGGACCTATTTTACACCATCATTCCTCGCTCATTCCTGCCTAAGCCATTTTCTAAATCAGATTAAATCAACAAAATCAGTTATGTTATCCCCGCAAAAAAATCTAGATACTTATTTCCTGGAAGCACGTCGTGATTTACTTGAAGTCGCGGCCATGCTGGACAGGTATGATCGGTCGGTCGAAAAAGAAGGACAAAAGGCAGAAGATGAATCACGATTAAATTCATTGATTGAAGCCCTTGCCTTACTTTCGAAAAAAGATCATCCCGAATCCAATCGAGCTGAACAGTTGCTGGTTCATTTTGCCAAAGTTTCCTAAGTTTTAGTCATGCAAATTATACAACCTCATTATCATGCTATTGCCAGAACCGCTCAGGATTATGAACGAATGGCAATGTCCGGCGTTGTGGCTGTCTGTGAACCTGCTTTTTGGGCGGGATTTGATCGCAGGTATCCAGAAACATTTATCGATTATTTTGCTCAAATTTCTGAGTTTGAGCCCACCCGTGCAGCAGAATTTGGCATTCGTCATTATTGCTGGGTTGCGGTCAATCCTAAGGAAGCCGAGAACAAGGAACTTACCAATGAAGTCCTCCGGCAAATGCCCGAGTTTTTGGAAAAACCAACCTGTCTCGGGGTGGGAGAGACGGGATTACATAAATCAACCCAGAATGAAATTGATGCCCTGCAGGCTCATGTGGAGATTGCTATAAAACATGACCAGTTGGTTCTTATTCATACTCCTCATTTGGCAGATAAAGCACACGGCACCAAAACGGTACTCGAAGTGTTGGCAGGAATGGATGTTAATCCGGATAAGATTTGGATTGATCATGTAGAAGAACAAACCATCGAATCAGTTTTGGATGCCGGATACTGGGCCGGTATGACCCTTTATCCCGTTACCAAGTGCAGTCCAAGAAGATCGGTTGATATTTTGGAAAAGTATTCGAACGAGCGTCTCCTAGTCAATTCATCTGCAGATTGGGGGCCAAGTGATCCATTTACCCTGCAGGAATCAATTGTGGAATTCCGTCGCAGGGGCCACAGCTTACAGGAAGCAGTGGAGATTTATCACAACAACCCATGTCGATTTCTGGGACAGAATCCCAAGTGGGATATAAAGCCAATTACCATTTCCGAAGAGTAGGCGAATGGTCCTGAACCTTTACGATACCATGACCCGGGAAGTCCGGGAGGTTTTTCCTATGGATGAAAATTCGGTTCGTTTTTACGCTTGTGGACCCACCGTTTACGGGCCGGCACATATTGGAAACTTTAGAACTTTTGTGATGCAGGATGTTTTCCGAAGGGTGCTTGAAACTTCAGGTCAGAAAACTTTGCATGTTCGGAACCTCACTGATGTGGATGACAAGACAATTCGTCAATCACAAGAGCAAGGGGTGAAGCTTGAGGATTTTACAGACAAATGGACGGCCAGATTTCATAAGGATTGTGAATTTCTCAATTTACTTACTCCTCACGCTGAGCCCTCGGCAGTCGAGCATATTCCCGAACAAATTTCCTTAATAGAAAGATTGATCGAAGGAGGGAACGCATACCGAGCAAACGATGGTTCAGTTTATTTCAAAGTGGATGCTTTTCCCGAATATGGACGTCTTTCTCGATTG
>Ga0209335_10006550_pt1 | contig 10375 bp, 7 predicted proteins | sample COG_09_FD_184753 | JGI IMG/M metagenome (GOLD analysis project Ga0209335, IMG submission 184753) | Pelagic Microbial community sample from North Sea - COGITO 998_met_09 (SPAdes) (version 2) | ecosystem: Environmental > Aquatic > Marine > Neritic zone/Coastal water | place: Helgoland, sampling...
AGCTCTTTACCCTCATCCTGGGCACTGCTAGCCTTCTCCGCGAGCGCAGCGTCCTTTTTAGCCAGCCTCGCAGCTTCGTCATGCAGGGCCTCGTAAGAATGTTTGCCGTTGACCTGCATCATTGCAACCTTTTTCTCAAGCTTTGTCGTGAGACTCTGGTCCTCGTCCATCTTGTGCTTGGCCAGCTCGGAAGTATGAACCATCTTTTTCACCTCTGCCTGCAGCTTCTTGTCATCCGGGTGCTCCGTCACATTAGTCATCACTCTAGCGACTTTGAGCTCTGATCGTCGGAATCCAGCGTCATCGTGACTAAGGAGCGTGTCGGCTTTCTGCATGGGGAGCTCGATGTCGACGAACTCCTCCTTCTCCAGCTGAGACCGTTGCTCTGTCTTCTTGGCTACAGCAGCAAACTGAGCACTCTCCTCTCTCAACTTCTTCGCATCTTCCTTCGCTTCCTGCCCCTGAGACTCCAACTTCTTGGCAGAAAGGATCCGCTTTTTGAGAAGTTTCTTCTCGCTCAAAGCACTGGCCTCGTAGGCCTTTGAGGCTGCCTTCTCCTTGTGAATCGTCTTGTCAAGTGTCTTCAATTCAGTCTCCACATGAACCCGCTGCAGCGCCGTCAGTATATCCGATGATGCCGCTTTCACCTTGTCTGCTTTCTCTGGAAGCGCGGCCTTCGCCGTGTTCCCCTGTTGCGCAGAATGGTGAGCGCAGGACGGCGGGTTGCTGTTTCAAGTTCCTTGGGTCGGTGCACTCTCATGGGAGCTGACCTTCTCAGCAAGGGCACGAGACGACGATCCTCCACTGAGAACCAGAGCCGTCACGACTACGAGTAGCATCGCGTTGCCCATGAGAAACGCACTGCGGCGCCACAGCTCCGTGCTGTTCCTCCGCTGCAGCACCACAGGAAGGCGTCAGCAGCAGCAACCCACTTCGCTACTAGGCGGACTAGTTACGCTGCGGCATGGTGTGGAGATGGGTGGATAGGTAGGAATGTTCGTGCTTGTCACGGGCAAGGCGCTGTCGAACAGGCATTGCACCTCGCAGCAGGCTGGGGACACATCCCACAACAACGAGCGGAGGCTGCGGTTCTAACAAACGAGATGCGCAAGTATCAAATGTGCGGAATGAACAGGGGTGTGTGCTCGGCGAAGAACCTGGCGGACCATGGGACGGAAGCCCCCACTCTGGTAGGCGCCCAGCGACATCCCGTGGCCTATTTTCAGCGCTGGTGCACTTCAGACTCAAAAGTCATGATAATGAATGAAATGACTTTTAGTCGAGAGTTCACAAGTGCTTAAAGGCAGTGAGTGTCGCCATGCAAGGTCAGGACCTCCAACTGTGCGCACGCAATATTGAGATGAACCATCATCCTTCAGGCCCATGTAGCCGTATAGCCGTATCTGGTACACACACACATACACACACACGCACATACAGGGGCAATTTTTCCCAACTCTTGCTGGGGCTGCTGGTGCGCCCCCTGACGCAGCGGCGCTGCGCCAGTCGCCTAAGATTTCCCGTTTTGTACAGGAGCCTCTGCCATGTGGCTGCTACTGGCGGCACTAGCATGCCAGCTGGCAACAAATTGTGCTGCGTTCCAGATAACGTTGCAAGGGCGTTTTTGGCTGCGGCAGAGCAGGGTGAGCAGTGTTGCCAGGTCGCACGCTGCTCTGGCAGTGCCGCGGGCAAAGGATGGGGTCGCCGTGGTGATGGACGCAAACTCAGAGCGTAATGCAAAGTATGAGAAGGCGATGGAGTTGGCGAGGATGGCGCGCTCAGGAAAAACCAGTGAAGCTACAAAACCGACGGGAACAGAATCGTCGGGCGCTAGCACCGAACAGACCACTTCGGGGATTGGAGGGAGCTGGAGCCAAGATCAGGCGCAGACTGACACAACACATCAACCGAAGGTGGGATCGTGGGGTGTCTTTGAGCGCCCTGCAGATATCTCCAAGGCATACGGCGGCGGTCGGAAGGTCGGTGTGGGCGGCTACCAGCCGCCGGCGGAGGAAGAGGAGGAAAAGCATCGGCGGACAATGAAAATGCTTGAGGCGTATCGCAAGAGCGTAGGGGTGGACAGGGAGCTAGAAAACGCGCACAAGGATGAGATTAAGGAGGCGTTGCAACTGCACAACGATCTGATGGGTCGCCAGCGTATCAACCAGGCCGTGGAAACGCTGGAGGCGATCACGCAGTGGACCAACTTCAAGACGACCCTGGGCGGGGAGGTGTACCTCTCGCTCGCGCTCGCGTATGAGGCGCAGGGTGAGCGAGCCAAGGCAAAGAAGATCTATTCGCGGTTGCAGGGCAACGGTGACCCGAACATTAACGCTAAGGCGAAGCAGCTGCTCTTCGGTTTTGAGGCGATGGAGTTCATGCGGGTGAACACGACGTTCTCAGAGAAGGACCGTAAGGTGATGAGCTTCAAACTGCCGGATGTGGACAGGTTTACTGAGGAGGGAAAGCGCTACGACATGTCCTACTACGACCCGTCCATCAAGAGGCGGCGCACACGCGACTCAGGACTGCAGGTGCCCGGCCGCAGTGCCCTCTCCGGGACCGGCTCAGACGGGACGGCGGTGCAGGCGATGGACGGCGTCAGGGAAAAGGTCGAGGAGACGGACGTCGTGGTGGTTGGGTCCGGGGTTGCTGGCTTGTCCTGCGCGGCGATCCTCGCACGGTACGGCTACAAGGTCACGGTGCTTGAGAGCCACAACCACGCGGGAGGGGCCGCGCACTCGTTCGAAATCAAGGGGAAGAGCGGGATCTTCAAGTTCGACTCCGGGCCGTCGCTCTACTCGGGTCTGTCGGTCGAGGATGAGGACATGACGGTGAACTCTCGCTGCGTGAACCCGCTGAAGCAGGTGCTAGACGCCGTGGGCGAGAAGGTCGAGTGCATCAACTACAACACGTGGGGAGTTTGTCTTCCCGAGGGCGACTTCCCTGCAACAGTTGGGGCCGAGCCGTTCGCGCAAGATCTGCTGCGGCTCTTCCCGGGCGCGGAAGGCGAGGCAGCTGTCGAAGAGTGGCGCGGCCTGCAAGAGTACATGACGCCCCTCGCGGCAGCGTCGATTGCCGTGCCCCCCGCGGCGATCCGCTTTGACCTGGGGCTCGTCGCTACCCTCTTGAAGTTCCTCCCGCGCATGCTCAAGTACCCTAACGTCCCGCTGCTGCTGGGCCCGTACTCGCGTGTGCTCGATAATCTCGACATCAAAAGCAAGTTCATCCGCAACTGGCTCGACATGCTCTGCTTCCTCCTCTCGGGTCTTCCTGCTGACGGGACCATCACCGCCGAGGTCGCCTTCATGTTTGCAGAGTGGTACCGCCCGGGGGTTTTGCTCGACTACCCGAAGGGCGGGAGCGAAGGTATCATCAATGCGCTCGTGCGCGGAATCGAGAAGAACAGCGGGGAGGTCCGGCTGGGGCAGCACGTCGAGCAGATCGAGGTCGTGAATGGCGAGGCGACGGGCGTGCGCCTGCGCGGTGGGGGGCGCGTGCGCGCGCGGAAGGCGGTAGTGTCCAACGCGTCGCTCAAGAGCACGCTGCGCCTGCTCCCGCCGGACGCGCTGCCGGACGCTTGGTACCAGCAGCAGGACGATGAGAAGGAGTGCCCGAGCTTCATGCACCTGCACCTCGGCTTCTCGGCCAAGGACCTGCAAGCCGCGATGGGCGGCAAGGAGCTCGAGTGCCACTACATGGTGGTCAACGACTGGGACCGTGGCGTTGACGCCGAGCAGAACCTCGTGCTCATTTCGATCCCATCGGTCCTCGACCCGAGCCTCGCGCCCGACGGTCTGCCCTGCCCGCCCAGCGCCCCGCCCGCGCCCTCGCCCCCTCCTCCCCCCAGCGAGTTGCCACCCCGACCGCGGCACACTTCCCCAAATGGCTCAAAGAGCTTGGCAGTGGCGCTGAAACCGCGAGGTTGCGGGGGGCGGCAGGGATGCACGCGCTGCACGCGTACACGCCCGCGACAGAGCCGTACGACCTCTGGAAGGGCCTCGACCGCAAGGGGGAGGAGTACGCGCGGCTCAAGGAGGAACGCTCGCAAGTGCTCTGGCGCGCGGTGGAGCGCGTGATCCCAGACGTCCGCGCGCGCGCCGAGGTCCAGATGGTGGGGACGCCGCTCACGCACGAGCGCTTCCTGCGGAGGCACCGCGGTAGCTACGGCCCGGCCATCCGCGCTGGGGAGAAGGTGTTTCCGGGGCCGGGCACGCCCGTGAAGAAGCTGCTGCTGTGCGGCGACTCGGTCTTCCCGGGCATCGGTATGCCTGCTGTCGCGGCGAGCGGAATGGTCGCGGCCAACTCTATCGGCCTGGAGACTGTCGGACGCCATCAGGAGCTGCTCGAGGAGCTACGTGTCTAGAAGGGGTACAGAGGTACAGAGGGGCGGAAGTGTTCGTGTTTGGAGAGCCTCGAAGTGTGCGCGTCCTCGTGGGCGGCTGAGATGGTCTTTGATCATTGACCATTTTTTGGGTCTCTCGAGCCAAAAAAAGTTTGGCGATTGGCCATTTTTACAAAAAATGTGTTTGCGACTTACTCACGCCTCGGGCTGAAAAAATAAAAAAATCGGTACTTGAGTATCCCGGCTGCGTCCTCGCAGTTTCGTTGAGCTCTACCGTCGGTGGCCATTAATGCCCCCCAGCTGACAAAATCGCTTGAAACACGTTTACCACCCGTGTGTCTCACATTTTTTTCAGGGAGCAGTGCGCGGGGCTTTACTGAACGCAGACAACGCACGGGGGCACAGTCTTGTCCAGCGGACTAGCGCACGAAATCCCTGATCGCATTGTACACCGACTCCGCGTAGTCCATCTGCACTAAGAACCCGGCCTGGCCGGGCACAGGGCGGAATTCCTTGCCCGTCGCCTCTGCACACGCCTGTGCATCGGTGGCAGGAAGGTACGAGTCCTGCATGCCCCATGAGACGAGCGTTGGCGTCGTGGTCTGGTAGAGCCCCTCGTATGTGCGCTTGAGCACTTCGTCGAACTTGAGCTTGCCCATCACGTCCATGACACCGAGCCCTGCTCTCAGCGCGAGTGAGCTTCGTGCCGACAGTGGCTGCGCCGCTGCTGCCGGCAGCGCCCCATCGCAGGTCCATGCGTTCAAGGGAAGCGGCTTCGTGTGGGAAGGACTTCGTGCCTGGCATCATGCTCTCAAGGAAGGGCTCCCGGAAGCGGTCGGCGTCAGCCACGTCCATGGCGTACGCAGAGCCAGCCTCAAGGAACCGCTCGGCACGCATCGCGTCCTGTGAGGTCGTGCAGTCCGAATGTTAGCATCAGCCACGCGACGGATGCACCACCCGTTCAAACGACGAGGACACGCTTCCAGCGAGGCAATTGAGGGCGCAGGGAGGGTGGTCAGAGGAAGCGTGCCTGGGCAACAAACGAGTTGACGATTGGAATCTGGTACTGCTGTAGCTCAAATGGCAGCTTCGTGCCCGGCAGGATCGGGGTGTTGAGCACCACAATCTTGTTGACTCGCCCGGGGTTTTCGAGTCCCCACAGGAGCGCGTACTGGGCGTGCACGAAGCCCTGAACGACAAGCGTAACCTGCGGGGCGCCCACTGCATCTACAAACGACGTGATGGTTTGCTTGATGCACGCCTCGGTGAAGTCGTAGTCCATGCCCGGCTGGGGCCATGACGAATACCCTGCACCTGGGAAGTCGAACGCCAGGCATGTGCGTCCTTCCTTGTCGTTGAAGATCTTCATGAGCTCCCTGAAGGACCACGAGTGGTCGAGCAGGCCATGGCAAAAGAGGAGCGGTGGCGTGCCCTCAGGGTCGATTTCGCCGTACTGGCGGTAGAACAGCAACATATCATTGCCATTTTTCATCGCCGCAGGAATGCTGACGCTCTTCGAGTACTCATCCTGCACTCATCGCGTCGGGCGTGAGCGATGGCATGACAACGCGAGCAGGTCCAGTTACAGTTTGGGTTCAGGTTCAGGTTCAGGTTCAGGTTTGGGTTCGGGGTCGAGAGTTTGCGGAAAATCTGTGGGTCTGCATGGGAACGAGGAGGCAACCTTGCCCTTGCCACGCATTCCGACCATCATCTCGCCGACGTTCCCGCCGCCCGCGGCGGAGTTGATGAACTCAGTGTCGTAGATGGCATTCTTGGACGAAGGGTTGTTGTTCGCCCACCCGAACAGGCCCGTCGCTTTTTCACCATAATTCCCCTCTGCCATCACCATACCCTCTTGCTCCGTCTCGAAGTTGATCGGCGCAGTGTTGCGCTGCTCCAGTGCGTCCTGCTCAATTCCTGCAAGTTTCGCCTGCCAAAGTGCTGCAGATTGAGCGGGCAGCAGGATCAGTAACAGACGCCACAGCCAAAATCCTCCTTCGATGCTTAAGCGAGACTCCTACACTGGCTACACAGGCGTCATATTACACTCTTATATTCGTAGCTTACGCTCTCTAGATGTGAGGCTGCGAGAGCAGGACGGCATCCGTTCAGCACAGGAAACAGGAACGATCCTCCCTAGTGTATCTGCAGCGTTCACGGAATGCGTCTCACAGCACAATGCTGCTCACACGCGAGTCTCAACGGATATGTGGCATTCACCTGCCGCTCCTCGCGCTCACGAAGGATCTTTGCTTCGCGCGCTTTGCGCGCCTCCTCCCTCCGCTGGCGCTCCTCAGGGCTCCACTGCATCCGCAGTCCGAGCGTAGGCCCGGCCCGAGCGGACTGGCCTCGAGAGACGCACTGCAGTCCCGCCCTCGCGGGTAGTGCAATAGGCGAAGTGCCGAAGCCAGTGACGGACGCCGCACCGAGGAGGACAGCTCCAGCTGAAACCAAGAAGCGTACCATGCTCGACCTGTCAAGTTGCAGAGAGGCCTTCAGGGGAAAAGTTTCGGATTGCGTGCAAAACTTTGCCCACGCAGCAACGTTCAGCCGCATAACAAGGACTGGAGCCGGGCTCCGGGAGAAGGGCACACAGTGAGTTGCGGACCGGTAGGACAGACGTCACAAAACAAGAAGAAGCCGGATGATAGTGCGAAATGTCAAACAATGCGAGTCAACTTAAAAGAAGTTGGTGCCGAATCCCGCGTGTGGATCAGTGTGGCAGCCGTGTTCGCGCGCCTTTCCCTTCCTGCACGCTTCCAGCGACTGTGGTCCGAGGAGTGCCTGCGTGTGTAAAGCCACCTATCTGACGGCAACAGACCACTGGCACGGTCGAAACGTGCGCGCTCGCCGCCCAAGGCCTTGCGGCGTGCTGCGCCTGTGGTAAGGGTGAGTGGCATCAGCGATGGGGGTCCCGGGTCTTTATCGATGGCTCTGCGAGCGGTATCCAAAGACAATAGTCGACGCCGTCGAGGCCATGCCATCGTATGTCGGGGGCGCGCGCATCGACCCCGATACGTCTGAGCCGAATCCCAACGGGGTTGAGTACGACAATTTGTACCTTGACATGAACGGCATCATTCACCCCGCATGCCACCCTGAAGACCTCCCGGCACCGGTGCTACCCTAATCTTATCCAAGTGACTGCACTGAGAGGCGTTGCTGCCGCCTTGTGCACACTTTGGTCCGTGCCTCTCGTCTGCGTCGCCCCGGCACCTTGAATCCCTGCGGATTGTATCTGTGCTAAAGGCGCAGGGCATAGGTGACTGAGGAGGAGATGTACCTTGCCATCTTCAAGTACATTGACCGCGTGTTCAACATCATTCGCCCACGCCGCATTCTGTACATGGCGGTTGACGGCGTCGCGCCGCGTGCCAAGATGAACCAGCAGCGCTCTCGTCGCTTCCGTTCGGCCAAGGACATCGAGGACAAGCGTCAGGAGGAGCAGCGCCTCAGGTCTGAGTGGTCTTCGAATGGAAAAAAGCTGCCTCCCGAGAAACCGCCCACATGGGATCACAACGTGATCACGCCAGGCACGGGTTTTATGCAGCGCCTCTCGACTTTCCTGCGCTACTACATCCATCAGCGCTGCTCGACAGACCCCGGATGGAAAAACGTTAAAGTTATTCTCTCGGACGCGTCTGTTCCAGGCGAGGGTGAGCATAAAGTCATGGAGTTCATCCGCCTCCAACGGCAGCAGCAGGGGTGCGCTGGCCAGCCCGAGCCTTGCATCGCATGCAGTTCCCCTGCACAAAACCCTTCTGCGCACTCCCCATGCTGCCAGAAAGTGACGAGACGTGTTATGGCAGATATGATCCAAATACCCGCCATGCAATTCATGGCAAGGATGCGGATCTGATCATGCTTGCGCTGGCGACTCATGAGCCTCACTTTTCGATTCTCCGCGAGCTCGACATGAACCCGCGGAACCGTGGACAACTGACGGCCGAGCAGCTGCGCCAGAAGGAGGAGAACGCGGAGGCAATGATGCGCCTTGGAGAAGCAGATGAGCGTGGACCGGCCATCTCGTGCCCGCCCTTCAAGCTGATTCAGATGAACATTGTGCGCGAATACCTTGACAAGGACTTTCGTGACGTCGAGTTCTGCTTCCCGTACGATCTCGAGTCGGTCATCGATGACTTTGTGCTTTTCTGCTTCTTCGCTGGGAATGATTTCCTTCCACATCTCCCCTCGCTCGATATTCACGAGGGTGCGATTGGTGAAATGATCAAAATCTACAAGGAGGCCGTCGTATCGGGCCGTATTGCGGGATACATGTGTTCGAAGGGCAACTGCAATCTCGAGCGCTGCGGTGTGCTCTTGCAAGAGCTCGGCAAGCTCGAGGACGACGTCTTCCGGCGGCGCAAGCAGAAAGAAGAGGGCATTGCGGCGTCGCGCGCACGGCGCGACCGTGAGCAGCGCGAGCGCGAGGCGGCAAGCAAGGCGACGGAGCGCCAGGTTCGCGAGCAGGTGCGCGCCAAGGCGGCCCAGGAGGCTCTTGTGCGTGCGGGGCGCGCACCGCCGATCCCTACGCCGGGCAAGGACGCGGGGCAAAACAAGAGCGCGGCCGCGGCGCTCAAGGCAGCGCTGCTTGGAAAGGCAAAAAGTGAGGACGGTGAGGATGATCGGGGGGGGAAGAAGGCGAAGGGCGAGGACGGCCAGGCGATCAAGGTGAAGAGCGAGGAGGACGCGGAAGTGAACGATGAAGACAAAGACGATGCAGCAATTGCCGAGAGCGATCCGGAAGTTGCGCGCCTGGATGCCGCCGCGGCAGCGGAGGCCTTTCTTGAGGAGCTCAAGGCGAAGATGTCCAAGCAGAGCGAGGTGCTTACAGCGCAGGAGGACGATGTCAAGTTGTTCGAGTCTGGCTGGAAGGAGCGCTACTACAAGAACAAGTTTGGCGTCGACGTCAAGAAAGATCCGGACTTCCCGCGCAAGGTAGTTCAATCGTTCATGGAGGGAATTTGCTGGACCCTCGCTTATTACTACCGCGGCTGCCCATCGTGGATCTGGTACTACCCGTACCACTACGCCCCCTTTGCGTCGGACTTTGTTGGGCTCGGGGACCTAATCGTCGACTTTCCTGAGCGCACGAAACCATTCAAGCCATTTGAGCAGCTCATGGCGTGCCTGCCGCCGCTCTCGCGCCATGCGCTTCCCGAGGCATACCAGAAGCTCATGGTGGACAAGAAGTCGCCCATCATCGACTTCTACCCCAAGAACTTTGCAGTGGATATGAACGGCAAGAAGATGTCGTGGATGGGTGTCGCACTGCTGCCGTTCATCGACGAGCAGCGCCTGCTCAAGACTGTTCGCCCGCTTGAGAAAACCCTCAACGAGGATGAGAAGCTTCAGAATTCGCGCGGCACGGAGCTGGTCTTCCTCTCCAATCGCGAGAAGCACGCCCAGCTTGCAGGCATAATTGACGGTCTTGCCTCCGAGTTTCCGCTGGAGGCCTCGCACGCCATGGAGACGGCAAGCGGCGAGCACCTCAATGACAATCTCTTTGGCGCGCTTGCGCCTCGTCCGAAGCGCCTCGGCTGGTCGCTGTCTGAGCCGATCAAGGCGCCGTCGAAGCGTTGTCCGGCAGTCCCACAGAATCTGTGTGCTTGTACAGTGTACAAACTGCCGCCTCAGTGCGAGCACATTCCGCGGTTGCTCCGCGGCGTGGTGCTTGACGATCCCGTGCTGGACGAGATGGACCAGATCGTCGAGGGCCGCAAGCTCCTCGACGGCCCGCCGCGCGGTGGGCGCGGTGGCGGCGGCCCAGGCCGCGGAGGATACCACTTCGGTCTCGGGGGAAGCCGCAGCAATGGTATGGGCGGCGGAAACTTCGGCAACAACCCCATGGATAGGATGATGAACATGGGTCTCGCGGGCCCGCCGGGCGGCATGGGTGGCATGGGTGGCCCTGGGGGTAGTGGCATGGCAGCAGGGTGGGGCGTGGGGCCTCAAGGTGGTGGAGGATTTGGCGGAGGAGTTGGGAACGGCCAAGGCGGTGGGTATGGAGTCGGCGGCTGGAATGATGGG
>Ga0209335_10006551_pt1 | contig 10374 bp, 9 predicted proteins | sample COG_09_FD_184753 | JGI IMG/M metagenome (GOLD analysis project Ga0209335, IMG submission 184753) | Pelagic Microbial community sample from North Sea - COGITO 998_met_09 (SPAdes) (version 2) | ecosystem: Environmental > Aquatic > Marine > Neritic zone/Coastal water | place: Helgoland, sampling...
CACGAGTGCATCATTGGGCACCCTGCTCATGCCGACTGAAATCAGCCAGTACCTCATGCTGGGCAATGCCTTCAACATCCAAGGCGGTTACCTTTTGAAAAACGGTCTGCAACTTGATGTTCGATTCGGACAAACCTTCCCTGAATTTGACCAAGGCAGCTCGTTGCTCGAGGTCATCGATGCGATCGGGGGATGCCTTACATGGCATGTTGCTGAGCACGCACTCAAATTGCAAGCTTCTGCGGAATACTTGAATTTCCAGGAACGGCCGCAAGCCAATGGCTGGACCGCTGCTTTCCAAACGCAGTTTTTATTCTGATCCCATCACCGGCGAAAGCCGATGCAGCATCAAGCCTTGGAGAAGTTGCCCTGCGTGCGCAATTCGCCGTTCCACATCATGATTTCACCCTGTGAAACAACGCCTGACAGGTTCCATTCGCTGTCAAAAAGACAAGCGTCTGCATCCATGCCTTGAGCGAGATTGCCTTTGCGATGCAATCCCATTGTGCGGGCGGGTCCGGACGTAACCAAGCCCAATGCGAGCTCTGCAGAGACGTCACTCCCCCGGAGCAATTGCTGAACATTCCAAAGGTTCAAATCAATGGGCGCTTTTTTGAATCCGGTCAATTGCCCCTCGGAATCCAAGATGCCGATTCCCGCATTGCCATCGCTGCTCAATGTAAACTGGCGAAGGTCAGCTCCATCTTCATGGGCTTGCGCCAGCGCTTCCCAAGGTGGCCGAAATTGTGTACCTCCGGTCGAGAGATCCACCATGCCGCCCATTTGAGCAAATCGCTGCGCTTGCTCAAACAAATGAGCAGTGCGGCCGACGTGTGTGGGCGACAGGCGCTTGATGTCCACGTGGTACTTTTCCACCAATTCGAACAACAGATCCATGCCTTCGGGAAGCGCCCCGAGGTGAATATGCAGCACACCGCCTTTGCTTGAAATCATTCCACCCACCTGTATTTCGCGCAGCAAAGCGAGCAATTGATGGGCGGTCGGGTACGAGGACCGCACATCCGATAGCGCAATTTTGCAGCCCACAACACGATCGATGAAAAGCAGGTCATCGTGCACACTCCCCGTGATGGTTTTTGGCGGAAATCCGAAGTAGCTACTTAGCATCCATGCCGAAAGACCTTCTGCTTCTAAAGCTGCGCACTTGGCATAAAGAGAATTCAGGCTGCGGGCCGTGCCATCGGTGCCGAGGAGTCCCACAACGGTCGTCGTGCCGCAACGAATTAGGTCCGTAACATGCACCTCCGGCGTCATGGAGCCGTAGCCATATTTGCCCCCCGCACCGGTGATGTGAATGTGCTGGTCAATGAATCCGGGTGCCATGGACAATCCGTCGCATTCAATGGTTTCCAGGCCTGCGACGCCACTGACCGCAATGGGCGCATCACCAGCCAGGGACAGCGCCGCAATTCGGCCATTCACCATCAAAACATCGCCTTTCCCTAGGGGTGCAGGCGCATGCAATTCGACATTTTTAAATAATTTCATAGCAAGGAAAAGGATTCAGTGATAACCATCAATGCAAGTGCAATGGCCATGGGCAGTGCATTTCTTCGGGCGACATCAAGCGGATTGACACCCGCAATTCCAGAGGTGGCGATGATTACTCCCGAGATAGGAGAAGCTGCTCGGCCCATACTGGAAGCCAATTGCATGGGCAAAAGCAATCGGATGCCGGGGATACTCATGGACGCTGCGACTTTTGAAACCAACGGAGCAAAAGCAAAGAAGCTCGCATTGCCACTGCCCATGAGGATTGAAGCAACGAAGATCAACGCCACAAAGATGATCAAGAGGCCAAGTGCTCCCCAACCAAGACCGTCCACCATCAATAACAAGCCTTCGATGAGCCCCAGTTCGATCAAACCTTTTGCAAATAAGTCCGCGGCAATGATGAGCGTAACCACTTGACTAAACGCCTTCCCCATCCCCTGCCAGCAAGCCTTTAACCCCAACTCTATTTCCTTGCCTTTCGCACCTGAAACCCAATGCAAGAGCATGGAAAATGCCAAGGAGATAAGCATCGCCGTAGACGTATCCAGCACCACCGCATTCGGTCCGTTCTGGAAGAAAGAACTGAATGTCATGAGCAAAAGAAGTGGCAACACAGGCAAAAGGGCATAGTACATCGGACGCTTCTCCGCTTGCTCATCCTTCATTGGTTGGTGCATGTGGGTTGGCTCCGTTCGGCGCAATTGCAGAAACACCACGGCCATAATGACCAAGGTGAGTCCCCCCGCAAGTGGCGCCTGATGCCCAAGAAAATAAGTGACATTGCCCATTCCCAGTAGATCTGCGGCTCGCGCGGTATTCGCACTGGCGGGCCCCATGTCAAAACATGTGCAGAGGGTAATGATGGAAACCGAAGCAAGAGGTGAAATGCCGATGCGCAGCAAAATCGGATGGACCGAAGCAATCATCAGGAGGCCGAGGCCTGCTGCACTTGGCACGCATAAGGAAAGCAATTGGCCCAAAGGCAACACCATGATGGCCGCGAAGTGCGGAAAACCTCGAAGGACACCGATGGGGCGCATCGCTGCATGAACCATGGCCTTGGTGGCTCCCATATAGTCCATATAGGCCACGAATCCAGCAATGATCATGATCATTGTGCCGATCCCACTCAACTTCGACTTCATGGAGCGAACGATGATGTTGAACAAATCAAATCCTCGCCAACCTGTTGATTCTGAGACCTCCAGCGGATTACCGAGCGCCCAGGAAATGAGCAAAAACACCAAACCAGCGGCCAACAACATGAATTGCGGGTGATGGCCATGGACCAGCTTCCATCCTACGTATGCGGTGATCACCGCGGCAACGATCAATCCAATTGCAAGCATCATTCTGGAATCACTCCCATCAGCACTCCACCCGCGGCTTGAACTTGGTCGTAGATAGCTGCCGGAATCAAAATATCAGCGCTGGAAGCATTGCCATCAGGGCCAGGATTATCCGATAAATCCACCTCCTCAATCAAGGCGAGGTTAGCGCTGAGATCGATGGATGAAAAGCCATGGGAACGCAAATGCAAATGCCTCAATTGCAGGTTATTGGACAAGTCGATCTCACTGAGGAGTGCATTCGCCTGGGAACTGCCGCGAAAGCGAAGCTTCTTCAAGTTGGGGCAAGCACTTACATCCAACATTTCCACTTTGCAAAAATTCATGCCGAGTTCCACCAATTCCACATTAGCACTGAGGTCCAAGCTCACAAGATCATTGGAAGTCACAATCAACGTGTCCAGACCCGTGAAGAATTCCACCCCACTCAAATCTTGAATTTTTTGAGCGGCGGTGGCAACATTGGCAGCTTCAAGCAATGCAACATTGCTGCTGGTTTTGCTCAAACTCAATGCATTCACCCCAACGACGAGGTCAGGATTTAGGTAAAAGTTGGTTTGGACCGCTCCCGTTTCGAGGGTGTCAAAACGTTGCTGAACGCCCGGGATTCCTCTGTACACCATGTATTCACCGAAGGCCCGGTCCGGAACTTGAAAGGTGTATCCTGCATTGGAATCCACCGGAATTGGAAGATCTACATCGTTCGTTTTGGCGCATCCTGAAATGAGCATGAACAGCGCAACGGAAAACGCAAGAAAGTGGTTTGTTTGTTTCAATGGTATCATGTCAAGGATAAAAAATTTGAGCTCCTTTGGCCGCCATTTCCAGCGGCTGGTGTCCAATACCTTCGGCTACTTGGAGGCTCCAATTAAGCAAGATACCATTGTCCTGCGATATTTGAATCGCACGGTCGTGAAAATATTGGCCTCGGTCCAATCGATTGTCGCCCTGTGCATAAGCCCCGGTCCAACCGGTTTCCATATAATTCGTGTCTTCGCTCCCCAAGTGAATCATGAGGTTCATGCTGAACGGAATCGCCAAATCTGATTCATCAATGGGAGACTCCGCCAAACCGTACGGAAATGCAGAAGCGTTTTCAGGAACTGTATACCAACCGGCATTGGCTGCAATTGCTTGGCTTAAACGATTCGCTCCGCCAAACAAGATATACCGGTGCAAAAATTGTGCGCCAGCAGAATGCCCCCAGGCATCGTAGCTATTTTTTGGCGCTCCCAATCGTTCTTGGATCTCATCGAACATGGGTTCGATCAAGCGAAACAACCACTCCTCTTCCGGACGGAGTTGATCGCCTGCCATGAGGTTTCCTTGCTGGTATCCAACACTGCTGGGGTAGTCCATTTCGGTGAACTCTGGCACAAAAACCATGGCTTGGTGCATTTCCGCCAGCGTTTCCCAATCATTGGCGTAGGAAGCCGCATTCCTCTCAGCGCCATGGAAAACAAACAGCACAGGCATATCAAGGATGTCTCCCATCAATGGAATGCGGTAATGCACCGAAATGCTTTCAGCTGTTGCACCAATAGGCGTCTCAAATTCGAAAACCCCTGCTCCCCGTTGCAGCGCAAACCCTGGAGGGTCATCTGCGGAATCGTCACTGACCCGGCAGCCGGAAAGTTGCAACAAGAGCGATCCGAAACAGATGATGCGGATGAGAATGGACCTGTGTTCAGCCATGGCTGGCCAAAAATAACCCGAAAATCCACAAGGAAATTTCGGATCTTGTGGAATCAGTCGTCCTAGCAATTCTTTCGCTTGTTCGGCCAATTTACTGTCCTTCAGCGGAAAATAATGTATATTCGTCTTAACCAAACCGAAAGACCATGAAATTCATCGCCCCAAACATCTCATTGTTTCGCAGCGTCACTGCCGCATTATTTGTTGCTCTTCTTAGCGGAACAGCGATGGGTCAAAACGATCTGATTTTGCAAGGCATTATCGATTTTTCAGTTCCGTCAGGTGGTTCCGACGGAAAAGCCATTCACCTGGTTGCGACCAGTGAAATAGCGGATTTGAGTGTTTACGGCATTGGTGTTGCCAATAATGGAGGTGGGACTGATGGCCAAGAGTATACCTTCCCAGCGATGGCTGTCGCTGCAGGTGATGACATTTTCTTGGCTCGGAGCCTTGACGCCATGGCAAGCTACTTCTTAACCGACTGCTTCGCCTCGTTTGAACACACCCTGGATGCGACGACCTCCATCTCGCAAAACGGCGACGATGCCATCGAATTGTTTTTGGACGGTGCAGTCATCGAAACATTTGGAGACATCGATACCGATGGATCAGGCGAAGTGTGGGATTACCTCGATTCGTGGGCGTATAAGGTTGATGGCGCGTGGACTTACGGCGGAATCAATTGCACGGATGGTACGGCCAACACCTTTGAATCCGATTGCCCATATCCCCTGTGTGAAGTGCCCGAAGACATCCCCGGATGCATGGACGAAGCGGCTTTTAATTTCAATCCCAATGCAACCGTTGACGATGGCTCTTGCGAGGATGTGCTTGAAGGGTGTTTGGACTTTGATGCCGACAACTACAATGCAGAAGCCAATACAGCATGTGAAGATTGCTGTGAATTTTTGGGATGCACAGACGAGACAGCGCTGAACTATGATGCGGGTGCCAATGCCGACGATGCGTCATGCATTTTTGATGTCAGTGAATTGTCCAATGCACTGATGCTTCAAGGCATCATTGACTTTACCGTGCCGAGCGGAGGCTCAGACGGCAAGGCGATTCACTTTGTCGCAATTGCTGACATCGCAGACCTCAGCGCGTTTGGCGTGGGAGTCGCAAACAACGGCGGTGGTACCGACGGCTTGGAATATGGTTTTCCAACCATGGCAGTAGCTGCGGGGGATGACATCCTCTTGGCTCGAACGCCGGAAGTCATGGAAAGCTATTTGGCCAGTTCATGCTTCAGCTCTTTTGAACACGTCTTGACCGCCAATTCGTCCATCAGCCAAAATGGAGACGATGCCATTGAGCTGTTTGAATCGGGCATTGTCATTGAAACTTTTGGAGAGATTGATGTCGATGGCTCAGGACAGGCATGGGAGTACATGGATTCGTGGGCCTACAAAATGAATGGCGAGTGGACTTATGGGGGCGTCAATTGCACGGATGGCACACAGACCATCGCGGAATCGTCCTGCATTTACCCCATCTGCGGAGGCTGCACGGATCCCTTCTACCAAAACTATGATGCTTCGGCCTCTGCGGACGATGGTTCTTGTGCCGATGCGATTGTTTTTGGTTGCGTCTACGAAGCAGCATCCAATTACAATTCAGCTGCAACAACAGATGATGGTTCGTGCGTCATTGAAGGAACACTCTCATGCCCAGGAGACTTCGACGATGATGGGCTTCTGGCTACTCCCGATTTGTTGTTCTTCTTATCGGTGTTCGGCTTGTCATGTGACTAAGGGCTCGGCAAAGATCAAAGTTTCCGGGGAGCACATCGAAATCCAATTGCTTCATTTAAATTGGCGCATCTAAACACGTCAATCTTAAATCACCTTTTCATGTCCTTCCGCAATTCCTGCCTCGCCACGATTGGATTTTTCCTGTGTGCCATCATTTTGATACCGACGCAGGCGTCCGGAGCCTTGGATTCACTCGTTCTTCAAGGAATCTTGGACTTGGATGTACCCAGCGGCGGATCGGATGGAAAAGCCCTTCATTTCTTAGCCGTTGAAGATGTGGATGACCTCAGCCAGTATGGTGTTGGAACTGCCAACAACGGTGGAGGAACCGATGGCCAAGAATACACCTTCCCTGCGCAGGCTTTGGACGAAGGCCAGCATTTGCTTTTGGCCCGATCAACGGCAGCGATGAGTGCTTACTTTGGAGCGTGCATAGCGGAATTTGGGGTGGTACTGGAAGCCTCGAGCGCTGTGAATCAAAACGGAGATGATGCCATTGAATTGTACTTTGAAGATGAAGTCATTGAGACATTCGGAGATCCTGATGTCGATGGATCTGGCGAGAGCTGGGAATATTCGGACAGCTGGGCTTTCAAATCCGAGAGTGGCGATTGGGCCATGGGGGAATTGGGCTGTTCCACTGGAGCGACCACGGAAGATTCGGCCTGTCCTTATCCCCTGTGCAGTGAATCCGAAGGCAACCCGGGTTGCATGGACGCATCCGCCTGCAACTTCAACGCAGACGCAACGGTGGATGATTTGACGTGCATATTCCCCGGTGATGCTTGCGACGATGGTGATCCGTTGACGGTATTTGATACCATCGATGAAGACTGTGAATGCCAAGGCACTGTATTTGAACCTTCCAATCAGATGATCATGACAGGCATCATCCATGCCGGCGCAGCACCAAAGGCGCTGGAGTTTTATGTCCTGGATGACCTGGAGACATTGGGGCAATATGGCATAGGCACCGCCCAAAATGGCGGAGGAACAGATGGCGTGGAATGGACATTCCCGGATGAAAGTGCAGAGGCCGGATCGTTCGTCTATGTGACAAACGATGCGGATGCATTTTCCGCCTATTTCGGATTTGCTCCCACTTTCGGTGAGGCTGGAGCCGTTTGTAATTTCAATGGCAACGATGCCGTTGAGCTTTTTGAAGCTGGAGTGCCTGTTGATACTTACGGCGAAATCGACACCGATGGATTGGGAGCAAGCTGGGAATACACGGATGGCTGGGCGTACCGCGTCAATGGAACAGGGCCCGACGGCAATGTTTTTGTCCAGGCAAATTGGATCAATAGCACCCTGGGCGTCACAGACGGTCCGCTGACGAATGATTTTTCCAATGAACCATTCCCAACCGGCACCTACAACAATACCCCAGATGCGGTCAACAATTTGAACTCCACTGCTTCTGACCTGCACGTTTTTCCCAACCCGGCTGCAAGCGGAATCATTCGAATCCAATCCAGCCATTCCATTGAGACATTAACCATTCACAGCATGAATGGGAACGTGGTTCACCAGGGTTCTGCTTCAGGCGCTATCGTATTTTTTGATGCGGACATCCTTGCACCCGGCATTTACACCATCGAAGTCCTCCATCGCGCAGGCAGCCGTCAAGTTGCTCGATTCATTCACACTGCGTACTAATACATTGCGCCTTTTCAAAAGCCATCAACCATTGGAAACCATGAAGACTCCTTTTCTTTGCATGGGACTTGTGCTCGTTCTTTTTGGCAGTTCGTGCGCAGACGCGGGCAAGGACTTTTCGGAGGAATTCAAAACCGGATGGTTGTCAAGTTGCCAGAAACAAGCAGGCGTCAAAATGGCTCAAAGCCAAGCGAAAGATTATTGCCAGTGCTCCTTGGAAATCGTTATGGAACGGTACAACAACGACGAGGAAGCCGGCGAAGCCATTGCGGCCATGTCCATGAATCGGGTCCAACAAATTCTCGTTTTGCCCTGTATTCAGTGACCCTTCTAGAGTCACTGCCGCCGCCTTACAGTGACTGAAGTACTGGTTTTGAACCTTTTCCGATTGTATTTGTCTTTTTAAGGCAAGACAAGAAACCATGCGCATCATTTATTCGTGTTTGTTAATCGCCATTGCTCTGACCGGAACTCAACAATGCGTCGCCCAATACGGCACTTTTGGAGAAGACACATGTCCTGAAGATTCAGCAGCAGTGGATGACATCATCTACTACGGTGAGCTACTCGACATGAGCGGAGGCTACCTTACCGGCGACACCGTTTTTGATTTCACTGTTTACGATTTTGACGGTAACCCCTTGAATCTTTATACGGAATTGAGCGGAGAAAAGCCCGTTGTCTTGATCAATGGGTCCGTCTCATGCTTGCGTTTCCGAGGTACGTTCGAGCCCGACAATAACGGCCAGCAATATGTGGCTGCGCGGAATTACCTCGAAGAGCATATCAATGACTACAACTGGATTTTCATATACGGGGTAGAGGCGCACCCGACGGACGGGAATTGCCCGAGCAATTGCCCTCCCACGGTAAGCAATGATACCACAGTGGTCCAGCCTCCATTCTATGTGGATCGGCGTTGGGCGGTGCGAGGATGGGAAGATTCCCCTGAGCACGATTTTCCGTTCACGATGTACGCGGACAATCCGAATAATGCGGTGTATAACAACTTCTTTCAGCGGCCATTCGGAATGGTTGCCATCAATTGCGATGGCACTGTTGCCATGCGCGGTGATTGGGTAAATTCCTTCTTCATGAATTCCACCAATGTGACCGCACTGAATGAATGGCGATTGGAGTCCAATCCATGCTCGATTGAATGGACTCCGGACGACGACGGCACAGATGACGACGGCACGGACGACGACGGCACAGACGACGACGGCACGGATGACGACGATACGCCGCTTGATGATGGGCCATCGGAGGCCCTCACCGGTGGAAACCTAAACAACGAGGTTGTTTCCAACGGCTTTATCCAAGGATCCTCCGACTTGAAAATATACCCCAATCCAGCGCGGGATTTAGTGCAAATTGAAGGCCTGGAAAATGATGCACGTGTTTTACTCATTGATATGAGTGGCAGGGCATTGCTAGACGTCGAGTCAACCGATCAAGTGCTTCGCATTGATGCGTCCGCGTTCAGTCCAGGCCCTTACATCGTCATCGTACATGAGTCATCCAAGGCACCTCAGCGCAGAAACCTGATCATCCAATAAGTGGCTCTTTACGGTAGCAAGAAGCTGCAGGCAGTTAGCGAATTACGCTCATCTTCATCGTTACGTCTTCTATGGGCCGATCACCTCGAGCAGTCTCAACAGAGGCAATGGAATCGATGATATCCAAGCCCGCGACAACGTATCCAAAAACGGTGTATTCCATGTCCAGAAATGGCGTTCCTCCTTGCGAAGCATACGCTTCAAGTTGCTCCTCCGAATACGCAAAATCTGGGTTTTTCGATTGAATCTTTCGTTGTGTTTTGCGCAACTGCCCTGGATTTTGGGGTTTTCCTTGCACCAAATAAAACTGGCTACCTGAAGACTTTTTTGCGGGGTTGACATTATCCCCCTGGCGAGCGGCTGACAACGCCCCCTTCGTGTGCAAGTGATCCGCTCGGATTTCAGCGTCCAAGGTATAGCCCGGACCTCCTGAACCCAGTCGTTTTCCAGACTTGGCTCCGCGGCTGCCGGGATCACCTCCCTGCACCATAAAGCCCTGGATGACCCGATGAAACAACAGCCCATCGTAAAACCCTTCGTCGACCAACTTAACGAAGTTGTCCCGGTGTCCCGGCGTGGAATCGCTCAACTCCACGATCAATTCACCCCGTGAAGTTTCGATCAGAATGCGCTGAGGTCCTTGCTTCGCAATCGATTGACTGCTGCTGCACGCCCAAATGAAAAAGGGCGCTAAGGCGACCATAACAATGGAGAAGAAATTCGTACGGTTCATTGCCTTATGCTGTTTGCTCATGATGAGACGCAAAGGTATTCGACCCAAAAGAAAATGGAAACCTTGAGATTGAAAGTTTCTGACAGGAGTTCTGCTCCAACGGCACTCAA
>Ga0209335_10006554_pt1 | contig 10373 bp, 10 predicted proteins | sample COG_09_FD_184753 | JGI IMG/M metagenome (GOLD analysis project Ga0209335, IMG submission 184753) | Pelagic Microbial community sample from North Sea - COGITO 998_met_09 (SPAdes) (version 2) | ecosystem: Environmental > Aquatic > Marine > Neritic zone/Coastal water | place: Helgoland, sampling...
TCCAGATTTTTATGGAGTGGACACGCCCACTAAAAAAGAATTGCTAGCTGCCAATAAAACAAATGATGAGATTTGCGATTATATAGGTGCTAAAACACTCAAATTTCTATCTTTAGAAGGGATGTATAATGCCCTAGGTAAGGGTAAGAGAAATGATTTATCGCCTCAATTTACAGATCATTATTTTACTGGAGATTACCCTGTTGAACCGAGCGATTATCTCAACAAAGATAATATTACTCAACTATCTTTATTGAGTAAAACATCCGTGAATTAAATGAAAAAAAAAAATATCTTAGCAATAATAGTTGAAGGTAGATTTGTAATAGATATTAATGATGAGTCTAACTATATAATTATAAGTAGTAAGGAGCCAGATGAAGAGCAAATAGAAATTGGTCAATGGCTGCAAATTAATTACAATAACCCTGAAGAAATATTAAAAGCTTTAGAACTAATAAAAATTGATTTTGGTAAGATTGATGAAATAAATATTATTTATAATAACCAAAAGCTTAATATGATCTCTTATCAATTTGATTATGAGTTTTTAAAAAATTTATACCTTAATCAAACAGCAAATTTAATTTATTTTCTTAGTGTTCTTATACCTTTTTTCGAAAAAGAAATTTCAATTAAAATGATACATGGAGACTTTAGTTATTATCAAATTCATAATAAAAACTGGGTTATTGTAATTACAAATTTTTTAAGAGCTTTACGAAAAGATTTAGAGTCAAAAATTAGTATTAATCTTGATTAATTATAAAGTACGGTAAAAGCTTGGCCTTTTAAACTAAACTCAGCAATTAACATTTTTCTTATGAATGTTCTTATGTTTGGTTTAATTGCCTCATTTTTAAAATTTGTAAAAATTTTAAAATAATTTTTATTATTAACAGAAAAAGCTGTGATATAGAAAATCTTAAAAGACTTAGAGTGAAGAGTTATTCTCGATAACTCTACATTCATTTTTATAGCCACTTTATTAAGATAAGATGTTTTAAATTGAAACGGATGAATAATTCTATTGTAAATCAAATCTAAAATTTTTTTTTGAGAAGTACTAAGGGCAGAAATAAAGTATATATTTAAACTACTAAAGAAATTATGATTTTTAGATAAATGCTTTAAAAATCTATTTTGAAAAGCCTTTTGATCATCAACCAAATCAATCTTATTCACCAGTAACATAAAATCTTTATTTTTTTTTTGCAGTTCACCAATGAGACTGAGATCTAATCTTGACTCACTTGTAGCCTCTAACATTAAAATTATTAGATCAGAGTTATAAAGAGATTGCTCACTTTGTTTTATTGAGAGGCTTTCTAAAACCCCCCTCTTTCTATTAGATTTAGCTCTTATAAAGCCTGCGGTATCAATTATATCCAACTCTAAATTTTTATAAGAAACAGACCACTCCACTGCATCTCTAGTGGTATGAAGTGAGTTGTGAGTTAAAGCTAAATCTTTATTGACAAGAATATTAAAAAGTGTCGATTTACCTGTATTTTCCTTGCCAAAGATTGAAACACTTTTGTTAACCACTGTGTTATTCAGAACGATATTATTTTTATCGTGAATTAAATTATTTCTTATTGCGGTAAAACCATCTTCATTATACCTATAGATAAAGTCATAAATATTATTCACGATTTCTTCTTCTTTTTTAATTTTACTATTTAAATAGAGTGTGACAGGCAATTTTAAAGAATGAATTATTTTTGAAACTTGAAGATCTAAATCCTTGTATTCATCTTTAATGACATAGATAAAATTAATATTATTGATCTCTAAATGTTTTATTCTATTAAAAATAGAATTAAAATTTTTCAAATCATCATAGCCTGGCGTATCATATATATTGAAAGATGACTCTTTAGTAATTATTTTTTGTTTTATAATGTCAACAGTAGTGTGAGCTTGGTCTATGGAAATAGTTTTTTTATCTTTTGAAAAAAGATTGAAAAAGTAAGACTTACCGACATTCGTTCTTCCTATAATAATATAATTATTCACTTAGAGTATATACAGCTTCTTCATTCTTAAGATAATAATTACCATCATTATACCCAACGGCATCAATGTCATTATTTTTGAATTTAATTGATTTAAGTATTTTTAAATCTGAAGTGCTGAGATCAAATAAAACTAAATTATTCTCACCTAATAAAAATAATTTTGAATTAACCAAAGATATGTAAGACGGGTTTAAAACTGCATGCTCTTTTTGGTTAATTAATTTACCCGTTTTTGTCTCTAATAAATAAAAATTATTTTTAGTAACTAAAATTAAAGCATTTGAATATTGAATGAAATCAACGATATTTTCTTTTAAGTTATTTTCCCATAAGATCTCATCGCTAGATATTTCAAAATTTATAATTTTACCACTAACATCAACAAAGATTGTCCCGTTTTCAGTAAGAAAAGGAGTATTAACAAGTTCAGAAATTTCACCTACTGAAGATAAAATATTTAAACTATCAAGAGTGTAATTGAATAAGAATTGAGGTTTATTGTTATCTATTATAGCTAATGTATTTGTATTAATGTTTACTAAAGTAGCGTCAGCATAAACATTTGTATCATATACTCTATTCTTGAAACCAAAATTGATGTCAAGTGTATCAATGGAGGTGAATAAATTAGTAGTGGTGTCAAAAGTTATTAACTCTCCATTTAAATCAATGAGAAGAATTTTTTCGGAGCCTGATCTTATGATGTCAATTTTTTTATCTAATTTAGCTAAAAACCTGAAAGACCAATCTTTTTCTATTTTGAAGATTTCTCCATAATTTGAAATGACTAGTAGTTGGTCTTTATTTAAGATGATTTCAAATGATTGATCATTTTTTTTCATATGTTCTTTTGATATTTGTAATTTTTTTGTAATTTCAGTGTCTGAATAACTAGTTAAAATAAAATTTTTAGAGATATAAAGAATTGATCCTTCGTAGTTAACAAAGTTAGATATGCTGTCGTTTTTAAATAATTTTTTAATTTTATTAAACTCATTAACTTCTAAATTTAATTTTGGATTATTAAATATATTAAAATTTTCAAATCGATTTGAATTTAAAAGATTAATATTGCTTGAAGACTTTTCAATTTTATTTTTTTCAAGATATACAATTTTTTTTGTTGGATAATAATCATCATCGATCGTGCCGAAGTATTTATTACTGCATGATGATAGAAATAATAATAAAAAAATAACTTTAATTATCATCAAGGTAGAGACTAACCGCTTTAGAAAAAAAATTGTCAGAATTATTATCAAACTCAGTTTTGGAAATATTATCTAAGTTTGAATTTAAATAGTATATTGATGCTGTTTCATTGAAAAAAAAACCATCATTAATATCTTTTAACTTTATTAAATTTTTATTTATAATTGAATATTTAAGTGTAATTAAATCTTTTTCAAAATTATCATAATTTTCAATTTGATTTAATGATGCGAGTTTTAAATTTGCAAAAAAACTAACATCTGCTTTTTCTATATTTGAAAGAAATTTGGTATTGGAAATAATTTTAGTTTCATCAAGCTCATTATAAGTATTGGCTAAATAAAGATCAAAATAAGACTTAGTTTTATTTAAGTCTGAATAATTTTTATAGGAATAGAAGGATCCACCCGCTAAAATTAGGACAAATACTAATATTAAGTATTTCAGATTATATTTATTTAATATTTCCATTTAATTGAGCACCCCATACTAGGAAACTGATCATTGTTTGTATACTTTTTTTCACTTATTTCATTCATAGCATAAAATAATTCTCTTTTGCCCAAGTTTTCATCCTTTCCAAATGAATCCAGCCTTCCACGATATTGTAAAGATTTGTCAGAGTTAAAACCAAAAAATTCAGGCGTACATAATGCTTGAAATTTTTTTGCTGTTGATTGGTCAAAATCAATTAGGTAAGGAAAATTGAAGTTATTATCACATGATTGTTTTTTTAACCTATCAGTAGAATCCTCAATATAAGCCTCTTGGTCATTTGACATTATTGCAACAGATTTAATTCCAATTGAAAGAAGCATATCTGTTTCGTACTTAATTTTTTTTTCTATAGATTTAACATAAGGACAGTGATTACAAATAAACATTACAACTAAGCCTTTTTCACCAAAGCAGTCATGAAAATTAAAGATATTATTATTTAAATCTTTAAGGGAAAAATTTTCAGGCATCCAATTAAAATTACAACTTGCAGAATTAATAGGCATTTATTATTATATACCATTGAAAATATTAAAGTTAAATCATAATTCTAATGAAATTGAATTTGTTCCAAAGCGTTTTTTTCAAGTTGTACTAAGTTTCTACTCGTTAGGAATATCGAAAAATATGTGGAAAAACTATTCTATTCAAATTGGCAATGATACTAAAAATAAACACGCAAATATTATTTTTTATATGAAGAATTTTTCTTACCTAATTATTAAAATAAAATATTTTAATTCACGCAATAAAAACTATATTGAAGTTGATAATAATATTAAAAAAACAAATTTATCAAATATTAATGAGATTAATATTTGGTTTAAAAGTTATTTTTTAGACAAAGCTAAGATATAAATTTCTTTAGATACCTTTTCTGAAGCTTTTGGTTTTATATACATAGTTTTGTTAAACTTTTTCTTAATCTCATTGAATAATAATGGAGTATCTTCTCCTTGAAAGTTTTTTATTAAAAAATTTCCATTTTTATTTAAATATTTATCGACAAAAGCGAAGCACAGTTCGCACAGCTGATGGCTTTTACTTTGATCAACAGATTGTATGCCTGAAGTATTAGGAGCTATATCAGATATAATATTGTCAAAAATTAACTTTTGATCTTCAAGATATTTGCAAACGTCATCGTAATTATTCAAATCTTCTTTCAAAAATTTTGTATTTTTATTTTTTTCTATTTTTAGATCCAATAAATCAATTCCCAGTATTTTGGAATTAGGATATTTTTTAGTTATATACTGTATCCATCCACCTGGAGAGCAGCCCAAGTCTAATACTCGTTGATTATTTCCTAAAATTCTTTGTTTTTTATCAATTTCTTCAATTTTATAATAAGCTCTTGATATAAGATTATTTTTTTTAGCCTCATTAAAATAATATTCTTTTTGTCTATTTTTATACCATTCTTTCATTTTAGCCTTTGATCTGATATGTATTTGTGTACATATAACTAACTATATCACTAGATAAAAACATGTCACTCATCTTCAAAATAACAAATAAACTATTAATCATACTATTTATTTTCTTTTCACTTACCTGTCTAGGAATCAGTGAGACTCTATTTAAAGTTAAATCGATAACATCCCTTGCTACAGAAATGAATAGGACTGTTAACATAAGTTCTACCAGTGAGGCTTATAGAAAAATTCAAATTCAAAGTGAAATTACATCCAAAATAAAAAAGGTACTAAAAACAAAAGGATCATTAATTAAAGAAAATGAAGTTATTATAAAATTAGAAGAATATGACTCTTATAAGAAGTTATTTGATAATGGGCTAATTTCAAAAAATGAATTTAATAAGATAGCTTTATTAACTCCATTTGAAGGAATATTGCTCGATGGCCATAAGATAGAGGGAGAATTAATAACTCCTGGCTCTGTAGTTTATGAGATTATTGATTTATCAAAAATAAAAATTATTGGTTACGTTAATGAAAATGAGATCAACGGAATTTCTACTGACAATACTGTTGAAGTTAAAATTCTTAATAAAAAGATACGGGGTGTAATTGATTATATATCACCTATTGCCGACTATGACACCAAGACATTTGAAATTATAGTTATATTTGATAACTCCGATTTGCAAATTAGAGATGGAATATCAGCAGAGTTAAGTATTTACAAAGATAAAATTAAAGTTCATAAAATTTCCCCATCAGTACTCTCATTAGGCGAAGATGGTGATATTGGTATTAAGGTATTAAATAAAGACAATGAAGTTATTTTTAAAGAAATAGAAATTATTGATGACACATCCGACTATATGTTAATCAGTGGATTAGATGATGAAGAAAATATAATTACGATTGGTCAACAATATGTTTCTTCAGGCGACAAAGTAGAAACAGAATAAAATGAACTTAGTTCATATAGCCAACAAGTATTATAGAACAACCATTTCAATATTAATATTTATTCTCATATCCGGATCATTAGTATTCAACAATATACCAAAAGAGTCTAATCCTGATGTAAGTCTCCCTTATATTTATGTTTCTATGAACCTTACTGGAATTGCGCCAGAGGATGCTGAAAAATTACTTATCAAACCTATAGAAGAAGAAGTCAAAAATATTGAAGGAAAAAAAGAACTCAAAAGCACTTCTTATCAAAATGGTGGAAATGTGTTGCTGGAATTTGAATCTGGTTTTGACTCTGATCAAGCTCTAATTGACACTAGAGAAAAAGTTGACCGTGTTAAATCTGATTTGCCTTCCGATGCAGATGAGCCAAAAGTTAGTGAAGTCAATCTTAGTCTCTTTCCTATACTCGTGGTATCAGTAAGCGGAGAAGTCTCTGACTTTCTTTTAAAGAAAATATCGAATGATTTAAAAGATAAAATAGGATCTCTTCCTAATGTTCTTGAGGTGAATATTGGAGGTGAAAGAGAAGAGCAACTTGAGATCATCATTGATCAAAATAAAATTGAAAGTTATGGACTAAATCTAAATGATATTTTAGGTTTTGTTAAAAGTAATAATCAAATTGTGTCCGCTGGAAGTATTGATACTGGAGATGGAAGATTTGTTGTTAAAATTCCAGGACTTTATGAAAATCTTAACGACGTTTTTAATACTCCAATTAAAATCAGTAATAAAAAAACTATTAAATTTAAAGACATTGCTAAATTAAAGAGAAAATTTAAAGACCCAGAAAATTTTGCAAGACTTAATGGTCAATCTTCGTTCACATTAGAAATCTCAAAAAGAATTGGAGCTAATATTGTTGATACTGTTAACCAAGTTAAAATAATTGTTGAAGAAGAAAAACTTAAATTGCCATCAAAAATTAATATTAGTTACTCAGGAGACGACTCTGTGGACATTAAAAATATGCTCGGCGATCTTCAAAATAACGTGATTTTTTCTATAATTTTAGTTATGAGTGTAGTCGTCTTATTTTTGGGAATTCGATCAAGTTTATTGGTTGGTTTGGCGATACCAGGATCTTTCTTACTAGCCGTCCTAATCCTTAATGCTCTCGATTATACTGTTAATATGGTAGTTCTTTTTGGGCTAATTTTATCAGTTGGACTTTTGGTAGACGGTGCAGTTGTTATTGTCGAATATGCACAAAGAAAAGTTCAAGAAGGTACAAAAATATCTGAAGCCTATTTAAAAGCATCTTCTAGAATGTCATTGCCTATCATAGCTTCTACCTTAACAACTATTGCAGTATTTATCCCGCTGTTATTTTGGCCAGGAGTAACTGGTGGGTTTATGAAATATATACCCATTACTTTAGTAGCGGTTTTGTCGTCGTCCCTTTTAATGGCTTTGGTAATTTTGCCAACGGTTGGATCTCAATCACCAAAAATTAGAAGTCTTTTCTTGTATGTAATAATACCAGTAATTATTATTGGTTTACTTAGTTCTATCTCTTTTAATTTACTAAATATTCTTGGATTAAGTTTTATTCTAAAAACAATCATAAAAATATCGTTAATTTTAACTATCAGTTTTTTAATTTATAAAGTTTACAAGAGTAATTTTTTTGGTCTTGTAAAAAATAAAGATAAAAAAATAAATTATCAAATAAATAACGATCAGGATGATTTAATTGATTTATCTAAAATTAAGGGTCTAACAAGAATTTATGTAAATCTCTTATCTTTTTTAACAAATCATCCCTTAAAAATTATTTCTTTTTCTTTAATTCTTTTGGTTAGTATTTATGTAACCTACTCTAAGTATGGAAATGGAGTAAACTTTTTTCCATCCGTTGATGCAGAAAATACAAAAGTTGTAATTTATGCAAGAGGAAATCTTTCGATCAAAGAAAAAGACAATTTGGTAAAGGAAGTAGAAAATAAGATCCTAAATATCCAAAAAAATAATGATGAATTTAGATCTATTTACACGACATCTGGAAATGTATCCAACAGACAAGAAAGTTCTGAGGATGTAATTGGATTTATTGATATAGAATTTGCTGATTGGGATAAAAGAAGAAAAGCAGATTTAATCATTGATGAGATTAGAGTTTCCACACAAGGTATTGCTGGTATTAAAGTTGAAACAAGAACACAAAGAGCAGGTCCTCCAGGAGGTAAACCGATTGAGATAAATCTTGCATCTGACAACGCAAGCCTCATTCCTGCAGAGATGGAGAAAATTAAGAACTATTTATCACAACTTGATGACATTAGAGATTTAGAAGACTCAAGCCCTTCACCTAGTATTGAGTATCAACTTTATGTTGATAGAGAGGAAGCTGCAAAATATGGAGCAAATATTTCTATTATTGGCAATACCATAAAACTTTTAACAAGTGGTTTAAAACTAAGTGAATACAGACCTGATGATAGTGATGAATCTATTCCCATCTATTTAAGATTACCAGAAAACCAAAGAACTATTGACCAATTAAATGATATTAAAATTCCTACTTCAAGTGGATATGTTCCTATTTCTAACTTTACAACAATCAAAGCATCACAAAAAACAAGTACTCTTGTGAGAATTAATTCCAAGAGAACAGAAACTGTTAAGGCTGATATTGCTAAATTTTATCAAACAGATGCCTATGTTCGATTAGTAAAGCATTGGCTTGGAGTTGAAAGATTTGATGCGCCCAATAAATTCAATTTAAATATACCAGAGTTTGGATCTGCTAATATAAATCCTGAAGTAGTAGTGGAGTTCAAAGGTGAGGATGAAAGTCAAAAGGAATCTCAAGCCTTTTTACAAAAAGCATTTGGAATAGCGATGTTTATGATGGCTTTAATTTTGTTAACACAATTTAATAGTTTTTATAGTGTTTTATTGATTCTATTTGCAGTAATCATGTCCACAGTCGGTGTTATATTTGGCCTTATGATTACTGGAAGGCCTTTTGGTATTGTGATGAGTGGTATTGGTGTAATTTCGTTAGCGGGAATAGTTGTGAATAATAATATTGTTCTTATTGACACTTTTGATCGGCTAAAAGATAAAGCTTCATCAGTTAAAGAGGCTATCTTAATGACAGGAGCTCAAAGGTTAAGACCTGTATTGCTGACAACAGCTACAACTGTCTTAGGACTTTTACCAATGGTTCTTAAATTAAATATAAATTTTTTAGAAATGGATTATTCTTATGACTCGCCTAGCACACAATGGTGGGTTGATTTATCGAGTGCTATTGTATTTGGGTTACTATTCTCAACATTCCTAACACTGCTGGTGACTCCATGCGCCTTAATGGTAGGATCAAATCTATTTAGAAGATTTTCTAAGAGTAAGTAAAAATTTCATTAGGCTTATTAAGCTGAACACGAAGTATGATACTGATATCACTAATATTGTTTGCCAAAAAAAACTGATAAGAAATATAATAAGAAGTGCGATGAATATTACGAAATAACTCCCATTAGAACTTGACAACTTTAGAGATTTTAAAGAAAGAGTTGGAACTCTGCTGATCATCATGATTCCACTATAACAAAGCAAAAAGATTGAGATTATTGTATGATACTCATTTAGTTCTTCGGGAAAAATAAAATTAAAAAAAAATGGTATTAGTAGTATTCCTGCTGCTGCAGGAGATGGTATTCCATAAAAAGTTGTCGAAGGTGAGTTTAAGTTTTCAATGTTGAATCTAGCAAGCCTTAATGCAGCACATATAATATAAAATAAACAAAATACCCAACCAACTCTGTCAAATTCTTGAATTGACCATAAATAAAGCAATACTGCTGGAGACACTCCAAAGCTAATAAAATCTGAGAGTGAGTCTAATTCTGCACCAAACTGAGATGATTTTTTTAACTTTCTAGCCAACCATCCATCAAAAAAGTCAAAAAACGCTGCAAGTAAAATCATAAGAACAGCGAAATTCCAATTTTCCTGAAAAGCGAATTTTATAGCACTAATTCCAGAACACAAAGATAAAAGCGTTATAAAGTTAGGTGCAAATTTTATAAATGGTACATCTTTCATTAATTTTTTAAATTATATTTTTTTGTAAGATCTTTTGTGATCAAGAGTTTTGGCATCGTAAGCCATAATTGTTTCACCGCCTATACATCTTTGACCAACAGAAACTGAAGTCACATAACTGTCAGGATAAGAAATATCCACCCTACTTCCAAACTTTATAATTCCATATTGCACTCCTTGCTCTACGCTATCGTTT
>Ga0209335_10006557_pt1 | contig 10370 bp, 13 predicted proteins | sample COG_09_FD_184753 | JGI IMG/M metagenome (GOLD analysis project Ga0209335, IMG submission 184753) | Pelagic Microbial community sample from North Sea - COGITO 998_met_09 (SPAdes) (version 2) | ecosystem: Environmental > Aquatic > Marine > Neritic zone/Coastal water | place: Helgoland, sampling...
ATTGTTATCACAGGAGTGATTAATTAAACCTGCTTTATTCCATGGGTAGTCACCATCCATTGTATATTTTTTATTCAATGTAAATAAATATATTGGTTTATTATTGTCAAACTTTTTAGATTCATCTACTTGTTTATTTGTAATAATTTTTCCTTTATAATCAATTATCTTTGTGCCTTCTTTAATATCTTTTGTTGCATAAAGACCAAGACCTTTGTTGTCAATTTTTGATTTTTTAACCTTATATAATTTCATGCTGGTTCTTTATAGAGTATTAGACATTTATCAATGGAATTCTATTAATGCATTAACATGTCTTCTGGTGCTATCCTGAAACACTTTTAATTCTTTTGGAATATTTGCTTGAATGCAAATCATTAAAAGTATCTTTTAAGAACTTCTGAATATATTTTTGTTAGTTTTTTTAGATCAGATAGTGAAACTGCCTCATCTACTTTATGCATAGTTTTACCAACTAGCCCAAATTCTAAACATGGGGCTATTTTTCTAATAAATCTTGCGTCAGAAGTACCTCCTGTTGTTGATAGTTTTGGTTTAATTTTAGTAATTTTTTTAATTATATTCTGAATCATATAAGTAGTGGCATTAGGCTTTGTAAGAAAAGCCTCCCCAGAGACGTTATATTTAATTTTATATTTTGATTTATTTTTATTACTTATCTTTTTTATAATTGTATTAATTTTCTTTTTAATTGAACTTGAAGAATGTTTGTTGTTAAACCTTATATTAAATGAAGCATTTGCTAAACAGGGAATTATATTGTCTGCAGAATTATCAATATCAATTTTAGTAATTTCAAGGTTTGTAGGTTGAAATTTTTTTGTACCTTTATCAAATTTAATTTTTTTTAATTCATTAAGAATTTGAATAAGAGCTGTAGATGGATTGTTGGCTCTTTGAGGGTATGCCACGTGACCTTGAACACCTATAATTGTAAGTCTGCCTGTTATACTTCCTCTTCTACCTATTTTAATCATTTCACCTAATTTATTAGGGTTTGTTGGCTCACCTACTAGACAAAAATCTATTTTTTCTTTTTTCTTTTTTAAATATTCGACTACTTTCTTGGTCCCATTAATTGCAATTCCTTCCTCATCTCCTGTAATTAAAAGGCTAATTGAGCCACTAAATTTTTTTTTATTTGTAATAAAAATACTCACTGCTGAAACGAATGCAGCTATTGAGCCCTTCATATCATTGGCACCTCTGCCAATTAAATATCCTTTTTTAACGGAAGGATTAAATGGATTTACTGTCCAATCTTTTAAATCTCCAGCTGGAACAACATCGAGGTGGCCAGCATAACAAAAATTTGGTTTTTTATTTCCAAGACGCGCATAAAGATTTTTAACTGGTTTGCTATTCTTTTCTTTAAATTCAAGAACTTTAGTTTTAAAGCCAAGTCTTTTTAGTCTTTTTTCTAAAAACTTCATTATTCCAGCGTCAATAGGGGTAACAGTTGGAAATTTGATTAACTCTTTTGTTAATTGAAGTTCATTAATAATAGACATTAATAATTATTCTCTCAATAGATCGTTAATAGAAGTTTTTGATCTTGTTTTTTCGTCAACTTGTTTAATTATTACTGCACAATAAAGTGATGGTGCGGAAGAATTATTTTTGTCTGGTAGTGAACCAGGCACAACCACAGAATAAGGGGGAATTTTGCCGTAGGAAATTTCTCCAGTTTTTCTATTAACTATTTTAGTAGACTGTCCAATATACATTCCCATACTTAAAACAGAACCTTCCCCGACAATAACACCTTCTACAACTTCAGACATTGCTCCTAAAAAAACATTATCCTCAATAATAGTTGGTAGAGCTTGTGCCGGTTCTAAAACACCACCCACACCCGAGCCTGCAGATATGTGGCAATTTTTTCCAATTTGGCAACAGCTCCCAGCTCTTGCAAAAGTATCAATCATAGTTCCTTCATCAATATAAGCTCCAATATTTACATAGCAGGGCATAAGAACAGCATTTTTACCAACAAATGAACCTTTTCTTACCGGAGAGTTTGGTACCATTCTAAAACCAGCTTTTTCATGATCTTCTTTAGTCCAGCCTGCAGTTTTACCTTTTAACAAATGCGCTTTATCATACCAACTACTGTAGGGACCATTTAAGTTTTCCATAGGATATATTCTAAAACTTAGCATAATTGCTTTTTTAATATGCTGATGAGTAATCCATTCACCATTTATTTTTTCTGCTACTCTTACTTTTCCGCTATCAAGGTCAGCAATCATTTGGTTTATGGTATCTTTAAAACTCTGGTCCGAGTCTTGATTTACATTATCTCTATTCTCCCAAGCCTCATTTATAATTTTTTCTATATCACTCATATTTATTTCTTTAGATAGTTAATTTAATTATTCTTTATTATATTAATTTCTTGAAGAAAAGAAGGCAAGTTCTTAATCTTATAATCTATGTAAGGTTTGTCTGAGTCTTTTTTTGCAAAAGTTTCTTCATTTTCCAGCCAACAAGTTTTCATTCCTAAATTTTTAGCTTGTTCTAAATTATGAGCAATATCTTCAATTAAAATTGATCGATTTGGATCTAAATCAAATTTTTTAATTAACTTTTGATAGGGATCTAAATGAGGCTTTGGAACAAAATTTGCATCTGTAATATCAAATACACCATCAAACAAACCATTAATTCCCAATTGTTTGGTAACATTTTCAACATGTGCATGTGAACCATTGGTGAAGATGATTTTTCTTTCTTTAATTTTTATTAGTTCTTCTCTTAAAATTTTATCTTTAGGTAGCCAGCTAATATCAATATCGTGAACAAATTCTAAGAATTCTTGAGGATCAATATTGTCGTGATTCATTAAACCAGAGAGAGTTGTTCCATATTCATAAAAATATTTCTTTTGAATTTCTTTTGCTTTTACAAGATCTACAGCAAATTTCTTTGCAATAAATGAAGACATTTTTTTATCTACTTCAGAAAAAACTTTTGTTTGACCGCTATAGAGTGTGTTATCAAGATCAAATATCCAATATTTTATGTTTACTAGTTCTTTCATTGTCTAATTAAAGTTCCAGAACCTTTGTCGGATAATAGCTCAAAGAGTATAGAGTGATTTTTTCTACCATCTATTATAACTACACCTTTAACACCGTTGCTTGCTACATCTAGGCAGTTGTTGATTTTGGGGATCATACCTCCACTAACGATTTCACTGTCTATTAAATCATTAATTGATTTAGAATTAATCTCGGGGATTAATTTTTTATTACTATCCAAAACACCCTCAACATCACTCATGATAATTAATCGTCTTGCCTTAATTTTTTTTGCAATTGACCCAGCCGCAGTATCTGCATTTATATTATAAGTTTGATTACTATCATCTAGTCCTAATGGGGCAATTACTGGTACTTTTTTTGCATCTACAATTTTATCAATAACTGCCTTATTAATTGCAATGGGTGTACCAACAAAACCAAGTTCATCATTTTCTTGAACAACCGTAATGATATTATTTTCTTTAGAATTGATAGTCAGACTATTACATGAATGTTTTTTTAGTGATTTAATTATTTCTTTATTAAATTTTATTAATACTTTTTCAACTACTTCAATAGTTTCTTTTTCAGTAACTCTTAAACCTTTGATAAAATTACTTCTAATTCCCAATTCATTTAATTTATTGCTAATTCTTTTTCCACCACCATGAACAATAATTGGAATAAAACCCAGTTTATTTAATACAGCAATATCTCCAATAAAGATATTAAATAGGTTTTGATTAACTAAAACGCTTCCGCCACATTTAATTACAATATATTCATCGTTATATTTTTCCAAATATCTTTTAACTTGATCAATTGAAGGACCGTCAGATGGCAGGATTTCCCTTAACTTTTCTTCTTTGATTTCCAACATTTAAGTTGCTGTTTTAACTGTTGTTCTTTTCATTATAAATAGTTGCTGAGCCATAGTTAAAATATTATTTACAGTCCAATAAATTACTAAACCACTTGGGAAGGGTGCGAGTATTACAGTTAAGAAAAGAGGAAAAAACATAAAAATTTTTGCTTGCATTGGATCTGTTGGAGCTGGATTTAATTTTTGCTGAACCCACATTGAAATACCCATTGCTATAGGCCATGCTCCTATCATTAAAAATGATGGAACATCATATGGCAATAGCCCAAACAGATTAAATAAACTTGTTGGATCACGTTCAGATAGGTCATGAATCCATCCATAGAATGGCATATGCCTCATTTCAATAGTTACAAATAAAACTTTATAAAGTGCAAAAAAAACTGGGATCTGAACAAGTATAGGTAGACAACCTGACATTGGATTAACTTTTTCTTTTTTGTAAAGGGCCATCATCTCTTGTTGCAATTTCATTTTGTCGTCCTTATGAAGATCCTTAAGTCTAGCCATCTCTGGTTGGAGTGCCTTCATTTTAGCCATACTTCTAAAAGAAAAATTAGCTAGTGGAAAAAAAACTAAACGTATACAAATTGTAATAGCTATAATTGCTAGACCATAATTTCCAAGTAATTTAAAAAAATAATCAATTCCAAAAAAAAGAGGCTTTGTAATAAAGTAAAGGAAGCCCCAATCAATTACTAAATCAAATTTATCGATATTTAATGATTCAGCGTAACCATCAATAATGTCCACTCTTTTAGCAGCAACAATAATTTGCAATTCTTCTTCAATTTTACTATTGCCATTTAATTCAAGAGGTTCAGTGGCAATAAAATTTGCTCTAAATTTTTTCTTATAATCAAATGTTGTTTTAAACTCTTTTTCTCTAGGTGGTATTAGGGATGTTATCCAATATTTGTCTCCAATTCCTAGCCATCCTTTTTGCGATGTCCTAGAAAACTTTTTTTCTTGAATATCATCATAATCTTCCTCTATTAACTCATCATCTAAAGTTGCAATTAAACCTTCATGGAGAATATAAAAATTTGATATTTCAGGAATTTTATTTCTAATAATTTGACCATATGAATAAAAATCATATTTATCACTTGTTGTGTTAATTACGCTTTGTTTAATGGTAAACAAATATTTATCGTCTAAAGATATTTTTTTCTCAAAAGTAATTCCCTGACTGTTAGTCCATGAGAGTTTAATTGGGGATTGGTTAGTTAATTTATTATTGCCAATTACAGACCAAACAGAATTTAAATTAGGAATATCAATATTCTTATCAGATGTAACAAAGCCACTTTCTATTAAATATCCAGTCTCAATATTTCTGGGTCCCAAGAGAGTTATTTTTTCTTTGCTACCAAGAACAGTATTGTATTTTTTAAAAGTTAAGTCATCAATTGCTGCACCCTTTAAAGATATAGATCCAACAATACTTTGATTTTCAAATTGAATTCTTTTGCTTTCTTTTAAAGCATCATCTCTTGAAATTTGAACTAAAGTTTCTTTTTGTTCTAAGATTGGTGTGTCAGTGTTTTGTTCTATCTTGTTTTTTTCAACTAAATTCTGTTTTGTAGTTGATTGTTCTGGGGCAAAAAACAAAGAATACAAAACAATTACTGCTGAAGATAAAGCAATTGCAGCTATGACATTTTTAGAGTCCAAACTTATACCCTATCCTTTCTTTCAACAGGATCATGACCACCAAGGCCAAACCAGGGATTACATCTTACAATTCTTAAGGATGATTTAAAGATTGCTTTCATAAAATTAAATTTTTCAAAACACTCCAAACAATAGCTACTACAAGATGGTTCAAATTTACAAGAATTATAAAATAATGGGCTTAAAAAAAACTTATACAGTTTGATTGGGATGATAAATATTTGATTAATTGCTTTCATTATTTAATATTTTTAAATTCCTGAAATAAGATTTTTTTTATATTTGTATAATCATTATCTAACATAGTTGACTTAGCAATAACAAGATATGAATAGTTAAAATTTATTGATATTTCTTTAACAGCATCATTAACAATATTTCTAAGCCTTCTTTTTATTTTGTTCCTCTTGACCGCATTACCTATCTTTTTTTTTGTAACAAAACTGATATTCAATTTTTTATTGCTTTTGTTATTCAAATTTCCAAAAAAAATTGTAACGTACTTATTAATTTTTTTTTTATTTTTAAGTAAATTTTTGAATTCTTCGTTTTTAGAAAGAGCAAGTATTTTGCTTTTCATTAATTATAATTTATTTTTTTTTAACAGTTGAAGATACTGTCAGGTTTTTTCTTCCTCGAGCCCTTCTTCTTTTGAGAAGTTTTTTACCACCTTTTGTTTTCATCTTGGAACGAAAACCATGTTTCTTTAGGCGCTTTCCTACTTTGGGTTGAAAAGTTCTTTTCATGTTTAAATATGCTTAAATTAAATATTATTAAAATTTGGCTCTTTATAATAATTAAATATATAAATAGCAAATAGAAGATTTTATAATTACGATAACAAATAATGGAAAAAACGGTAAAAATTAAATTATTTATAGGTTTATTCTATCTCTTAGTGATTGGGCTGTTCTTATATTTTTTTTTTTCAAAATTTAGTTTTCAAGAAATCACAAGTTATGAATTCATTAAGAATAATAGAAATTATTTTATTGAATTAAAGCAGACCAACTTATTTTTATTAGCTACAATATTTATTTTTTTTACTATTATTTGGGTTTTGGCTGCTGGATTTGGTTCCCCAGTTGCAATTTTTGCAGGATTTATTTTTGGTAAGTGGATGGGATCATTGGTAGTAGTAATAGGTTTATCAGCTGGTGCAACATTGCTTTATTTGTTTGCAAATTATTTTTTAAGAGATCTGATAAAAGATAAATTTCTAAACAAATTTAAAAACTTGGAAGAAAAATTTAAAAAATCTGAATTTATCTATTTACTAATTTACAGATTTGTTGGTGGAATACCCTTTGCGATATCGAATGTGTTACCATGTATATTTAATGTTAAAGCATTTAATTTTTTTTGGGCAACCATTGTAGGTATCTTGCCTCAAATTTTTTTAATTTGTTCAATTGGAAGTGGCCTAGAAAAACTTATTGATCAAAGTTTAAAAACCCCAACTATTATGGAATTAATTTCTTCAAAAGAAATTTACATTCCTTTGGTTGTTTTTATTTTTTTATTACTTGTAACGATTTTTTTAAGGAAATTGTTTTATAAGAAACAATAATGGTGCTCCCACCCTGTACTGACCAGGGAACTAGTCCTTACCAAGGACTTGTTATGCCATTTAACTAAAGGAGCAAATATCACAAATTGTATTTTATTGGTAATAAAGCATTTTTTACAAATTATTGCCTTAATTTTTTGGTCAATATGATTTATATCTACTTGAGGAAATTTTATGGGCATTCATTACGATTATAAATCTACAAAAAGTGCTAAGTTAATGGAGAAGCAGGCAAAAAGAGAAAAAAAGCTTGCTGAAAAAAAAGCTAAACGATTAGCAAAAGATGGTGACAAACAAGAAGAAACTAAAGCGAAAGTATTAGATGCATCAAAACCAATCACATTAGATTTTCTTACAAATCCAGATAAAAAATGAATACAAAAGATAAAAATGAACGATTAAGTTTGGCTTTGAAAAAAAATTTAAAAAAAAGAAAATTATTTCAAAAAAAAAAAAAGAAAAATAAATAATGTCAGTTCTCTCAGATAAGTGGATAAGAAAAATGTCTAAAGAACAGTGTATGATCTCACCTTTTGAGGAAAAACAGGTTAGAGGAGATAGCATTTCTTATGGACTTTCTTCCTTTGGATATGACGCAAGAGTATCTGAGGAATTTAAAATATTTACAAATGTAAATTCTGAAATTGTTGATCCTAAAAATTTTAAACCAACAAACTTTGTTACAAAAAATGTTTCAGAGTGTATTATTCCACCTAACTCATTTGTATTAGCTAGAACTGTCGAAAAGTTTAAAATTCCCAATGATGTGCTGGTTATTTGTTTGGGTAAATCAACTTATGCAAGATGTGGAATCATTGTTAATGTTACCCCTTTAGAGCCAGGTTGGGAGGGCTATGTTACGCTTGAGTTTTCAAACACCACACCTTTGCCAGCCAAAATTTATGCAAATGAAGGTGTTGCTCAATTTATTTTTCTAAAAGGAAATGAAAAGCCAGAAGTAACGTATGCAGATCGAAATGGCAAATATATGGGCCAAACTGGAGTAACTTTACCAAAAGTATAACCATGCAAAAATTAGAAGTCTTTGGAGCAAGTAGGCTCAAAGGAGATATAGAAATATCAGGTTCAAAAAATGCTTCACTGCCTATTTTGGCCGCGACCTTGCTATCAGATAAAAAATTATATTTAAAAAATTTACCAAAAGTTAAAGATATAGAAACAATGATTAATTTATTAAAATCATTAGGCTCCAAAGTTAAACTTAATAAGAAAAATTTAATTATTGATAATTCAAAACAAAACAAAAAGTTTGCCTCTTATAACTTAGTTAAAACTATGCGTGCTGGAATACTGGTCCTGGGCCCCTTACTTGCAAAATTTGGTAATGCGAAAGTTTCACTTCCAGGGGGATGTGCAATTGGCACAAGACCCGTAGATATTCACTTGCAGGCATTATCAAAACTTGGTGTTAAATATAAAATTATTCAAGGCTATGTACATGCAAATGCACCTAAAGGATTAATAGGTTCAAAGATTCGTTTTTCAAAAATATCTGTAGGCGCTACAGAAAATTTAATAATAGCTGCAAGTCTTGCCAAAGGCACAACCACATTAATTAATTGTGCAATTGAACCAGAAATAAAAGATTTAGTAAATTTCTTAAAAAAAATTGGTTGCAATATTAAATGGGTTGCAAAACGATCACTTAAAATTGTTGGGGTAAGCCAGATAAATGAAACAACTTATTCAGTAATGTTTGATAGAATTGAGGCTGGTACATATTTAGTTGCAGCAGCTGTGACAGAAGGAAATTTAAAAATTAAAAATATTATTCCAAATATTATTCAAACAGAAATAGATACTTTAAAAAAAATTGGTGCAAAAATTAGTATTAAAAAAAATGAAATACACATTATAGGTAACAAAAAAATTGAAAGTATTAATATTAAAACTGCTCCCTACCCTGGTTTTCCAACAGATTTACAAGCACAGATTATGGTATTATTATGCAAAGCAAATAAAAAATCTTTAATTAAAGAAGATATTTTTGAAAATAGATTTATGCATGTTGGTGAACTAAACCGAATGGGTGCTCAAATTTCCATCAGTGGCAATAAGGCGGAAGTTGAAGGAAATACAAATTTTGAAGCAGCTGAGTTAATGGCAACAGATTTAAGGGCATCAGTTTCTTTAATTCTTGCGGCATTAACTGCAAAAGGAAAATCAGTAATCAACAGAATTTATCATCTTGATCGCGGATATGAAAATATAGAAAAAAAATTAAAAAAAGTTGGTGCTAGAATAAGGCGAATAAACTAATGGATAAGAAATATTTAGCTCAAATTATTGCTACAGATAATGAGGGACTGCAAATGATTTCTGCTTGTAGTGCTGGAGGAAAAATAAAAGTGGCAGATATTAAGTATCTTGCATCAAGTAAAGTTTTTCTACTATCTATTGAGCGAATTAAAATTGAAACAGATAAACAACAAAAAATTAATAGTGTCTGCAGGTTCGATTTTGTTGATAAAGTAAAATCTAAAAATATTGATCAAGAAAATCATGAAATAGTTTTAGAGTTGATAGCAATAGATTATTTAAAAAATAAAGATGATTATGAGATTAATTTAATTTTTAATAATAATGCCCACATTGCCTTAACTACAGAAACAATTGAAGTAAGACTTGAAGATCAAAGTGAAATTGAAAACCAATGAAAGTATTAAATAGTGATAGTAGGAATTTTGACAAATCTTTAGATAGTTTGCTTTTGCAAAGTAAAAATAAAGTTCAATCTAACTCAGTGTCAGTTACAAAAATTATAAAAGATATTAAGAAAAATGGAGATAAAGCTTTATTAAAGTATGAAAAAAGATTTAATAAAAATAATATAATTATACCAAATTCTAAACAGATTTCTAAATCTATAGCATCTCTCGATAAAAAAATTAAGCAAGCAGTTGATATTGCATACAATAGAATTTACAAATTTCATTCTCTCCAGAAGTTTAAAAATATTTCTTACATTGATAAGTTAAAAAATAGACTCGAGTATAAATATTTGCCAATCGACTCAGTTGCAATTTATGTTCCTGGTTCAACAGCCTCTTATCCATCAACTGTATTAATGAATGCAATCCCAGCAATAGTTGCTGGTGTTAAAAGATTGGTTATGATTAACCCAGGTTTTAAAGGTAAACAAAATCCAGCTGTTTTATACGCTGCCCGCAAA
>Ga0209335_10006565_pt1 | contig 10363 bp, 13 predicted proteins | sample COG_09_FD_184753 | JGI IMG/M metagenome (GOLD analysis project Ga0209335, IMG submission 184753) | Pelagic Microbial community sample from North Sea - COGITO 998_met_09 (SPAdes) (version 2) | ecosystem: Environmental > Aquatic > Marine > Neritic zone/Coastal water | place: Helgoland, sampling...
AAAGCTGTTTGGATTGAATTCTTTTTAGGTTTAGTTCCACCAGCAGCATTAGTTTTTGCTGCATTGGGAAGTATTTTATTTGGTTTTGCAACACCAACAGAAGCAGCAGGTTGTGGGGCAATGGGCTCTTTATTATTAGCCTTAGCGTATAGAAAATTAACACTTGGAAAATTACAAGAAGCCCTAGTTAAAACTTTAGAAATCTCAGCTCTAATTATGGTTTTAGTTGCAGCTTCAAACTTCTTTGGGGCAGTTTTTTCAAGACTTGGAACACCAATGCTGCTTACAGAATTTTTGCTTGGTTTAGAGATGAATAGATATCTAATATTAGCAATGATAATGGCTATGATTTTTCTTTTAGGTTGGCCTTTAGAGTGGGTACCGATTGTTATGATTATAGTTCCAATTATATTACCTTTAGTTGAGGCTTTAGGGTTTAATTTAACTTGGTTTGCTATTCTTGTTGCAGTAAATCTCCAGACGGCCTGGCTCTCACCACCTGTAGCTTTATCTGCTTATTTTTTAAAAGGAGTAGTTCCAGAATGGGACCTTAAAGACATTTATTATGGAATGATGCAATTTATGCTAATTCAAGTCATTGGGTTAATTTTAATTATTGCATTTCCACAAATTGCTTTATGGCTTCCAACCTATCTATATGGACAGTAGAATTTATTAGTTTATTATCCAATTAGTGAATCAAATTAAATCAAAAAAAAGCCTTCTTAACTGGGAATTGGTTTCAGTAAATCCTAACGATAAGAATTGGAATTGGAAAGATTTATTTTGTTTTTGGGGATGCAACATTCAAAGCGTTATTGGATTTTCTTTAATTGCTTCACTTTATTTAGTCTATGAATTAAATGTATTTGTCGTCTTACTAGGTACGCTTATAGCGTCTATTCTTGTCTATTTTTTGGTTAATTTAATTGGAAAACCATCACAAAAATATGGTCTACCATTTCCAGTAATTTTAAGAAGTTCTTTTGGAATAAAAGGGGCAAAATATTTTGGTCTCTTTAGAGGTTTTGTTGGCATTTTTATGTTTGGTATACAAACTTATTTTCTATCAAGATTATTTAGTTTTTTAATAAGAATTTTAATTTTTTCTTTTGATAATACCCTTCTAGATCATGATATTTTTTTAATTTTTCTTCTAGGGTTAAATGTTATCGATTGGGTGGCTTTCGTTATATCTATCTTTTTACAGACTTTTTTATTTAGTAAAAGTCATCAATTTAATAGATCTATTATAAGATTTTCTGCAGTAATTGTTTATTCGGGAATGCTTATATTTTTTTTAACAGTATTTCTCTATGATGTTAAAGTTACATTTGAAGCTTTTGTAGATATTTTTTCAATCAATAATTTATTTAATAAAAATAATATAATTCCAATGTTAACAGTAACAGGCACTATTTTTGCTTATTTTTCAATCGTAATTGTAAATTTTGGTGATTTTAGCAGGTATGTAAAAGATGAAAATGAATTAAAAAATGGAAATTTGAGTTTGATTATAAACTTATTAATCTTTTCTTTTTTTGCAGTATTTATTGTAATTGGTGCAGATATTTTCCTTAATAAAAATTTAGAAAATATGGAAAGAATTTTAACAAACCCGACAGACATAATTGGAAAAATAGATAATATAGAATTAACGATAATAGTTTTGTTTTTTATAATCTTTTCATCAGCATCTACAAATTTGATAGCTAATTACATACCAACTCAAAATATATTGCTAAATGTTATGCCAATGAACCTTAACTTAAAAACCTCTGGAGTTGTAATTGCTATATTAGGTTTTATTATTGGTATTTTTTGGTTACCACTTTTAAGTCAAATTGGAATTTTATCATTTGTAGATACCTTTGCTGCATTTTTTGGACCTTTATTTGGTATTATGGTTGTTGATTATTATTTAATTAAAAAGACAAACTTAGACAATAAAGATATTTTTTCTTTAGAAAAAAATAGTTTATATTTTTACTCTAATGGATGGCATATAAAAGCGATCTATTCTTTATTTTTAGGTTTTATTTTTTCTGCTTCAACAATTTGGAATGAAAATTTAATGACCCTTCATTCTTTCTCATGGATTATTGGTTCCTTTATCTCATCATTGACTTACTACTTGCTAGCTAGTAAATAATCTTATGCATCAATTTGACTTAAAGAATAGAACAGCAATTATTACTGGAGGTGCACAAGGCTTTGGTTTGGATATTGCTAAACGTTTTTTAAAATCCGGTGCAAAAGCTATAATTTGGGATATTGATGAGGTGGAATTAAAGAAAGCTACTAAAGAAGTAAATGATCCAAATCTTTTATACAATGTAGTGGATGTATCTAGTTTTAAAAATGTTAAAGAAACTGTAGATGAAATAGCAAAATCTTCTAATATCGATATTTTAATCAACAATGCAGGCATTACAGGATCAACATCTTCACTATGGGATTATGATGTAGATGAGTGGAATAAAATTGTTCAGATTAATTTAATGGGTACATTTAATTGTTGTAAGTGTGTGGTGCCATACATGATTAAAAATGATTATGGTAGAATTGTTAATGTTGCTTCAGTTGCGGGAAAAGATGGAAATGCAAATGCAAGCGCTTATAGTTCAGCTAAAGCAGGAGCTATTGGACTAACTAAATCGCTTGGTAAAGAACTAGCTGATAAAAATATAGCAGTTAATGCTGTCACTCCAGCAGGGGCAAAAACAAGAATTTTAGATCAAATGTCAAAAGAACATGTAGCTAAGATGTTATCTAAAGTACCAAGAGGTAGATTTTTAGAGATAAATGAGTTTACATCTTTAATTTGCTGGCTTTCATCTGAAGAAAACTCATTTTCAACAGCTGCTGTTTTTGATATTAGTGGCGGTCGATCTACTTATTAAGTTTAATTTTTACCAACTTTAAATTAGTTTTGTTTTCTTGGGAAATTACAGGTGCAAGAATTATTATTGACCAATAAATTAAAAGTATAAATATAGAAACTGATTTCATATTATTATAATAATCCTTAATATTGATCGTAGATTGTTTAAAGTATGTTCAAATGTTGTTTTTTAAAAAACTTTAGTTATATACTGACTTTATGAAAAAAAAGTTTTTTAAAATAATATTCCTTTCATTTTTTGCCCTAAGCAATGCTGTTGCTGAAAAAGTTAATGTTTTTAATTTTACAAAAAAAGAACTCAAAACATTGAAGGTTGGAAAAAAATATAAGGGTGAAACAACTTGGACTCTTGGCTCTAATGAAAATGGTAATTTTATTAAAGCTGAAGCTGAAGGTATGGGTTCAGGATTAGGAAAAGAAGTTTTAATAGATTTATCAAAAACACCTATTATCAATATTACTTGGAAAGTTGAAAAAGACTTATCAGGGATATTAGAAAACAGTAAAAAGGGACATGATTATGCTGCTAGGGTATTTGTTATAAAAAAAACTGGCTCTACAGCTTTATCTAATAGAGCAATAAATTATGTATTTTCCAGCAACAATGATGTCGGAAAAAATTGGCCAAGTCCCTATACTAAAAAATCAATTGACTATGTCTTATCTTCAACAAAAAATGACCTAAATACATGGGTGACAGTTAAAGCTAATGTTAAAGAGGATTTTATGGAACTGCATGGTATTGAAGTTCTAGATATATCTGGAGTTGCAATAATGACTGATACAGACAATTCAAAATTAAAAGCTGTATCATTTTATCAGAATATATATTTTTCTGATAAATAAAAATTCTGTATCTTAGTTTAGTGTCAAATAATTTTTTTTTTGTTAGTATATAGGATGCATGAAAATTTTTTTTATAAACTGAAAGTTTATTATGAAGATACAGATGCAGGTGGTGTTGTGTATTATGCTAATTATTTAAAATTTATTGAACGAGCTAGAACAGAAGCTTTAGTAACATTAGGATTTAATAATAAAAAAATTAAAGAAGATTTTGGATCTTTAATTATAGTTAAATCATGTAATATTGAATATAAAATTTCTGCCCATCTTGAAGATGAATTAAGCATCAGATCATTTGTTAAATCAATTACAAAAACATCTTTCTTTATGAATCAATTCATTTCTAGAAAAAATGATTTAATTGCTGAGGCAAAGGTTCATTTAGTTTTTGTTAACAACAAAGGCAAACCCATGAAAATACCAGATCCTTTATTCAAAAATTTTAAACCATATTTTTGTGATAGCATTAAATCTTAGAGTGCTTTCTTAGCCATATTAAGTAGGTTGGTCATTTTTTGTACATCAATGATTTTAGTATTAACATTTCGTGGACTAGGATGGTAGCTTGGAATTAAAATTTTACCATCTGGTAGTTTATATTTAGCACCATGTTTAAATATTAATTTTTCTTTAAGTGTGAAATTTTTTTTATAAAACTTAAAACAATTATCAAAAGCAATTTTACCTAGACAAATTATCACTTTTAAGTTCTTTAAATTTTTAATCTCTTCATCAAAATAATTTGAACAGTTTTTTAACTCAGTAATAAAAGGCTTATCTTCAGGGGGGACACATTTTAAGATATTTGTAATATAAGTCTCTTTAAGCTTTAAGCCATCATTAATATGTGTAGAGGTAGAAAGATTAGATATGCCAGTCTTATACAAACAGTTAAATAAAAAACTACCAGATTTATCACCAGTAAATGCTCTACCAGTTCTTGTTCCCCCATGTGCTGCTGGAGCAAGACCAATAATCATTAATTTTGCCTTATGATCACCAAAGCCAGTAACAGGTTTTCCCCAATAAATTTCATTAATATTCTGTTTTCTTTTTATAGTAGAAATTCTTTTACTAAATTTAATTAATCTAGGACATTTTTTACATTTAGTTATTGTATTGTTTAATTTTTTGAATTTAATATTCATAAATGAATTCTATAAAAATTATTTTTTTTATTTTTATATCTTTAAACATATCATTAAAGGTTAGTTCCAATGATTATTTAATTAAGTCTCTTAAAGAAAGTAATAAATTTATATTTATTAGGCATTCAATAGCACCAGGCTCCGGAGACCCTATAAATTTTGATATTCTTGATTGCTCTACGCAAAGAAATTTGAATTATTTAGGAATAAATCAATCAAAAAAAATTGGACAATTTTTTTTAAAAAATAATATTAAAATTGATAAAGTTATTTCTAGTCAGTGGTGCAGATGTAAAGAAACTGCTCTCATTGCTTTTAAAAAATTTACAACAAAAAGCTTTTTAAATTCATTTTATGATAAAAAATTTATAAAAAATAAAGATAAACAAATTAATGAACTAAATGAGTATATTAAAAATTCAAAGAATGAGGGTAATGTAGTTTTTGTAACTCATTATGTTGTTATTTCAGAGTTATTAAATATTTTTCCAAATTCAGGTGAGGCTATTATTACAGATAAAAATTTAAATGTAATTGATAGAATTATTTTTTAAAATTATATATTTTTAAAAATAAGAAAAAAAGTTTTTATAATATTTTTTCCAACACTCATTTTACTTGGACCAATTTTATTATCATACCTTAATATAAGTGGAACTTCACATATATTAATATTATTAATATTTTTATTTATATTAATTAAAAGATCTGAAGCAATTGAAAAATCTTTATTTGAAAAAAAATTCTTATTTATTAATTTGCTTTTTTTTAAAACATTAAATTTATAAGCTCTATAATTACAAGTATAGTCATTAACATTTTTGATATTAATAACAAATTTAAAAACTATCCTTGCGGCTATACTTAAGAAAGTTCTAAAAAAACTTAGACCTCTTACCTTACTTCCTTTTTGAAATCTTGATGCTATAGCAATATCGTAGTTTTTAAAATTAAGTAGATGACACATTTTTGGTATCAGGTTTACGGGATGTGTATTATCGCTATCTAGAGTTATTACAATGTCCTTTTTTTTCCCAAGAGACATAATTTTTTTAAAACCATTTAATAAAGCAATATTGAGACCAAAATTAATCTTATGTTTCAAATAAATGATCTTATTTTTCGAAATTTTTTTTAAATTTTTTATTTTTTTATGAGTTTCATCAGTTGATCCATCATTTACTATTAATATGTTTATTTTTGTAACTTTATTTACATCAATAAGATTAATTTTTTTAATCAATGGTAGTAGATTTTTATATTCATTGTAACAAGGTAATAAAATATAAATCACTTTTGATCCTTAATTATTTTTCTATAAACCTCTTGAGCAACTTTGCCATTGCCAAAAAGTTTTAAATCATTTATTTTTTTTTTATTCATAATTTTTACACATGATAATAATTTTTTATATGTGGTATTGCTCAAAATATTTATCTTCTTTTGAATTGTAACTTGTCTTTCAGTATTTTTTCGTATTGTTATACAGGGCACCCTTAATATAGAGGCTTCTTCTTGTATCCCACCCGAGTCTGTAATAATAATTTTACTCTCTTTTTCTAATTTTAAAAAATCATAATAATTTAGTGGATCAATAATTCTCACTTTTTTTAGTTTTTGCATTTTCATTTGGTTTATTTTTTTTATAGTTCTTAGATGAGCTGGGAATATAATATCTTTATTATAAATTTGCCCAATTTTATCAAGGTTCAAAATAATTTTTTTTAACTTCCTCAAACTGTTAGTATTTTCAGGCCTATGTATTGTTACTAGATAATACATTTTTTTCTGTAATTTAAGTGACTGTAAAATTTTATTATGTTTAATTTCTTTAAGTGAAATTTTAATTATATCTGTAATTGTATTACCTGTTACATATACTTTTTTTTCATTTACCAAGTTTTCTTTTTTTAAATTTTTGTAATCAAACTTTGTGGGCACTAACAACACATCTGAAACTTGATCAATAATTCGTCTATTGATTTCTTCGGGCATTGTTTTGTCAAATGATCTAAGTCCAGCTTCAAGATGAATAATCTTTATCTCTTTTTTATATAAGTGACTATTTCGATTAAAGAATTGACCAGCCAAAGCACCGACTAGTGATGTATTTGTATCACCTTGTATTATCAAATTATCAGGTTTTTCTTTTTTTAGAATTTTTTCTATATCGTTTAAAGATTTACTAAAAAAATCAGTGCTACTACTTTTTTTATTATCAATTAAATTATATTTAGGTTTTTTAATTTTTAGTGCATTAAAAAAAATTTTGCTCAACAGATCATCATAATGTTGCATTGTGTTGATTATAAAAAAATTTTCTTTATTTTTTGAAAATAACTGTATTAATGAAGCAAATTTTATAATTTCAGGTCGAGTTGAGAATATAAAGCATGTTTTCATAGATCATTGAATTAAAACATTTTAGTGTATAAATATACTAATTAATGAAACCTATTCAAACTTTATTAAAAAATAGATTAATTTATTTTAGTTTAATAATATTAATAGCTTTTTTTTTTAGTTTATACCAAATTAATGTAGAAAATCTTTGGTATGATGAAATAGCAAGTTTTTGGGTTTCCGATCCAAGTCTATCATATATAGAAACATACTCTAGGGTTTTAAATGAAAATACACCATCAGCATATTATTTTTTAATTAAATTATTTTTTAGTTTTTTTTCTTATGATCCTGATTTTTTAAGAATTTTTAATATTCCAATATATATAATATCATTAATCTACTTTAATTTAATTCTAACAAAAATTTCTAAAAATAACTTATTTATTTTTTTTGCAAGTGCACTTTTCGTTTTTAATTCATTTCTTATTTCTTACACACAAGAGGGAAGAGTTTTCATATTTTTTTGCATGATGTCTTTGATATTAATTAATCAATATATGGCGTTAAACCAACTAAAAAAAAATTTTTCATATATTAAATTACAATATTTATTCATGTTTTTAATAATTTTTATTTTATTAAACACTTTTATTTTTTCATTATTGATATTGGGTTCAATAGTTTTTTATGAACTTTTTTTTAAAAAAAATAAAACTAATTATTTAATTTTATCATTTATTTTTATTTCAATATTTTTATTTATAATATTAAATTATCAATTTTTGTTAAACTTAGTCAAATTTGAGTCGGCCATCAAACAGCCAAATATTAATTTTTACTACAACTTTTATTTTAATCAATTTTTTGGGTCAAAATTAATGGGTTTAATTTTTCTAATAACTTTTTCATGGGCAAGTTTTAATTTTCTAAAATTAAAAAATAAAAATGAAAATATCAAAATATTCTTTATAATTATTTTTTTTTCTTATTTTGTTTCTATAGTCTATGGTTTTTTATTCAAACCTGTTCTTCAGGATAAGTATATTATTTATTTAGTCCCAGTAATAATTGTTATAATTTCTCATACAATTACCCATAATTTGAATCTTAGAGTACAAAATGTACTTATCATTTTTTTAATATTACTTTCTTTTTTTAATCAAATATTAAAAAATATAAAATCAGATACAAATAAACCAATGTTTGAATCTGCAATTGAAAAAGTAATTGAAATTGATAAATCTAAACCTATTTACGTTAGTTATTCTGATAACAAAAATAATTTTGTTAATGCCCAGATGCAAAATTATTTCAAACACTTAACTTTAGTGAGCAATAATAATCTTTCAATTATTAACAAAGAACCAAATAGTAATTTTTTTTTGATTTGTTACGATTCATCAAATACTTATAATTTTTGTTTGAAGGATAGTGATCTAATGTTTCCAAGGCATCAATTAAAAGAATATAATAAATTTTACCAAGTAATTTTATTTCATTATAATAAAAAGTGATTATAAAAGATATTATGTCATCTAAAAAAGCAATGAAGTTAGCACAAAAACAAGCTTTTGCTAAACACCGAAGCAATATAACTAATACTAAATTTGGTTCAAAAAAAATTAATTTTATTAATAAATCTAATAAGCCTAGTACATCAAATAAAAAGTCTTAACTTTCTTTTTGGAAAACTTCAACTTCATTACAGGTTGATATTTTTGATAAAGCTTCTTCGTTGTTAATTACAGTTTTAATATTTATCTTTAAACTATTTTTTTTAAATACTAATTGTGTATAAAATTGAGGATAGCCAATTTTATCTGTAAAAATTAAATCGCCATCTTCGTATATAAACTTTTCTATGGTATTTTCTTTTTTTATACTTAAGTCAGTTAATTTATACTTTTTAAAGGTTTTATTGTCATATATAAAATTTCTTATCATTAAAGATTTTTCTAAATCTAAGATATATTCATTTTTTAAAAAACCATCTTTTAGATTTTTACAACCTTTTAGTATCATAATCTCTGAAATGATTACTGTTTGAAAATTAATAAATAAAATTACAGTTAATAAAAACTTAAACTTCAGATTATTTTTTTTCATATTTATCAACATAAAAAAGTGCAATCAGTAAAATTGTAGTCCAAATAATTCCTATAATTGCTTTAGGACTTGTGTCAGCACTCCATAAATCCAAAACTATAGCACCAAAGATTAATCCTAATATATAAATTAATATTGCAATTGAAGATTTACTCATTATTTAATTTTTTTTTAAAAAGAGAAATACCATTTTCTATCTTATGTTTATATGAATCTTTGAAACCTTCTAATTGCCATCCAGACAATCTCTTTTGAATATTTACTAAATTATCATTTTTCCACTGATCAGAGGTATCTTCTAACTTCCAAAGCTTTTTTTCCTCATTAGTTCTTCCACACCCATAACAAAAACCTGTTTGAGGGTCTGTTTTACATATACTTATACAAGGTGAAACAATCATTTTTAATTAATCTTTAAATTCAATTAATTATTAATACATTTCATAATTATTGTCATTGGACAAATGATATCAATAATATATAAAGCCACATGAATTCTGGGCGAATGGCGGAATTGGTAGACGCGCTGGTCTTAGGAACCAGTATTGAAAGATGTGAAGGTTCGAGTCCTTTTTCGCCTACCAAAAAAGTTATAAAAATTATGAAAGTAACAATAGAAAATACAAAAGGTTTAAATAAAGACATCAAAGTTTTCATAGATAAAAAAACTATGAACGCTCATATGGAAAAAAAATATGAAGAAATTAAAAAGACCGTTAATTTAAAAGGTTTTAGGCCAGGAAAAGTTCCAAAAGAAATTCTTAAAAGACAATTTGGACAAGCAATTTTTGGGGAGGTTTTAGATAAAGTTTTAAAAGAAACATCAACTAAGGCATTAGAAGAAAATAAAATAAAGCCTGCAGGACAGCCTAAGCTTGATTTAAAAGTTTATGGTGAGGATAAAGATTTAGAATATATTATTTCAGTAACAGAACTCCCTAAAGTTGAGGTTAAGTCTTTAGAAAATATAAAATTTGATGAATATACAGTAAAAATTGATGCAAAAGAGACA
>Ga0209335_10006567_pt1 | contig 10360 bp, 7 predicted proteins | sample COG_09_FD_184753 | JGI IMG/M metagenome (GOLD analysis project Ga0209335, IMG submission 184753) | Pelagic Microbial community sample from North Sea - COGITO 998_met_09 (SPAdes) (version 2) | ecosystem: Environmental > Aquatic > Marine > Neritic zone/Coastal water | place: Helgoland, sampling...
CCCTCGCTGTTGTTGTTCTCGTTCGTATCGTCATCGAGAGTCGTCGACATTGTCTTTTCCTCTTCTTCTTCTCTAACGGCTTTTTTCTTTCGTTTTTCTGAAGGGAACCGAGAAAAACGTTTAGGGTCTTCAACCCTAATAAGCGTTTTTGCGCTCTCTCTCTCTGCTTTCATCCATCGTCTCATCACCAGCACTTTTAAAGCGCGCGTTTTATTATACACACACACACACACACACAAAATGACATCCGCGTTGGTGTCCTCCTCCTCCTGCGCATCGACGACCGCGGTGTGTTCACGTCGTCCTTTTCACCGAAAGAGCAGCGGCATAAAGACGACGAAAAGGTACGCACAAAAGATTTTGTCGAGGTTTGCTATTTTCTCTTTTTCTTTCTCTTCTCGTTTTCCCGCCAATAGACTCACTGATGGTGCAAATTTTCTCTCTCTCTTTTATTCTCTGATTAGTATTCACAGAAGAATTAGCATCACTCCGCGCGCGGAGAATGAGGGCGATTCCGCGTCGACGACGACGCCTGCTGCTTCCGCGGCGCCGAAATTGGTCCCGTCCAACGCCGCTTCCATCAAGGTAAACGAACGTATTCGATTGGAAAAGTTTTGTTTTTTCTGTTTTTCTCGATCAAAATCGTTCTTTTTTTTTGTGCCTCTCTCTCTCGGGGGAGATCGTGTCTCTCTCTCTTTACTCCTCTCGCAAATATACAACAGTCGGACGACAAAAGTCCGACGAACGTCGTGATTTTTTGTGTAGGCAGCATAAGCGCTTTTTCGTGCGTACGCTTTTGTGCTTTTCGGCAAAAAGAGAAGGAAAATATTATTCTGAAAAACTTTTGCTCACTGTTTCTCTCGCTGCTCTTATTAAAAAAATATAGGTCATCGGAGTCGGCGGCGGCGGCTCGAACGCGGTGAACAGAATGGTGGAAACGGATATCCAAGGCGTGGAGTTTTGGGTGGTGAACACGGACGCGCAAGCGTTGACGTCGTCCACGGTTCCGAAATCGAACACGATTCAAATTGGCGAGACGTTGACGAGAGGTCTCGGCGCCGGGTCGAACCCGGAGATTGGACAGAAAGCGGCGGAAGAGTCGAGGAAGTCGATCGAGGACGCGTTGCAAGGTTCGGATATGGTATTCGTGACGGCCGGGATGGGTGGTGGTACCGGGTCTGGAGCGGCGCCGGTGGTTGCGAATGTCGCGAAGACGGCGGGGATTTTGACGGTTGGGATTGTGACCATGCCGTTTAAGTTTGAAGGGAGACAGAGGTATAATCAAGCGATGGAGGCGGTGGAGAGGTTGAGACAGAACGTGGATACGTTGATTGTGATTCCAAACGACCGATTGTTGTCCACGGTGGACGGCGCGTTACCGTTGCAAGATGCGTTTTTGTTGGCGGATGATATTTTGAGACAAGGAGTGAGAGGTATTTGTGATATCATCGTGTTACCGGGTTTGATCAACGTCGATTTTGCGGATGTGAGAGCGGTGATGGCGGATGCCGGGTCGTCTTTGATGGGTATTGGTCGAGCGACTGGTAAGAACAGAGCGAGAGATGCGGCAGCGGCTGCGATTTCGTCACCGTTGTTGGATTTGGGCATCGATCGAGCGACTGGCATTGTGTGGAACATTTCCGGCGGGAAGGATTTGACGTTGCACGAAGTCAACGAGGCGGCGGAGGTGATTTACGATTTAGTCGACGACTCCGCGCTGATTATCTTTGGGGCGGTGGTGAACCCGACCATGCAATTAGCGGACGGGGAGGTTGCTATCACGTTGATTGCGACGGGATTTTCGCCGTTTTCGCAATCGAACGCGGGCGAACAAAGAGTCCCGAGAGCCGCCGCGCCGCCGCCACCACAAATGCCGCCGCCGCAACAAAGACAACAACAACAACAACAACGAAGAGAAGAACCGCGACAAGAACAAGAGCCCTCTGGATGGGGGAATCAGCAAGCGCCGCCGCAACAGCAGCCGGAAGGTGGGCGATCGGCCATCCCAAGCTTTTTGCGAAAGAGAATGGGTCGTTAAGTTTTCAAAAAGAAAAAGATAAAAACAGATAAATATTGAGAAGCTATACAAAGAAAGAGTGAACAGAGATGCAGAGGTACGTGGAGTAGTGCGAATCGCGCGTGTGCCCGTGTGTGTGTGTGTGCGTGTATGTAAAAGAAGAAAGCATTTTTAATGAAAACACGTTAATCTAACAAATTTGATGATAATCAATGAAAGAAATTCACAAGAGGACCTTTACGCCTTCGCCTTCGATGACTCTTTTCGCGCGTCTGATGACCTCATCAGATGGCGGTTTCATCTGCTCCAACTTATAAGCTATATTCATCTCTTTGTACTTGAACGCGCCAAAGTTATGGTACGGTAAGATCTCGACTCCTTTGACGCACCTTTTGTGCATCTTTGCGAGAGCAGCCACGCCGAGTAACTCTTCTTCGCCGTCGGTAACGATATCTTGAAATTTTTCGTCATCAGAAGACATCAAGACAAATCTCAACCAAGTGGGCACTTTATATTCTTCCAGTTTCGCCAAAAACGCGAGCATGACGCCGAAGTTTTCTGGACGTCCTGTTATCTTTCCGTATCGAACGGGGTGAGAACTTTTACAACACAAGAGCACCATGTCGATGTGCGGCAAGACAAAGTCCCAAATCATATCGTTTCCGGCGGCGGCGGTATCGATGATGGAAGTCAAACCTCTCGCGCGCGCTTCTCGCGCCAACGCTACTACAAAACGATACTGTAACATGCATTCCCCTCCTGACATGGTGATTCCGCCTCCTGATTTTCGATAGTACGTCATTTTCGTTTCCAAAGCAGAGAAAACTTCTTCTGTTGCCATCTTCTTTCCAACGTTTTCCTCCAACGAATCTGGGTTGCAACAAAACGCGCATCTCTTTTGACACCCTTGGAAAAAAATCATCGCTCTCAGCCCTGGTCCGTCCACGCTCGTCATGCTGTCGATGGAATGAATCCAACCCCAATTCTTCGGAGAGAAGTCTACGCTCGTTTCCGTCTCGTCCCACTCGTTCTTTAACGTCACATCTTCGATGTCTGGGAGATGGCAAGAAAAGTGTTCACCGTGCGAACAAGGAACGTTGCCTCTGGAATGTTTCGCGCCGCCTTTCAACGCCAGCAGTTGTTGAGTTTGCGTCGTCGGTGGCGACAACAACAGACTATCCTCTTCGTCTTTGTCTTCTTCTTCTTTCATCATCAAAGTTGTGCTTTCCATTATTATTTGTTTATATCTCAGTAGTTTCCTTCGTGTATTTTTGAGAAGCATTTCAAGATACAAAATATTCCTCACTTTAAAAGCGCGCGCGGAATGGGGTTCGACGATCCGACGAAAAAGCTCCCTCGAGAGATCCCAACTTCGCCTGATGCTGTACCCGTCGGAGACGGAGTCGCGAATTGGATCGCGAAAAACTACGACCCATTCGACGGCACTTTCGTGCCTTCCTCGGCGACAGAGAAAACGAGAACTTTGTTAGAAGAAGTGGAGAGGAAACAAAACAAAGAAATCGCGTCTGGAGGCGTTCTGTGTTGCGATTCGAAAACGCCTTCGACGATTTTAGCACACGGGGTTGGGTACATCGCGGATGATTGTTTGCTCGATTCCGTCATCGTCGGCCTGCAAACGACGAAAATGCTGGAAAGGACGATGAAGATGAAAGGAGGCATTCGAATTGTCGAGAAAGCGTTGACAGAGCAAGGCGAACGCATGGATCCGTTCACGAAGAAGGTGTTTGAGCAAAACGTGCGTACGCACAACGAGTGCGTGTTTGATTTGTACACGCCTGAGATGAGGTTGGTACGATCGAGTCACGCGCTGACGGGTTTGCCGGATAGCTACGGACGCGGTCGCCTCATCGGAGACTATCGAAGAGTCGCGTTGTACGGGGTAGACCGGTTGATCGAGGAGAAGCAGAGAGACGCGGCGAGGTTGGATATCTCGAACGCGAACGAGGCGAACATGGAGAAGAAGGATAAAATTTCGATGCAAATCAGAGCTTTGCATTCGTTGGACGGGTTGGCGAAACTATACGGGAAAAATATCTCGAAACCGGCGACGACGGCTAAAGAAGCGGCGCAGGCGATCTATTTCGCGTACTTGGCGGTGGTGAAATCGAACGATGGAGCGGCGATATCTTTCGGAAGAGTCGATGCGTTTTTAGATATTTACTTTGAGCGCGATTTACGCACCGGGTTGCTCGCGAGCGAAGACGAAGCGCAAGAAATCATCGATAACTTGGTGCTCAAGCTGAGATTGGTTAGACACCTGCGCCCAAAGGCGTACGATGAGATTTTTGCGGGCGACCCGATTTGGGCGACAAACGCCATCGCCGGCGTTTTAGTCGACGCTAGCGGCTCGAAGAAGCACATGGTGACCAAAACTTCCTATCGTTTCTTGCAAACGCTTGTAAATTTAGGCGCCGCGCCGGAACCGAACATGACGGTTCTATTTGACGAGTGTTTACCCGAGCCGTTTAAGAAGTTTGCGACGGATATCTCGATCGCGAGTAGTAGCGTTCAATACATCAACGACAAACTCCTTCGCGAAAACTGGAGTTGCGATACGACCGTTTCGTGCTGCGTCAGTGGTATGCGACTCGGTAAAGACGCCCAATTTTTCGGCGCTCGATGCAACTTACCCAAGATTCTCTTGTACGCTCTCAATGACGGTAAAGATGAAATCTCTGGTAAACAAATCGCGCCCGTAGAACTCGCGCAGCTGTTTGACTCGCTCGCCGAGAAAGCCCAAACGGACGAAAATTTTATCCATCTCGATTACGAGGACGTGAAGAAACGTTTCGAGACATACATGGATTGGATCGCCGAGTTATACGTGTCAACCATGAACGTCATTCATTTTTCGCACGAAAAATACGCGTACGAAAGCTTGTTGTACGCTCTGATGGATTCTGAACCTGAATACAACATGGCTTTCGGCATCGCGGGCTTATCCGTGTTGGTTGATTCACTTTCGGCGATAAAATACGCAAAAGTTCGTCCGATATTCTCCGATGAAAAGGAAACGAAAGGGATAATTACATCGTTTGATATCAAAGGCGATTTTCCAAAGTACGGCAACGACTCGGACGATGCGGATGAACTCGCGAAGTGGGTTGTGCAAACATTCATCGAAAAGCTTCGCAAGACGCCCGCGTTCAAAAACGCCAAGCATACGCTGTCGATTCTCACCATCACGTCGAACGTCATGTACGGATCGAACACCGGGGCAACGCCAGATGGTCGAAGATTGGGTGAAGCATTTGCTCCGGGCGCAAATCCTATGCACGGTCGCGACAATACCGGTGCGTTAAACTCGCTTAATTCAGTCGCGAAAGTGCCGTACGGCGCGTGTTTGGACGGTATCTCGAATACTTTTTCAATAACCAAAGGTAGTTTGGGCAAAGACGACGCGAGTCGCACCGGAAATCTGGGTTCGCTTTTGGCCGGATACTTCGAGAAAGGAGCAATGCACTTGAACGTGAACGTTTTGTCGCGCGAAACGTTGAAGGATGCGCAGATTCATCCGGAAAAGTATCCAAATTTAACGATTCGAGTGTCCGGGTATGCGGTGAAGTTCATCAAACTCTCAAAAGCACACCAGGACGAGGTAATCAGTCGCACGTTCCATGAATTCATGTGAGCGCAGAAGAAGAGTATAAAGAGACAGAGAGAGAGAGAGAGAGAGAGAGAGAGAGAGAGAGAGAGAGACAATACAAGGAAATAAATGTTCTTTGAATAAATACTTTTGTTAATACAAATTTGTTTCGTTGCTAAACTTTAAAGGTTATCTATTAGTATTCTCGTCGTTGTTCCAACGAAACTCACCGTTTCGCTTGGAATTTATACTTATATTTGGCGTCCGTCGCCGATTCCGACACCACTTGTTGACCGCTAATTATACTCTCCGTCATAGACTTTGATCCCGTTCCATAGCTATTGAATTTCGGTACAGCCACCGAAAAGAGGGCATCCTTCTCGCTATCGAGAATAGAATCAATTCCCGTGTTGCCGTTTTGTAACCGGACAATCACGATCAAAGAGGACCCCCACAATAACAAAAAGGCGCACGCCGCGATGAGCCACCCACCCCAAACTATGCTCATAGACTCCAACGCATCGTCCACGGAGTCTTCTAACTTTTCCAAAGCATCTGCAACCATCTTACACGTCGCTAACGCCATGATGTCCGACTCTTGATCCTTCAAAGTGATTATCACTTCCGAGTTCTTCACCATAGCGTCGAATAGGTTGGCCGGAATTTGCGCCGGTTCTTCCTTACCGCACTGCTCAACCAACGCAACTTGCGTTGAGTCGTATTGGCATCGAGAATACATAGTGCCAACTTCGTTAATCTTCACCTTATGGTTCCTTCCTGCAGTTTCGTTAAAATAACCTCTTTGCGTCTTGATGTACGTCTTCGTGTCAGACGGGATCAACGCGCGGCGATAAGCGTCGCAAAATGCGGTGTAATAATCATCCCCGGGTCTATCAAACGCGCAATACTTGGAAGCGGCTTCTGCGTCGCCATCGTATTCTTGATCGATGAGCGGTAAGGTTTTCCTCGGATCGTACATTTGAATGAAATCGTTGTACAGATATACGCCAGCGGCGATGGACATGCGCGCGGTGTTCATGAGTTGAACTACGTCTTTACCATCCATGCAAGGCAACGCGTTTTCTAAATCCGAATCGAAGGTGTAACCAAATTTTTGCGAGGCGGAGTAGTCTGCCGAAGCGTACTGAAAGTCTGCCAAGAACGTCGTCGTACCGGTGAGTACACCCCAGAACAACCACGAACCGACGAGCGAAAGCGTGAGAAATCCAGTCAAGTACGTAAACCATCGCCATTTGCCGACGAGAGAGGTAAGCGCGAGAATAATGCCACTCAAGCCCATCACCGCGGCTAAAATCAACGCGACATCTGCGGTGACTAATCCAACTTCCGTGTACTCTTCCATCTTCCCGTCGATTTCGGAAATGTTCGCGATGGTGTCTGCCAAAGCCAAGGCTTCGGTTTCCGCCTCGTAGGTGAACATTTTCGCGTCGTCCAAAGCTTGGATAATTCGCACGCTTTGCGCGTTCATTTCCGCGGTGGAGTTGGAAATACTGTCCGCGATAACTTGAATATCCTGTTGCAACGCCATACCTTTGTTCCAAACGAGAAAGCAACCGAGACAGGCAATCAAGGCAAATAAAATCAACTGCGCGCGCGCAAAGAACAAACCAGTTCCGGAGAACGGCGTCCAGTTACACGCGTTTCGGCCAAAGCAAGATTCAAACCAGTGTCGTCGATGCCAGAAGACGAAAGAGAAGAACAAAACAAAAACGGCAACGGCAACGCCGGGAAGCGATTGTCCAACTAACATCATCGTGTAGTTGTCGTTTACACCAAACTCCAAGTCGTCGAAACCTTGCAAAGTGCGAGGATCGTATCTCGGGATACCGAAGAAACCATCGGATTCTTCCAAGTGGCTGACAATGGGTACGCACGAGGACAAATCGCTCGTGTCGTCGCAGCTGTAATGTTTGACGAACGCTTTTGTCCCGTTGTTGATAATGTCTTTCGTGTTCGCTTTCTTCGAGATGATGTCGAACCAACCGCGAATGTCTTGGTTGAAATTCGGGGCGTCGCAAAAGATGCGTTCCATGGTCGTTACCGCGCCAACTTTCCACTTGGAGATGTCTTGATTGAACACTCTGCTGTTTTCAAATTGGTGTGCCATGACTTTATTGTTCGAGACATCCCATTTGTCCAACGGCGAGTTGAAACTCGTGGCGTTGTAAAACATGTACTCGGTGGAAACGACGCCGCGCATGTCCCAAGAGTTGATGTTTTGGTTGAACATAAACGTGTCTCTGAACATGTAGTTCATGTATTTGACGTTTCTAGTGTCCAAAAAGTCCATAGGTTGATCGAAATCCCATGCGCCGTCAAACATTCTGTCCATATCCTTCACGTTCGTGGTGATCCAGTACGTCAACGGCGAGTTGAAGCTCTTCGCGCCTTTGAACATACCTTGCATGGAAGTCACCGCGGTTGTGTTCCAGTTGGACAAGTCGCCGTTGAACTGTTCGCGGTTGACGAAAGCGTTGCGCATGTCGGTGATTTTGGAAACATCCCACTGATCGATGGTCCCTTCTCCCGTGCGCTGCGAAAATTTGAAGCACTTGCCGTTCACCGGCGCCTCTTGCAAACACACTTGGATCTTTTGATAGAACTCGGCAACCGTTTTGATCGTTTTCACGTTCTTCTTCACGCCTTTGTACACTGGAAACGGTCTAGGTCCGGCCAATTCGCTCTCGTCTTCGTCCCCATCGGTCGTCGCCGTGAAGCCGCTCGAGTACTCCTCGAGCTGCATGCCGTTTTCATCCGTGTTCAAGTTCCCTCGACGCATTTTGTCCGTGAAGTTGGAGTAATCGTGCAACTTTGTCCACTTTGGCACGTACTTTTGCTTCTCGTATTCTGCAACGGTTGGTTTGAAACTCTTCGCTTCTTGTTGCATCTCCTTGAAAAGCTTCTCCTCTTCGTACGTCATCCCCGTTTTTGGGTTGACCTTCATCACCTTCGGATCAGCTTTCGCCACGCCTCCGTTTGCGTCGATCAAACTCACCTCATTCGGTCTCGGTCGTCCGTCACGCACCCATTTTTTGTACTCATCCGTCCCTGGCGTCGGCTCGATCCAGGTCGCGTCCATCGTCGTCGATTTACCTTCGTTCGCGATGACGTCGTACGCCTCCGGATTCTTCATCTTCTCACCCATCATCTCTTGGTACGCTTTCAATTGATCGTCCCAATCCGCGGTACCACTCGTGGCTATCTTGTGCATGTACTGTAACCTCTGCGCTTCAAACTTCTTGTACAACTCGTCGTCTTTCAAATCGCCAGATTTCTCCGCCGCCTCTTTGTTCATCTTCTTTGAAACCTCCGCGATGGCGACGTTCTGCGCATCTTTCGGATCAATCCCGACCGATTTCAGCAGCTCAATCTCCTCTTTGCTCATCTTTTGATTCCGAATCTTCGCTTTCGCTTTTTCAATCTTCATCCGCACTCGCTTCTCCTCCCTTAACTTTTCCTTCTCGATTTCCTTCTTCTGGTCCTCTTGCAAGTGGTACTTCCCCGGGTGCAGCGTCCGGTCCTTCAATTGCTCCGTCGTCAGCTCTCGGTCCGGATGCATCGCTTGGTAGTGCATGACTAACTGCTCGGTTTCGGGATAGTCCTCAACCTGTGTTTGTTTTGATGTTTTAAAAGTCGGCGGAAACGGTCAGTATTTTCGTAACATTTCGATCTCTTGGGAGAAAGCAAGCGAGCGCCCCATCATCATCATCATCATCATCATCATCAGTAAACGCGCGAAAGATCATCGAACGAGCGACGTAAACGACAAACGATGGATAAAAAACGAAGAACGATGATCCCGTGCGCGCGAACAGAGAGAGACACTCGCGTCGTTCTGAAAAAAGACGACCGAAAGAGGAGGAGAGAAAAAACGCCAACACGGAGGTCACGAAAGCCCCCCGCGGTCCCAATTTTATATCTCTCTGACGATGTGAAACGTACGTTATGCGCGGGATGTTCCGCCAACACGTCCATTTTGTGTTCAATCGCGGCTAAATACGCGTCCATATCCGTGATGTGTCCAACTTTGTTGGCCGCGTCGCGGACTTCGTCCGTGTTCAGCGCTGGGTCCAGGAGATGTTCTTTCAAAGTCGTCGTTTCCTCCGTCTCGACCGCAGTTGGCGACGCTTCCCCGGCACTCTTCGTCTTTGAGTGTTGGTGTTTAATCGCGTCCGCGGAGAACACACCCGGGCTCAAAAACAACGCGACTATCATCATCGTCATCGCGAGTGTCATCCTTTTCGAGATCACGGAAGACTGCCGCCGCCTACACGACGACCTCATCTCTTCTCTTCGAAACGCGTTTAGTACTACGTAGAGAGAGCGGTTCTTTGTGTGGGCGGGTGTCTCTCTTTTCCCGCGGGACTAAAAAAATCAAAATGCAACCCTAAACACTTCGGTTCAAAAATGAAAAACGGAATTTTTATGTTTCTTGCACAAAAAAGATCTCACATGTGATTTAAACTAATATACTACTACTCGTATTTTTAAACGCGCAAGAATAGTACAACAATGAGACGAAAGAATCCACATCCTAAACGCGCGGTGAACGCGAGGACGGTTTTTAAGGTGGTGAAGGGTAGGAGAGAGGAAGAAGAAGTGGAAGAAGACGAACCGGTGTTGTGTTTGAGGATTCCTGACGAGGAGGATGATCTCGAGGCGAATCATCATCAGATACAAAAAGAAGAAGAGGGAGAAGAAGAAGAAGAAGAAGA
>Ga0209335_10006568_pt1 | contig 10359 bp, 19 predicted proteins | sample COG_09_FD_184753 | JGI IMG/M metagenome (GOLD analysis project Ga0209335, IMG submission 184753) | Pelagic Microbial community sample from North Sea - COGITO 998_met_09 (SPAdes) (version 2) | ecosystem: Environmental > Aquatic > Marine > Neritic zone/Coastal water | place: Helgoland, sampling...
CTGTGCTGACCTACGAACGTTACCAGCTACAACGATTCGACCGATGATGTTCATTACATCGAGGCAGTCAACAGGGCTGAGGCGTTGACCTGATTTCTTGTTTAAGATTTCATTGATCTCTTGCATTCCCCAAACCAAATCCTCAGGTCCTGAAGCTGTCCCTCCGAATCCTTTGATGGCAGAGCCTTTAGACCGAATGAGATGTGTAGCATATGTAAAGTCCTCTCCTGTTACGAACGAAGCTTCTAACACGCGCTTTAAAAGCTCCACCCATCCTTCACGGCTATCAGGCACAATGAAGTCTGCGTCGTTAACGTCTGTACGCTCTACCTTCACTCGGCCCTTAACCTTGGGTAGCTGATAAACGTTCTCGCGCTGGATGTTAAAGCCTACGCCTGAACCAAGCATAAGCATCTCGAAAGCCCACGTAAATGGTCGGATAGGATCGTCTACCACTACGAAAGCGCAGTTCTGTAAAGACGGAAGACCTAATCGGTCAACTGTCTTCGTCCCTAATTGCCAGAGAAACCTCCCCGCTACGGTGCCTTTCAGCTCCATCATAATTTTCTTCAGCTCACCCTCTTCGAATTTGGTGAAGCCTACGTTTAATTGGTCGCGACACGCATCGATCACACGATCAACGGTGTCCTCCCACTCTTCTGTTTTGCCATCGGCAGTTTGTCTGGAATAGGTACGCTTATAGACAGCATACCCTACCTCGCCCCAAGGGACAAGTGAAGGATCATACATTGTAAAATAATTAAAAAGTTAAAAAACGGACTACTAATATACTCAATAGTCCTTGAAATATCGCCACACCCTGTACGTATCTAAAGACTTGAGGTCCAATAACTTAAGGGTAGTTATCACATCCTGTCTGTCTTTTCGAGTGTACTTTTTCTTGTATGAATCTCTTTTGTCAAAGACAAATACATCTTCCACATTCTTCTCGCAGTAAGACGCTAGGTCTTCGCGGTCTACGATACTGAATCCACCCTCTTCTGGCATGTCAAATGCTATAATTTCAGCGCCTCCATACATCCATCCTGGGTTACCAGCTACGTTCTTAAACTCACACCAGATTTCATCTGGCAGGTTATTTCCTTTTACGTCTACACCCCACTTCCCTTCGATTCCTTCGTATTGCATCCAGTAGTCAATATGCATGTGCATATCGTCTTTCCTTCCTGACTTTACGACTTGGAACCCAAGGTGTGTGGCAGCCCGCTGAAAGCGAACTTCAGCTACCCTCCCCGTCGCTGAAGAGTATCTCCGCCTGTTCTGATTGATCATAATTGGCCTCGAAGTGTTGTGACGAAGCCTCCTTTATCAGGTCGAGTTCGTGGTTAATTAACGTCCTCACTACTGATATCATATTTGATACCAGCCCTGGGTGGATGCACGGTGACCCATCGGCCTCGTGCAGTCCTTCATAGAACTCCGTAACGAGGTTGTGCATGCGAACAGTCGCTATGCTGTAGCTCTCGCTAAGCTGTTCTTTTGTTAGATCTCTTTTTGCCATATCCTAGTTCTTTTAGTTTTACTATAGCCTGCTCAATCTGGTGTTTGTTCTTACAGATAAACAGGGCTGGGACTGGTTCTCCTGAGTCTATCAAGTGCTTAAGGAACAGCTTCCAACGCATCGGGAAATCATGATGCGAAGGAGTGTACCCTTTGGTTTCGATAATCCATTCTCCGCTTGGTCCAACGAAGTCTGGAGTGTATTTAATAGGAAGGACTACCGCACCAGTACGATCCGATAAGTCTTTCTTCTTGCTAGTCATTTTTAGATATGTTCCTGGATATCTGAATTTATCCATGAGCATGTATTCATGAGTTTCATAGGTAAAACTTAGCCCCGATTCAGACAACATATCGGCACAGGTTTTCTCTAATCCGCTTTTATACTTACCTAAATTACGTTTCTTAGCTGATTTACGCTTAGGAGTTCCTTTTTTGCTTTTCTTCACTAAGGCAAAGTTACAGCCTAATTTTCTAAAAACGAGGAGTTAATTGGAAACTCGAAGTGATTTTGTTCACCTTTTTGTAAATCAACGCTTTGAAACAGATTCTCTTGCGTTCTTTGAACCCTAAATGATGTTCTCGACGTGTCCATTTCGAAGCAAACAGGGCTGTCAAGAGACGTTGGCTCACCTCCAGTCTCTACATCCCGCACTTTACGTATGTGAACCTCGGTAACTTTACGTTGCGCGAAGTCAGGATGCTGTACTTTACGGTGAATAGTTATGAAGCAATCCGCTCGATTAACGAATTTACCACCACCCTCTGTGTCTTCTGCGTAAGGAGCGACAGGCAACCCGTCTGCACCTTTGCGGCGCTGAGCCTCTGTTACAGCGTGCATATTAAGCCATACAGCTACGTTGTTTGCTGTAGAGAAGGTTAGAAACTCCGAAGCTGCCTCGTAGTGGTAGTCGTGAACACCGATCGAGCTGTTAGCCATGTCAAGCTTTAAGCTGTTGTAAGGGTCTACAAAAACAGCATCAACTTCTTGTTGCTTCATAATCTTCTCAAGGAAGACAATGATGTCTGAGTAGCTGTACACCTGCTTGTTGCTAATCACAGTGAAGTGTTTTCCTACCCACTCGTAAGCTCGCTTCCGCTCCATGTGATTCATGGAAGACACAGGTTTCTTCATAGCAAACTGAATGAGTGTCATCTTCAATGAAGCTGTGCGATTCTCCGATGAATACACTACCCACTTCCATCCGTGCCTTACTGAAGCGTTTACCATCAGGTACAGAGCCATAGTGGTCTTACCCACGTTGCTGTGTCCGTTCATAATAGTAAACTCTTTCTTGTACCGAAAGTATTTGTCGAAGTCAGGGTCTCCTGTATCTAGACCTACGGGGATCCGACCATTCGCATAGTCGTCTATCCATCGAAAGTCCTCATCGTCAGACGATATGAAAGACATGTCGCCGTCATTGATTAAAAGCTGTCTTTGGGCTTTCTTTTCGTCATCGATAGTAGTTCGGATAGGGTCTTGCTTACCCTTCTCTATAGCTTCCCTAATGGTGCGTATAGCTTGCTCTTCGTCTTCTACGTCCCGCTTAAGTATTTCACGGGCTAGGACACGTACAACCTCGTCTTCTTCCATCCTCCCCGCTGAAACGAATCCACCGCACAGCCTAGCCGCCCTCAACAGGGTGCTGTGCTTCTCTCCGTCATCGCACTGACGTATCATACGCGCAGCTAGATTTAACTTTAAGTAATCGGTGTAAACAGCTGATTGTGAGACAGCTACCTGAGATTCACTCTTCTCTGTGGCAAAAGCACCAAAAGGATTTGAATCCTCGTTGATTACAATGTCAGGATCATAAGACTCAAAGCATGCGCGAGACTCATTGATTCCTGACTCGTCTACCTCCAAGTCATATTGCTTGTGGAAGTACGTGCGAAGCGCACGGAAATGGTCTCTGTGCCTTTCTGGGTTCGTTATCTTAACGAGCGCCTTAAGGCCGTCACCACTCGGAGAAACCCAGCAGCTATAAACATAAGGATCCGTGGATAGAAGCGCCTTGGATGCCTCAACATCAATGTGGTCGAAATCCAGAACAATGAACTTGCTGTGGTTCTCAAGCGCATCATCATAACGCCCTTTAAATTCACCACTGAAAAGAACAACGGGGAGCTTTTTCTTGAATTCTTTCGTTCCATTCCGTATGGCTTCAATCGTAGTTGCAGAATTCCCTTCCTGTATCCTCTTTAAGGCAGTCGCAATCTGCATTACATGAGCATCCTGAGCTTCCTTTTTGTACAGGTCTTTGAAGATCGTTACTTTCATCGGGGTATTTGTATTCGAGTAATAAATTTAAGTAGTGGATAGCCTTTAAGACATCCTCTTTACCGTTTTTAAACGAGTGTCGGCACACATATTTGATTACATTACCCTCTATGAAGGGGATACTGTTTGCGGCTATGAAGTCCGTAGGCTGAATCTTCATGCTCTTGTAGTGGCTTCCGCCAATTTGTTCGTCGCTATGTTTCATGAGGTCGTGATGTTGTTCCAACTTGCACCTTCGAAGTTATAGAATCAATCACAATTGCTTTATTCTTGGCTCTTGGCGTAAATAGTTCTTGTTGGAGTCTAAACATTGTTTTTGAATCATTCTTCATTATGTCCAGAGGGTCGTCATAGGTGCTAACAATCCAAACGTCCCTGCTATGAGGGTTTTTATTCTTGATGATAGTGACCTTAGCGGTCATGGAGTATATAGGCTTTCCCATTGATCAGTTTTTAAAGGGGAAAGAAAAGGGGTGAGGCTTGCGCCCACACCCCGTTTTCCCACAAGAAACACACAAATGTTAGAATGGAATATCCGAGGACTCCTCCGTCTTAGCTGTGTTGTTGCGCCGCTCTTGCGCCGCTTCGCTGTTAGGATCCCACACGCTCAGGCATGGCTTCCCGTTCTTAGACATAAACATTCGGAATCGAACGTTTCCTCCTTGACCTTGTGCATCACGCTTGGTGGTGTACTGGTCAATACAATCTTTCAGCTCGTTGTCCTTGAGGCGGAAACTCCACCCCATCAACTCACCGTTGTCGTTATAGCTTGGCTCATCAGCCCAGCCTACGAGGACACTCTCGTATTTTTTTGTTTGTTCACTCATTTGTAGAGAAAGTTAGTAAATAAGACATGAAAAATAATTGCACCTGCAATAAGAATAGTTCGTTTAATTAATTTTTTATACTTCATAGTTCAAGTAATCTTTTTGTGGGTTATAATCCTGTTCAAGGAAGTTGGTTATACGCTTTATAGCGTCGTGGAACTTCATCTCTCCTGTGAACAAGGTGGAGTCAGAACACTTAACGAGGGCTGGAAGGTACGGATAAGTTTTCTCCTGTACAACCCAATAGAAATCTTTTATTCCAAAAACCTGTGTGTAGATGTAGGCTTGGATGTCGTATGAGAAGTCTTTGATTGCATACCGAAACTTCTCGGAACTTCTCGCTGACTTACTATCGCTAATGAATCCATCGCCTAAGCAGTCGAGAAACCCCTTGACTTGTACGCCGTGCAGCTCCTCTAGGAATCCTACCTGATAATCACCCTTGAGGTGAGAGTCAAGCAAGCCACAAGTAGCTAGCCTGTCGATCATATCGTTAGCCATCTGCCACTCTTCGTGCGATACAATTGACTTGCCTTCTTCTTCCGCTTCCTCCTTGATTTCCGTTAGCCTAGCCTTGTATTCGGCAGTTAGCGTAGGTTTCTTAGAGGCTTGAGCCTTGTCTGATAACGTAGATATAATAGCAGATGGAGACATAATGGTGTACTTTTCGAAGGCTTTGTCCCGTTCGAACAACAGCATATCGTACATAGTACCAAAGTCTAGCGCATCTGATTTGTATTTAACTTCTCCCTTCATGTAGCGATCGAACTGAGCCATATCACCTAGGGCTTGCTTGAGGGATGAGTACGACAAGTGAGACTTGCCATACCGCTCCATTAATTTATCTGATATATTCATCGTATATAGGTGTTCCGTCTTCGTGTTTGTATTCATACGTCTTTATCTCAGCCCATTGCACTGGAGGTTCGGGAGTCAGCCAGAACTGCTTTCCTTTGCTATTGACAAAGAATTCAGCTACATCAAACTCCCCAGGAGAGTCTGGATGCTTGACAAAGAACAACCCTGAAAAATCAGGGAGTTCCTTATCTGTGTCAACCCAGTACTTAGGCATATTCGCTTTAAGGCACTGGCTTCTGAACTGAGCAAATTTCCTTCCGTTCGTGCGGCGCTGATCAAGCTTACGACCACCCGTCATCGAACAAACTTTTTGAGTCCAGCGATTTGCTTTTCAGTAAGAGAAGACTCGTACTTAGACATAATGCTGTCGAAAGCTTTCTTCTTGTCGGTCTGAGACTTGATGTAAGCAACAGCCTTGTCCATGATGTTTTCAGGCGGGTCAGTATCAAACGTCTCTTGCACTTTCTTTATCATCTTCTCCGACTTGGTTGGTGTAGATGATTCCTGCTTAGCGATAGCATCAGACACTTCGTTAGCAGAAGCGATAGAGGTGTCGATACCAATTCCCAGCATGGCTAATGCACGACCGATAGCTGATGTCTCACAGTTTTCTACATAGCTAGTCTTATTGATGTTGCTACTGCCTTGCACTTCGTGTGCATGACCTACCGATATGATTCGACCCTCAGCATTTACGATTGATGCCCTGCATACACACTGTTCGCTATCTAGGACGGTAAACTCCGTGATAAGGCTCCAGTTTTTGTACTGCTCCTCCTGTCGGAAGAACTTGATTCGTTCGTTGACTTCAACGTACTGCTTGCCACGAATGTTCGTGGTCTTGAATTTGTAATTACTCATACGAGTTCTTGTTTTAGATTTTCAGCTAGACGCTCTAGCCTTTTGATTTGTACTTTAATGCTCGTTAGCTTGTTTTCAATAGTGTTGTACTTAAGGTGTGTATCGCACATCCTTTCTGCCAACAGGTACTTGTCTTTGTATCCACCCCACGAGAATAGATTAGCTTCGTGCTGACCTTCGTGATGCACAATCGTGCTGTGGTCGTATCCAAAGATTTGACCTACGGCTGTCTTGGTCATGTGTTTAGCCATAGCAACCATCAAAGCGGCTCGCGCTTGGACTTGGGGTGCTTTTCTAGACTTGTCGGGGGTGATTTTGAGTACGGAATAGTACTCGTCTATTAGCCTTTTGGTGTTATCATTCATTAGGTTTGCTGGTTCAAAGTTAAAGTTTAATTGTGATTAATGCAAGGAAAGGAGAGACTTTGTTTCTCAATGCTCTCAATGGTGCTTATCGCTAGGCAACTGGCACGTTGCAGGATCTCCCTGCACACCATTCGTCTCTCCCCTTGTCAGCGTTCTGACAATGCCATGTCGTAACTGCTGAGGATTTCATAGAATTTAACGTAGTAGTACATAGACCTCGACACTTCGGTCAAGCTGTTAGCCACACGCTCTACTGATATGCCGTCTTCCTTGAGGAGGTCTTCGACCAAACTCTCTGCAATGTCAGGGAACTGAGGCAGATACTCTGACACATCTTTGCTTAGCCATACGTCAATATCCATTTCAAGTATATCGTCGCAAGCATACATAGCTGCTAGACGTTCTGCGTTAGAGGGGTCTTTGTTTTCCAATACGATTTGAATTGCTTGTTCGTTAGTCATTAAAATCCATATTTTTTTCCGTCTTGGTACAACTCTTTTAGCTTGGTATCAATCTCTCCGCTGAAATGGAGACTCGATGTACCCATCAGCTTCATGTACCTCTGAAATAGTTTCTCTGCATCGGCCTGCTTGGTTAGCTTGCTATGCACGTCTGGGAATTGTTTTTCTAGTGTTGTCATTTGTTTCCGTTTTTAAAGAACCATCCAAACTTGTTGTTAAACCAAGTCGGAAGTTCCACACTCATAAGTCTCGCCAACCACCCATAAAGTTCTGTCATTTGTAAAAAGTATTTCGTATTCGTTACCGCTAACAACGTTGTTGTATCCGTCAGTCCATTCAGGGTTTTGACGCGGGTTGAACTTGATGCGGTAGTCTTGTTCATTTGGCTTAAGTCGGTTGACCTCTAGCACTTGGACAGACTCGCACTCTATCCATGCACACACGGTCTTGTTTGCACCGTCGTGAATCTTCTGTGCCGCTGTTGGTTGCAAGCTTAACTTACAGCCTAGCATAGCCAACTGATTTTCTTGTGGGTTTACGTAGCTGACTACGTGTTTAGCACCAGTTCCATCGCCTGTGTTTAGGTTGGATGTGACCTGCCACTTCATGAAGTTCTTACCTCGTCCGAGGTGGAATCTAACTTTGTACATGAGATTTTTGATTTATAATTTTGTTTAACTTGATTGAATGTATACTCCGCCCACTCATTGAAGTCCTGTGTTGGGTTGACGTGTACACTTGATCGGACACATACATAGTTGCTCATAGATTATTTACATCAAAGAACAATCGGTTTTTCCTTTCTCTATTAAAGTTGTATACATCTTCTAGCATTCGAAGCATATCTTGCTTTCGAGCAGCTCTAACGAACCTGTGGCTGTGGACTGTAGATGCCGTCAACATTCTCTTAATATTAAAGCCAGGTTGATTCTCCATCAATGATTGAATACAGTGAACGAAAGTGTCAGAAATGATGTCAGGGTGTTGTTTTGTGAACTTCAAGCACTCATTAAACACTTTCCTGACATCTTCTTCTTTTTCATTAAAGACCCATGAACCGTCATTTATGTTTGATTTTTGCCCCATTGAAATTGATGTAGCTAAAGAGCCGTGGCAAAGCTTAGACACTAAGCTTATAGAGACGGGATGCATTCTATTAAGCTCCTGGTGCATGGCAAGAAGCCGCTTGTAGTTTTCGTTTCCAAGCGTGGCAAAACTCTTTACTCGGTCTAAAACCTTCCAGTTTTTTCGAGTTGTGTTTATCTGAATGACTCCAGTAAGAGGTACATTCTTGCGCTTCATTATAACAGGCACAGGAAGTCCTAACTCTTTGTGAGCTAGAAATCTATGTTGACCATCTACAATAACCCACTTCCCGTCAACCTTCTGAGGATTAACTTGTATATCGTCATATAGCTCGCCGTTTTTAATAATACCCATGAATCGCTTCACATTGGGTGGGTCTATAACTCTATTGCCCTCCATAAATACAAAGCTGTCGTAGTCTTTTGTTTCAAAAAACCTCATAATTTAATTTGTTTTAGATTAATGTTTTACTTGATCGGACACACACTAGCGTCTGCCCCATTGTTTGTCTCTTGGTTCTTCATCGAACACCACCATGCTGTTGTCATTGCTCGGTGTATTCTTCACGATAGTCTGTGCTTGGTCTCGTGTGAGTCCATCCATCAGAAGTTTGGGTCGCTTCTCCCAGTCACGGAAGACGCGGTATACTGCGTAGTTAGTCATTGTTCTTTAGTTTTGATTTGTTTTTCTTCGATTCTCTTTAACCTTCGTCTTTCCGCCCTTGGTGAATCACGGCGGTTAGTTCTGGCATGAGGATTGATATCCGAAAGGCATCCCATGTATTGACCTCTAGTCATTGTTATTTAGTTTTTTAAGTTCGCCCTCGTCGAGCATAAAGTCGATTGTCAAGGCGATGGATTCTTGTATGACCTCCATCAGCATTTGGTTGTCTTCAAATGTAGCCTTGAGTATTCGTTTGTAATCCTCCTGTGAAAACTCCATGTCATTGGCTTGAGCAAATATCTCAACGTCTTCAATATTCCATCGTAGTTCAGGGCCAGTGTAGTAGCCCTCTTTGTTTATATCAGTCATTGATGTTAGGGTTTTGTTCGAGGAAAGCCTCGAAGATTTGTCGTGCCTTGTGCCTGGAGTACGTATCCTGCTGTGTCATAGTACCTGTCCTTTGTGGGGTAGGTAGGTCTTCAATCCTGAAGTTGTCAGTTACATAGCCTGATGCTCCGTCGCTGATACAGAAAGCTATGTTCCGTATGTGTTCTTCTTTGCGTTCGTGTGTCATGGTATTAGCTTTGTCGTTTATGAGTGCTTCTGATTCACCCCAACGGCGAGTGATCTCGATGGGTACGTGGTAGTAGGTATCGGTAACGGGGTCATGCCACGTCTCCAATTCACCTGCATATGTTTCCTCTACGTATTCGAGGCGGTTGATTATTTGTTTTTTCATGTGATATTTTTTATTCATGTGATATTTTTTATTCATAAGATTCTTCTCGGCAGTCGCTACATATATCGCAGAAGTCATGCTCTGCCTTTGTCATCTGCTTATCGCAAAACTCGCAGACGAGTCGTGTTACTTTAACTATTTTCCATTCCTCGTTCATAGTGTGTCTGATTTAGGGATTCGAAAGAAGTGGATGCACACATCGTCTGCATCAAGCATGGCGGAGGTACCTCGGTAAAAGATGCCACCAACAAAGTCAGCCCAAGGCTCCATCAGTATGGACTCGTTAGCTCCATAGAGAATATCGGTAGCTTCCTTGATGCACCCCATGTCTGTGGGTAGGTACTCACCATCGTACATAGCTTCGGATTCCATCTGATTCCACATCAACCACTCGCACGTCCTGCTGTTAGCAGGGTTGAAGTGGTCTGTATCCCATAGTGGGTTGACCTCAATTATCTTGAGTATCTCGTGTTCAGATTCGTCGTCATTTACTACCACGATGTCCTGTGTACCGTCCGATAAGGTGATTATTTCTTCGTATCCGTCCTTCATGACGAGAGCAAGGACTTTAGCTTTGTGTTCCTTGGCTTGCTCAAGTGTCTTGAAGAACTGAACTGTGGTTTCGGAGTAGCCCTCGGCTAGTCCACATACTCCATGTATGGATGCATATAATTTCATTAGATTGAGATTTTGA
>Ga0209335_10006575_pt1 | contig 10354 bp, 21 predicted proteins | sample COG_09_FD_184753 | JGI IMG/M metagenome (GOLD analysis project Ga0209335, IMG submission 184753) | Pelagic Microbial community sample from North Sea - COGITO 998_met_09 (SPAdes) (version 2) | ecosystem: Environmental > Aquatic > Marine > Neritic zone/Coastal water | place: Helgoland, sampling...
CTATAATCAACAAGCTATCCGTGTAGGCCGTGGCTGGACTAACAATGATGGTATTAAGCACCCATACAACTGGAATAACTGGACGGCTGAAACTAAAGCTGCACAGGGCCTAGTATGGGAAGATGAACCAGCCTCATTCGACAGCCGCTTTTACTGGGCTGCTGATTTACCTAAAGCATTGGATAATGTGGATGCTGTAGATGAAGATGGCAACCCTATGCTAGATGAAGACGGTGTGCAGATAGTAACACTTGGGCTGAAGTCCTATGCTATCTCAACGGCCAAGTCACAGGCCGCTAGTCTGCTATCGGCTACCGATTGGTATGTCACCCGCAAGGCTGAGACTGATGTAGCTATACCAGAGGCAGTGCTAACGTATCGTGCTGCTGTGAGAACGGCATCAGGTACCATTGAGAACTTTATTACTAGCGCTGCTAACTTCGAAGCCTTCATGGCCCTGTACAATGCTCCTGTGGACGCTGACGGTATACCTACGGGCAATGCACCTATCAACGATTGGCCAGAGGAATAACTAAATGGACAAAAGAACTGTGGCTTCTGCACATGATCGGATTGACGGATTGGAAAAGGAAGTGATTGCAATCAAGACCGAGGTTAAGATTCAATTCAAAGATTTATTTGGTCGGGTCAAGCGGATGGAAACAATCTTGCTTAGTGTTGCTGCTGCAATCATTGGCCTATTGATTAACATTATTATTAAGATGCCATGATATGCCTATTGGTTGGAGTATATTACACCATGTTCTGGCCAGCTAAACTATACACTGCTTGTCACTACCGCTGCCCTTACTTTGTGAGCGCTGGAAAAGATAGGGCTTACGTTCCATACGGCGATCCGTGCGACAAGACGCTATTCGTGGAGAGGTAACATCGACCCATTCACCCTCATAGCTGCCGCTACTACGGCCTTCAATGCACTCAAGAAGGGCATAGAGGTTGGTAAAGATATCACGGCAATGGGGTCACAGCTTGGCTCGTGGGCTACCGCAGTAGCCGACCTTGATTTCATTGCCAACAAAGCTGCAAGTCCACCTTGGTATAAATCAATGAGTGGCTCTGCTCAATCTGAAGCTATAGAAATTTATGCTGCAAAGCAGCAAGCTGCTGCAATGAGGGACGAGCTTCGTACTTACATCAGGTTAACTGGCGGCGAGAATAAGTGGATTGAGTTCTTAAACATTGAGGCCAAGGTTCGTAAAGAACGCGCCGATCATGAGCATCGTAGAGCTGCTATGATTGAAAAGATTATCAGCATTACTTTGTTTGTATTGTTTAGCACTACCGCTGTAGGTTTGGCTGCGTTTTTATTCTGGTTTGCATGGACACATAAAGCATGAATGAAGAATATGATTTCAATGGCAACGGCAAGATCGACCCAGAGGAACGGGCGATTATGCTAGATGATATGCGGCGCAAGATGATTGACGCTGATCAGAAGCGAGATAGCCAGCGCAAGATGGCATGGTTTTCTCTCACTGGTATGTTGGTGTTTCCATTCGGTGTAGTGTTCACTGAGTGGATGCAACTATCTAATGCCAGTAACTTATTATCCAGCATGAGTAACATCTATTATGTTTCCATTGCTGCTATCGTTGCCTCTTACTATGGCTTCACAAACATGGGGAAAAGTTAATGGGATTACTTAATAATTTAATAGGCCCAGCAACTGAACTTGCTGGAAAATTTATTCAAGACAAGGACAAGGCTGCTGAATTAGCACACGAACTTGCCACCATGTCTGAGAAAATAGCTTCGGAACAAGCGCTGGCCCAGCTTGAAGTCAACAAGGCTGAGGCGGCCAGCGGCTCACTCTTTAAAGGGGGGTGGCGCCCTAGTATAGGATGGATATGTGGATTAGCATTGTTCTGGTCGTTTATCTTGCAGCCTTTTCTTGTCTTCTTTTTATTAGTCTTCGGAGTTGATCTGCCTCCACTTCCAGAAGTTGGGACTGCTGACCTTATGCCTATCTTATTAGGGATGCTTGGCCTTGGTGGTTTAAGATCATACGAAAAAGTACAGAAGGTAACAAAATGAAAAAGAACTTCGATCACTGCTTAGATATGCTGCTTCAACATGAAGGTGGCTTTGTTAATCATCCTAAAGACCCAGGGGGTATGACCAATCTTGGTGTGACTCGCGCTACTTATGAGCAACACGTTGGTCGTAGTGTCACAGAGGCCGAGATGAGGGCGCTGACCGTGCCTGACGTAGCTCCGCTATACAAGGATAGTTACTGGGACAAGGCGCGCTGTGATGACCTTCCCAGTGGCTTAGACTGGGCAGTGTTTGATTGGGGTGTTAACTCTGGGATGTCTCGTCCAGTTAAGGCGCTGCAAAGAATCGTTGGTGTTAAGCCTGACGGTGGGGTAGGGCCTCAGACACTACGCGCCATTGCTAACTTTGATTCAAAGACTTTGATTGAAAAGTTATACGATGCTCGTCAAAGTTTCTATGAGAACCTAGCTACCTTTGAAACCTTTGGTCGTGGATGGTCACGCCGTAATGACGAGACATTCAACGCTGCTGTTAAGATGGCTTAGTCGTAGGGGCGGGCTTAGAATGTGGCGCATTCGGTTAGCACTCAACCACAATGAAAACATTTATCCATATTGTGAAAATTGAACCGCCCCCATGACTTATAAATCATGTACGAAATCGTCAGTCAATCCATGAACCCACATATATTTTTTTATGTTAGCTTCCTTGGCGTGGAGTTCATCACGCACCATACGAAACCCACTGCCTACCTTTAGATTAAGAGAGCGAACGTAGAGATCGTCGCGCTCTTTCTTCATGCGTTGGTATTCCTCAATGATTTCTTTGTTCATTTCTCTGTCTTTTTCTTTTCCATTTCTTTCATTTCGTAAGCAAGCATCTTGCAGTATTTTGCAAACAGTATAATATTTTGACTGCCTGTTATTTTAGTGTTTGGGGCGGGTAATTTTATGTTAGCTACAAGCTTACCGTTCTCGTCCTCTACTATTTCCATCAAATTAATAATTGTTTTTACGTCGGCAGTTACATATTCAACCATTATTATTATTCCTTTCAATCCATGTTGGCCGTGGCTTTGGCCTTATTGTTGGCGTTGATGTTTCTTGGCACTGCGCCCAAGCGTTAGGGTATTCACGTTGAACAACCTTTAGCATTGGGGACATTGCGCTGCTACATTTTTTCTCAGTGCTGTAGGCAATGTGTGTTAGCGTTGTGATGCCTAAAGATTCCATTGAGTAGTGAATGATAAGGACTGTCCAAAACATTAGCAGTCCTCATACACTCTGCACTGCGCGGCAATGGCCGAGTATGCTGCTGCATCTACATAGTTATCTTCGTGCATATCATTGTGGAATGTACGCACCATTTTAATTAGAACCATAACCCAAGCGATGTCCTCGCTGGTTAATGTCGGTGAGTCAGTGCCATACTTACCTTCTAAGTAAGCGGTAACTAACGCAGCGCAGTTCTTTAGATTGTTTTCAACAGGGCCATAGGTAGCCTCGCGCTCACCAGTTGTTAAACCGATTGCGTCTTTAAGTATTGTTTCACGGATCGACATTTTTCCTCCAAAGAAAAGACTGGGCCGAAGCCCAGTCAGTTGTGTATCAGGCAGATACTCAGGGAGGAGAACAAGAATGTTCCCCTGCATACTAGAACGGAACGTCATCGTTTTGCAAGTCTGTATTTACACGCTGGCTCATTGGCCGTGGCTCACTAGGATCAGTGCGCTTCTGGTCAACAGCAAAGGTCATGTATGGCTTGCCATCTTTCATACGTTTCCAAGCTGCCATCCTCATGTCATTGAGGTAAGGCCCAGAATAATCTGGTGCATTCTCAGTTTGTTTCTTGTCGTTAACAAAGAGAACGCCAACCTTCTGATAAACTTCGATGATTGATTTGCCATCGCGTGTCTGATCTTTAACCAGCACTAGCTTCTCGTCATTGTTCTGAACATTAATCTTGCCTTGCAAGATCAGTGATTGAGTCGGGAAAGGTGGGAAGGCTGCGCCTTTGTTAGCGTTGTCGTGGTCGTTTGCCATGCTTCTGGCTCCTGTGTTAGGGATGAAATTACCAACCGCCTTCATTAGGTTTCCCTCCTGAGTCAGCGGCATACTTGCTGCCGTCATGCTCTCCTAAGAACACATCGGCATTGAACCCAAGGTGAGATAGTGCCTTGGTCAATCCATCGGTGACTGCCATCTTAGGTGCATCCTCTGCGGTGCGGCCCTTAACTGAGTCAAAGAACTTACGGCATCCAGAGAAGGGGCCGAATGTATTTGCTGGTGTGCCGTGCCACACCGAGACATGGGCTAAGACAGCGCAGTCTCCGTTGCTAAAGTGGACATACTCCATGTTGCTATGCCAGCCCCAGCCATCACCGACTGGGCCGAACTCTGCGGTTGCTGACTTGACCTGATACTGTGGGTCAATGGCAGTGAAGGAACGTGAACCAAGGCTGACCTTCTTTAGATACTTAGGGTCAGACTTGGATACTCTGTTCCATAGGTCTAGCTTGTCACTCATCGTCGCTCTCCTTTTTTGTTGTGATACGCAGTGATCCAGCCTTGCTGCGCTTGACTGTGAGGAAGTCGCAGTAAACTTCACGCTCATCATCACCGATCATTTCCTTGAGGCTTTTCTTTGCAAGCTCATTGGTCTTGGCTGCATCTATAGACTCAACGTAATCTCTCGCTACGCTAATGAAATGATTGTCTTGATTAGCATTACGCTTTACCATGTCGTCGATCTTAATCTTATCTAAGTCTGGCATATCAATCGTTTGATTAAACGCTGGCGCTTCATCATCGACCACTGCTTGCCAGAATATTTTTGCATGGTCTAGCATCTTATCAATGAAGGCATTGTCTCTTGAGACATAGACCGACTCATGCCTACGGTTGCCAAAGATGTTAGAGAAGTAAGCACCGTTAGCATTAGCCACATAGATATAGAACTGTAACTGTGGCATATAGCGCTCAAGCTGTGCGTTCATGGTGTTGTAATCATAGGTGTGCTTGGCCTCAACGATTGCATAGTTGTTAGAGGTATAGACTGCGGCATCAATCGTACCGCGCAGCACCATGCCAGCTAGGTTAGACTCAAACTTCTTTTGCTTATGAACCAAGTTCATACTGTTGCCCTTGGCAAACCAATTCAGATTAAAGTCTTCGGTGAGTATGCCAAGCTGTACTGGGAATACATGGTCAAGATTGTCAGGCTCAACGCGCCCAGTTTTCTCAAGCCATAGCTTGTGCCAATCACCATTGATGATCCGAACCATATCGCTACCGCCAAGGAATCCTTGTCTGTTCATTTTGTTCTCCCTTATTTTTGTTAAGACTACTGCATTGATGCAGCAATGGCAAGCATAATGATTGAGGCTATTGGTATCTGCTGAGTTCAGCCTCGGTTATGTCAGTCTTAGATAATAATTCAGATCGCCTTGGCTCACGCAGCCATGATCCATCGAATGATTCTCCGCGCCGTATACGCCCTGCAATTAATTCATGGGTGTTGGGCTGGTAAGGTTGCCTAGCGGGGCTGTAGGGTGCCAGTGAGGCGCTGCTAGAGGTATTTAAATCCTCATCACCCCATCGCTCACCGTTTAGCCACGTTGCTGGGTTAGGTGTGAACTGTTTTTCTTTAGGTGCAGAGTAGGCAACGTATCGTTTCAATGCGGCAATCAATTCATCAGGTGTTACCTTCTTCATTGCGCCATTGTACGCAGCCCTAGCCTGACCCTTGCCAATCTTCTTGGGGTATATCTCCCAGAAATCTTCGAACGTAGAGAGTAATATATTAGTAGTAGGTTTATCTTCTAGGTTATTACTTACTGGTTTGTGTCTCTCAGGGAGACAGGGGGGTGTCTCTGTGGGAGATAGGCTAGTCTCTGTAGGAGACATGGTGTAGAGGGTAGATGTGTTGTCACGTTGGTCACGTTTAATGAGGCCACGTTCTTCTAGCATCAGTAGTTTACGAGCCACCGAGGCGTGGCTCATATCAGTATCTTTGCATAGTCGTGCCAAGCTAGGCCAGCACTGACCAGTTTCTTTGTTAGCTCTATCGGCTAGGCAAATGAGCAGTAGCTTGGCGAGTGGATCGCCAAGGCTCTGATCCATTGCCCACGCAATGTGGGATAAGGACATATTAGTATCCGTGTTTTAATTCATAGGATGTTACTGGGCCATCATAGTCAGGCCAGTATTCTTTAGCGGCAGCAATACAATACTGTGCTACTCTTCTGTTGTTGCCAACATCAATCATATCCTTATGAATAGGCCAGCCATCTTGACGCAGCTGAAAGATACGAGCGCCAAGTCTGAATGATCCAAACTTTTCTAAGGCTTCAATGGGAGTGATAGTCTTACCTGATTTGAGATGGCTAAGGATCGCCATGTTCTGTGATTGCATCTTTGTTCTCCATTAATTTTTCAAACAGTTCGCCTGACATTATAACTAAAGTTTGCGGAGTTCCTCTCCGTCTTTTATAGAACGCAATGTCCCTCTTAGTTAGGACAGTAAAGGGGCTAGGGAATCCAGATAGGTCACGGTACTTAACCTCACCTACCAAGGAATGTCCGTTGAGTTCGAGGCGGATGTCGCCGCTATACTCTCCTCCCAAGATTCCACTAAGCGGTTGTCTCTTCGCCTTAACTCCGATTGAATTGAGCCACGAGACGAACCACTTCTCATGGTAGGTTCCTTTGCTGCTATTCTTGTTTGCCATGTGTTGTCCTCATAACAGTCCATGCAGACTGTGTTATGTTTATCTGGATTAATATCAACCAAGAAGCAGACGAAGTTGTCTACCATTTTATTACAAGCATCACACTTGGATTTGTGTTCTTGTAATCTGTACTTCAGCTTCGAGCGCATCTAACCAGCACACAAACATGAAGCCAGAGGGAACACGTTTGAATTGTTCCCACTTGTGGACGAGTGAGCTAGCGCATCCAATTTTATGCGCGAGTTCTTCTTGTGATACACCCTGTTCATTTCGCAAATTTGCGAGGGTTGCCACCATTCTTGCGTATGTCGGCGAGATTGGCACGGTGTCTTTGTAATGCGGAAAGTTTCTCAATTGCTTTCATCACCTTCTCAGCAGTTTCAAAGCGCAGCTCTGCACCATGAAGGGTTCGATAGTAAGTTGACGATGGCACACCACCAAAGCCAAAGGCTTGAGCCAAGGACACGTCAGCATCCTTGGCTGTGTTTATAAGTATTTCATAATAGCTTTTCATGCTTGCAATATCTGCACTAATGCAGTGATTGTCAAGCTATTGCTAGCCTAAGAATCTCTTCACCTAATGGTGTTAGATAAAACTCGGTAGCTGATCGGCTCTCTGCATACTTAGATACCGTTGTAACAAAGTTCTTTTCTTCAAGCTGAAAGATTAATGCACGGCATCTAGGGTGGTGCATCTTACACATCTCTCCAACTCTAGCATTAGTTACAGATTCACCGCGCATCTTGAGTAACTTAATTGAAATAAGAATCTGTTTCTGTTTCTTGCTGCGCTTCAGCAACACCACTGCCGTTGCAATCTTCGCACTCGACCCATCTAAGGGCAAGGTATCCTCCATTGACATAGTCTTCAACGCCATATTCAACTTGTATCTCCTTCTCTCCATCACAGGTTTTGCAGTACAGCATAGGAACTGAACCGCTCCCCTTTTTAATACCTGATCTCATCGTCTATCTCCGATATAGAATAGTTTTTCTCCCATGCTGCGACAGCTCGGTCAACAAATTTCTCACGGTTAAACTTTGGATTAGTTTTTTCTAGGGCATCAGCCCACATTTCTATCTGAGTGGGCCACGTTGCGGTGGCCCCCATGTTATCAGCAATAAATTCAAAGTGTTTTCTACTTAACTTCATCGCGGTAATCCCTTCCATCAATCCATTCTATTTTCATTGGCATCACTGTATCATTGCTGAACAATGAAGCCTTGAAGTCTTGGCCTTCATCGTTAGTAATCTTTAGCTCGACAACTTGGCACGAGCTGTACCAATTGCGTTGAGCAGTGATCTTAACTACTCTGTGTGCTGATAGATCAATCATAAGAACCTCATGTTTTCTATTGCTACTGCGATTTCATTCTCACGGATACGCCGTGTGTTCTCAGGTGATTTGGTTTGACCAGTGTGGGTAGCCCAGTAGGTCATAGTATTATACAAGGCCCACTTGTTCTGGCCTAACGTGTCTGCCTCAACGTCATATAGTTTAAGCAGTTCTTCCAAGCGCTTGTCGTTGTGCTTGTCTTGTTTACTGCGTGTCTTCACATGACATAGTGTCTTGCGAAAGAAATTCTCTACATCATCAGGTGTAACCTTGGATGTTATGTAGTTTTTATACACGTCCTCTTGGTCACGGAATATTGCAAGGCCCTGTAGTATTTTGTGAGATGAGCCTTCAACACTGACATTGGTGGTGTGCTTGGCCCATGTCTTAGCTATGGTGGCTGGCGTAGTGCAGCCATTCAAACACCATAGTCGTAGCCCATCTGATGATTGCTGGAATGCCCACGATCCATCGTATGAATTATAGAATGACACTCTGAATTGTGTGATGTCACCGATAGCTGGTGTGATTACTTCATTAGGAAAAAGAATTTCTCCACGCATCTTGCGGCCATCGTCGCTAATGTATGTCGTGAACTTATAATCTTTGCCGATGTCTGCTGCATCGACAGCATCCATGACGCTGCTGACTACCTCATCATTAGATATAATCTTATACTTGCTACCGTGTACACCAAGCACAAGGTTGGTATCAGTCCTTACCGCAGCACGGTGCGTTGTGATCTCATTGCCAACGCCATCATAGATAGGTTGCATCTCAACATGGTAGTCCCAGTTGTTAGTGATTGAATCAAACATCTTAGTTCTCCTTATGTTATATACTGCATGATTGCAGTATCTTTAGATAGAGTCAAGCCAGTAATAGAATTACAAATAGAATTACAGCGCACCCAGCGCCAACACCGACTAAGAAATCCTCTATCTTCTGGCGGCGATAGAATCTTTCCCAGTCTTTTTTATCTAGGTAATTTTGAGCAGCGATCATTCCATGCAAGCGATCCATTGGTATCTCCTTTTAAATTAATTTTAAGTTTCATTCGTCACGGTCAGGGCGTGAAACGTGCCGCCGCGAGCGCCCCCCTCACCCCAGCCCGACCAAAGGGAGGTTCTAGTCAGCGCTTTCCTGCTCCCTTGTCGCTGGGTTCTTATTCTGAACTGCGTCTTAAGATAACTGTGTCAGCAATCTGAACGAAGGCGAGCGAAGCGAGCCGAAAATTTTAAAATAGGGTATTAAAAAACCCCGCGCTTGGCGGGGTTCTCTAAGCTAGGCGGCGTTCAAGGCCTCCATGTCGGCCATCAAGGCCTTGATGTCGTCGGGTGCCTCCTCATTTATAAGGTTAGCTTTTACTGTGGTGTAAGGCTGGCCGACATTCTCAAGATAAAGCGCTTGGGCTGCGTCAAGTTCTGACTTTAAAACCAAAAGGTTGAACTGTTCGGCCTTGGCTTTAGCGACTGAGCCTTTCCAGTTGTTGCCAGAAATCTCATCGTTTGGGACGTAGGAATCGCGATGACGGTTGGCCCAATAACGGGCCTGATCTACGCGCTTTTCTTGGCGCGGTATCCAGTATTCGTAAAAGCCGATGTCACGCTCAAGCTTAACTTTTAACATAAAGGACAGCGTGTCGACGTGCTGCCAGCCGTCGGTATTACCTGTTAAATTGTCGGTGTGGAAATATAGCTCGGTTGGGTTGTTAAATGTCGATGCAATAGCTTCTGAAATCTTAGTCATTTATATTCTCCATTTTTATATAATCATTTATGTTGCCCCCCCCACATTCAACGGAGCGTAGGGGGGAGGGTGGAAGGTAGGGCAGTGAAGGCATCCCTTCACCGTGCGTATCTCCAAAATTACCGCCAAACTGAGGCAAAGCCGAAGCTTGAAGTTCGCAACTGCTATTTTCCACAAGGCGATGGTCGCTCGGCAAGCAGAGGCAACATTATGAGAAGGCCAACACCGTAATAGTAAAATAGTAGTTGCGAACTTTTTGGAGGAAATTTAGGAAGGACGTAGGTGATGGGTGCCGAGCAACATAGCTTTCAGCTTCCCCCCGTAGATTCGTTGAATACTTCACCAAAGACTTGCGCACTTGCGCACAATATTCCTTGGACATCCTATCCACATAGATATGCCCTAGATTAATTCGCCCTAGATAACTGAAGTCCTAACCGCTGGGTGCAATGAAGGTAACTCATACAGTACCTTGCGTCAGCGATACTCACCGCGCTTGCGCGGCCGAGACTACAGGCTCGGG
>Ga0209335_10006578_pt1 | contig 10351 bp, 10 predicted proteins | sample COG_09_FD_184753 | JGI IMG/M metagenome (GOLD analysis project Ga0209335, IMG submission 184753) | Pelagic Microbial community sample from North Sea - COGITO 998_met_09 (SPAdes) (version 2) | ecosystem: Environmental > Aquatic > Marine > Neritic zone/Coastal water | place: Helgoland, sampling...
TTTTGAATTAATTTTTCATTTCGAAAAGAAAGAAGTGGAAATAGCATATTTTGGATTGTTAGAAGAATTTCAAAACAAAAAACTTGGATCTTATTTACTTAGTGAAGCAATCAAAATATCTTTTGAAAACAATATTAATAGAGTCTGGTTGCACACCTGTTCATTAGATCACAAAAATGCATTAAATAATTATATTGCAAGAGGTATGAAAATTTTTAAAAAAGAAATGGTTACAATTTAATTTTGAGTGGGTAGTCGAAAAAGATTATTATTTAATATTTCGTTAATTTTAATTGATGAGAGAAAAGTAATATTAAGATTTTGATAGATATCTTTTGTTTGCCATCCAATCAAATTGAATGTTCTGTCATCAAAAAAAATATTTATTTCAATATTATTTTCACTTATTGTGTAATTTATATAAGACTCATCAATGACTCTTTCCTCAAGATTAACAATTTTATTTATTAAATAATCTTTATCTAAAATTAAATTAAGAGGAGTTTTTTCAAGTGGATAACGATAATAGCTCATTTTTGTTTTAATAACTAAAGACTTTCCATTAGAAACTAAAATTTTGTTATTTTTTCCTGAATACTCACAAAAAATTTTCTTAGGATATTCTACAATACAATTTCCTTTTTCAATTTTTTGATTAATATTTTGTTCAAATTCAAAATTTATATTTTTTGTATTTTTTAAATTATTTATGATATTTTGTTTGTTGTTAGCATTTAATTGTGTCGTAAAAAAAAATATAATTAGGATGAATAAAAAGTTTTTCATTATAGCACATCTCTTTTACCAACATGATTTGCTTTACTAACAATTCCATCACTCTCCATCATGTCAATAATTCTAGCTGCTCTATTGTATCCAATCTGAAGTTTTCTTTGAAGAAATGATGTTGATGCTTTGCCTTCAGATCTGATTATTTCCAAGGCAGCTTGATAGAGTTCATCTTTGTCTCCTTGATTTTTATTTTCATTTACTTCTTTTTCATCAGCAAAATTTAAAATTTCATCAATATAATCAGGTTCAGCTTGTGCCCTAAGTGAGTTATTAATTTTTTCAATTTCATTATCAGATACAAATGGGGCATGTATTCTTACTATCCTGTTAGCTGAAGACATATAAAGCATATCTCCCTTACCAAGTAGTTGTTCAGCACCTTGTTCACCAAGAATTGTTCTACTATCTATTTTTGATGTAACTTGAAAAGATACTCTAGTAGGAAAATTAGCTTTTATAGTTCCAGTAATAACATCAACACTTGGTCTTTGTGTTGCCATTATTATATGAATTCCAGCTGCCCTAGCCATTTGGGATAGTTTTTGAATATAGTTTTCAATTTCTTTTCCCGCCACCAACATCAGATCAGACATCTCATCAACCACAACAACGATGTAAGGCATTGGCAATTTATGTTTTGTATTATATCCATCAATGTTTCGAACACCCTCTTTTGTCATTAGTCGATATCTGCTCTCCATTTCTTTGACTACCCAGCCAAGTACAGAAGCAGCTTTTTTGGCTTCCGTAATTACCGGACAGAGCAAATGTGGAATTCCTTCGTATGCTGATAGTTCTAGCATTTTTGGATCGATTAAAATAAATTTACATTTATCTGGTGAGTGTCGATAAAGTAAGGATAGTATAATAGTGTTAATGCAGACAGATTTTCCAGATCCAGTGGTTCCCGCAATAAGAAGATGAGGCATAGATGTTAAATCACCTATAATTGGTTTACCAGAAATATTTTTACCAAGCGCAATGGGTAACTTTATATCTTTTTTTTTGAAATCATGATTATTTAAAATTTCACTTAAATAAACATTTTCTCGAATGTTATTTGGAAGTTCAATACCAACAGTATTGCTACCTGGTATAGTTGCAATTCTAGCAGACTCAGAACTTGTATTTCTTGCTATATCGTCAGATAGATTAATTATTTTGGATACTTTAACTCCAGCTGCAGGTTCAAATTCGTTTAGTGTAACAACGGGTCCATGGCTAACCTTTTTAATGCTTCCATTAACGCCAAAGTCCATTAATATTTTTTCTAAAAATTCAGGATCATGAGTTTCATTTTTATCAAAATCATTTTTTTCTTTATTTGTTGGTAATTTTAAAAGATTAAGATTTGGTAATTTAAACTTAATTTTAATTTCTGATTTATTATCACTTTTAATAAAAGGTAAATCCTCCTGTATAAGGTTTTTTATTTCATCTTGTGGAATGTATTCTTCAATTATTTCACTTTTATTTGTATAATTTTTATTATTTTTTTCAAAAAAGAAATTATAAATTTTTTCTATAACTCCCCCAAATTTTTTTAAACTAAAATTAATACTTACGAAAAATAAAATTAAAGTAACTAAAATTAATATATAATAAAATAATCTTTCATTTAATAATATTACAGAATTAAGGAAGGTTTGGTTTAAATAATTACCAACAAATCCTCCATTACCATTTACATAAAATGTAAAATTATTTGAGTAAAAGTGACTAATAAAAAGTGTTCCAAAAATAGAATATAGAATTGTATAAAAATTATTTTCTATAATTAAAAAAAAATCTTTTTCCCTAAATATATTCACACCAGTAAGTATGAAGGTAAATGAAACTAAATAGGCAACCAAGCCTACTGATTGAAAAAATAAATCAGATATGAAGCTTCCCTGGAAACCTAATAAATTTTTAATTTGAGTGTTTTCAGGAAAAATAAAATTGGGATCATCAGGTGAGTATGTCATTAGAGCTATAAGCAACATAATTCCTGATACAAAAATTGTGATCCCAAAAATTTCTGCTAGCCTCTTAATAGCAAAATTGAGTAACAAATTAGCTGTTTTTTTAATATTCATATAAATGAATCAATTAAATCACTTTGTATCATCTAATGTTTATTGTTAAAATTAAAAATAATATGACAGTTTGTATACTCGGTAATAGTTTAACGGCTTTAACTTTAGCTAAAGCATTAGCTAAACAAAATATTTATGTTGATATTTTATATAATAAAAAAAATCGGCATATTAGCAAATCCAGAACAATTGGAATTTCAAAAAGTAATACCGATTATTTAAATCAAAATGTAATAAATATAAATAAACTTGTCTGGAAATTAAAAAAGATAGAGATTTTTTCTGATAATTTGAAGAAAGAAAAATTAATAAACTTTGAAAAAGATAAAGATCAGATTTTTTCTATTATAAAAAATTATGACTTATATCAAATATTGGAGAGCAATTTATCTAGAAATAAATATTTTAAATCAAAATTTATCAATTATAAAAATTTATCATTTATTAAAAAGTATGATCTTATTATCAATTGTGACTCTTCAAATGTTATTGCAAAAAAATATTTTAGCAAAAAAATAGTGAAAGAATATAATATCAAGGCTTACACAACTATTATTGTGCATGAAAAAATTTTAAACGATACAGCAATACAAATCTTTACAAACAAAGGACCCCTAGCTTTTTTGCCAATCTCAGATACCCAAACTTCTATTGTTTATTCAATTTCTAAGACTATTCCTGAAAATAAAGAAAATATTGAAGCATTAATCAAGGATAAAAATTCTAAATATAAAATAAAAAATATTGAAAAAATTAACAGCTTTGAAATTAAATCTTTAAATTTGAGATCTTATTACCATAATAATATTTTAGCATTTGGTGATTTGTTGCATAAAGTTCATCCTTTAGCAGGCCAAGGATTTAATATGACAATTAGAGATATAAAAATTCTTTTAAATATTATTAAAAAAAAATCTGAAGTGGGGTTAACATTAGATAAATCTATAAATATTGAATTCGAAGATAAATCTAAATATAAAAATTTAATTTTTTCCAATGGTGTTGATTTAATTCATGAATTTTTTAATATTGAAAGAAAAACAAATAGTAAATTATTAAGTAAATCGGTTCAATTAATTAGTAAATATCCACCTATAAATAAAATATTTACAAAAATTGCTGACAGAGGATTTTTATTTTAATTTACTGTAAAGTTGTATTATCAAAAACATCATATGTATAAGTGCTTAAAATTTCAGCAATTTTATCTTTTCTAACGCTAAGATTTTTAGTTTCCAGTAAAACTTGTTTTTCCTCTAAAGAGAATGGGGACGCCATTGCCAAAGCATTTATTGTTTCATCTAAACTTTGCTTTTCGAGCTCTTTCCAATTGATCAAAAATCCCCTCTTTTCAAATAAAGTTTTTAAATCTTTAAAGATTAATTCAAGATCAGAAAATTTAAGATCTTCTTTTTTTTCACTTAGATCATGATTGAAATTTTTATAATTAACCTCATATTTTCTATATCCTTTTGAAGATTTTATTTCTTTTGTTGCTTCAAATCTAATTAAACCCTTTAGTTCAATCATATATCTTCCATCATCAGTTTCTTTAAGGCTTGTTATTTGACCAAGACAACCAATATCGTGCAAGGTGGGTGATAATTCACTATTACTTGAGCTTCTAGGTTGAATTATACCAATTAGTTTATTTGATTTCATGGAGTCATTTATCATTTCTATATATCTTGCTTCAAAAATATTAAGTGGAACAGTTGTCTTTGGAAAAACAATAAAATTACCTAACGGAAAAACAGGTATTTCATTTGGAAGATCTTCTTTTTTCATAATCATTTAAGAATATACCATATCTATTATTATTTTGTATTGATTGAATTAAAAAAAAAGTCTAACTATACTTATTATATATGCGGGCATAGCTCAGTGGTAGAGCGTCTCGTTGCCAACGAGAAGGTCGAGGGTTCGACCCCCTTTGCCCGCTCCAAAAATTATGATTATATGGGTTGCATCTTATCCTAAAAGTGGAAATACATATATTAGATCTTTTCTTTCTGCATATTATTTTTCAAAAAAAGGCAAATTTGAATTTGATCAATTATTAAATATTTTACAATTTCCATCAATTAAATTTTCTCAAAAAGATTACTTTAATTTTAATGATGCCGCAAAGAACTGGGTAGATAATCAAAAATTTTTTTTTGAAAAAGAAAATTTTCGTTTTTTAAAAACTCACAATACCTTAAATGATTTTCAAGGAGAAAATTTTACAACAAAAAAGCAAACTCTTGGTGCAATTTATATAGTAAGAGATCCAAGAAATATTATTTCCTCGATGAGTAATCATTATTCATTTAGCTTGGACCAAGCATTTGAAAAACTCATAGATAAAGAAGCGTCATTATCAGAAAAATCAGCCAATGGTGATTGTAGTAATTTTACTTTTCTAGGTTCTTGGTCAGATCATTATAAATCCTGGAGAGATACTAAAGAGTTTAAAGTATTATTTATAAAGTATGAGGATTTAAAAAATAATAAATATGAAATTTTAAAAGAGATAATAAATTTTATTGAGAATTTAAAAAAGACCAATGAAAAATTTGATGAGGTCAAATTTATGAATTCAGTAAATTCTACAAATTTTGCAAATTTAAAAAATAAAGAATTAAATGAAAAATTTGATGAAAGTGTCTTTTCCAAAGATGGTAAAAAAACTATTTTTTTTAATCTTGGCTTTAAAAATAAATGGCAAAAATTACTATCCAAAGATATGATTAATAAAGTTAACAATAGTCTCAAAAAAGAATTATCAGAACTAAATTATGAATGATCTTTTAAAAAAAAAATGTGTTCCATGTGAAGGTGGGATTTTACCTTTTGATATATCTGAAATTCATAAATATCAAAAAAAAGTAGATGACTGGGATATTATTAAAAATAAAAAAAATATTTTTTTTTTAAATAAAAAATTTATGTTTAAAAATTTTTTAGAGAGTCAAAGCTTTATTAATAAAGTTGGAGATATTTCAGAAAACGAAGGACACCACCCAGATATATTATTTGGTTGGGGCTATGCAGAAATAAAAATTACAACTCACGCTATTGAGGGTTTGTCTGAAAATGACTTCATTTTAGCTGCAAAAATAGACCAATTATTTAATGCCTAAAATGTCTGGTTTTAGAAAAAACTAAAATTGTATCAGTTTCATTTGCAAATTTAATGATTTCTTTGTCTCTAATTGACCCATACGGTTGTATGACTGCAGTAACTCCTGATTGAATTAATTTTTCAATACCATCAACAAATGGGAAAAATGCGTCAGATGCAGCAACTACCTCATCATTTGTGTTTGTAAATTTTTTCATTTTATCTATTGCAATTTGACAGCTGTCTAAACGACTTGGTTGACCAGATCCAATTCCTACTGTCGACTCATTTGACGCAAGTACTATCGCATTAGATTTTACGTATCTACAAACATTAAATGCAAAAATAAGATTTTTTATCTGTTTTGAATTTGGTTTTTTTTTAGAAACAATAGTAAAATTTTTTTTACTAAACTTATCTAAATCTTCTGTTTGTATTAGCAATTCTTCATTTGAAGATATGTATCTTAATATTTCTTTAAAAGAATAATTCGTGGCATCAATTAATCTTAAATTTTTTTTATTCTTCAATAATTTTAATGCATCTTTTTCAAACCCATTTGAGATGATAACTTCAAGAAATAATTTATTTAATTCTATCGCTAAATTTTTTGTGATCTTAAAATTACATGATACGATTCCCCCAAAAGCACTTATAGGATCACATGCTAGTGCTAATTTATAACTTTTAAGATTATCTTTGTTTATTGAAACTCCACATGGATTAGCGTGTTTAACTATGACGGTTCCTGTGTTTTTGGGTAGAGACTTTGAAATAGTTAAAGCTGAAAATATATCGTTATAATTATTATAACTAAGTTGTTTGCCATGTATTTGATTTATTTTCATAGAGTTATTTTTTGAATAAATTGCACTTTTTTGATGTGGATTTTCTCCATAACGTGGAGTCTCAATAAGATTGGTATGAAAAACTCTTTTTTTAGGAAAAATTACATTAGTTTTTTTATTAAAGTAATTGGAAATAACTGAGTCATAATAAGCAGTTTCAGTAAATGCTATTCTAGATAATTTTTCTCTAAATTCTATTGATGTAGAACCTTTGTTTTTATTTAATTCTTCAATGAGTTCTTTATATTGATCCGATGAAGTAATAACAGTTACATCCTCATAATTTTTAGCTGCTGATCTGACCATTGTTGGCCCTCCTACATCAATATTTTCAATTATTTTATGGTGGTTATTTGTACTTTTTAATGTTTCTTCGAATGGGTAAAAGTTCACGATAACTAAATCTATATTTTCAAAATTATTATTTTTAAGATCTCTTAGGTGTGTTCTGCTTTTTCTTTTGTTTAAAATTCCCGCATGTATTTTTGGGTGAAGAGTTTTTACTCTGCCTTCTAAAATTTCAGGTGAATTTGTAAATTCTGAAACTTCTAAACAATTAAATTTTAATTTTTTAATTTCTTTATAAGTGCCACCTGAACTAATAATTTTTATATTGTTTTTTTTTAAGGAATTAAGAAGGGGCTTTAAATTACTTTTATCTGATAAGGAAATAAGAGCTGTTTTTATTTTTTTCATTGCAGTTTGCTAATTTCCCATTTTATTGTTTTATTATCTTCATTGTTCATTCCTGATATACATATGTTTTGATTTTCTTTGTACGAATTTTTAATACCTAGATATAATCCATTATCAATATTTATATTAAAATTATCACAACTAAATTTCCAACCTTCATCATCTAATTCTATTAGGATTGATTTATTATCCTGTGTTTTCATTACTTTTGTGTTTGGGGTTAAATGAAATCTAATATCAAACTTTAAATCTTTTGAATTATCCTTTCTTAATAATTTATCAAAACCAATAAATTTCATTTGTTCTGGGTAAAATTCAATTTCTCTTTCATGAATTGTTTTAAATTTTTTTAAATAACCATCATGTGAGCCTGATATTTTCCAATAATTATTTTCAAATATAACGTTTTTTTTAATTATTCGAATACCCTTTTTAATAATTAGATCTGATTTACCCAATTTTTTAAAATCACATGATGAATGGTCTTCAATTGATAAGGTACTTTGTAAAGCTGTACTTTTTGAAAGCTTGTTTAACTTGTTTTGATTATTAGTAAAATAACCAGAATTAGTTATTAGTTTCTTACCATTTGACATAATTTCAAATGAAAGAGCTCCAGATTGATAAAATTTTGAAAAATTATTCCTAGGACTATCTCCGATATCCATTGTTAATATAATTCGCTTATTTTTAAGAATAGCATAACCTGCAATCTCTTTATTTTCGTTTTTGAATATATATCCAAATCTTTTAAGATATTGATCAAACTCATTATTATTTGAAATGTAGTTACCATTAAATAAAATATCTTGATTAATATTTTGCCAAATAAAAGCATAATTTTGACCAAGATAATATATTGTTTCATCAATATATTCTGGAGTTGTATTTTGAGACTCCTTAAACCATTCTCTAATAATTATAAAATATTTTAAGTAATAAATAAGTTGTTTTATATTCCTAGATTTAGGAAAACCATTATTATTAATTGAAGATTTTATTATTTTTTTTAAGAGATTCAAACCATTATCAAGATACTTATTATCATCTTTAAATGCTAATCCTGTTAAAATAATTGCTGCACATCCGGTAATTTTGTTTTCAAATTCTGATAAATTTTTTATTTCATCCAATAAATGATTTGTTTGTTTTTGAATACTTTGATTAAATTTCTTTTTAAATTCTTCTTCACAATCCTCATAAGTCAATTGATGATTAGATAACCAGGAAATTATTCTTTTAGAGGTGATATCAAAATCCCAACTTTTTTTATTATATTGATTGTTTTTGTTTATCCAATTATTTACAACAGATTGAGTTGTTTTTTTTGATGATTTTAGATCTAAACTAAAAAACCAAAAAAAATTATTTAATTTTTCAAATTCTTCATGTTCTAAATCATCTTGCCAAATTGCCTCTAAGGCAAAGTCATCAATTTTATATTTTTTTTTTTGATATTTTACTATTGAAGATATTAAGTAAGGACTTGGTTTATATTCAAAAGTAATATTTTTAGTTCTAGATATTTTTTTGTCATAAAAACTGGAGTTTTGATAAAATTCCTTTAAACTTTTTTTTAAATTAAAATAAAATTGACTTAAACTATCTGTAAAATTTTTAATGATCATTAACTTATTTTAATTTTAATAAATTAATATTTTTTTTAATATCTCCATTATTACTTTTAAATACAGTAGTGCCAGAGACAAGTATGTTAGCACCAGCTTCGATTGCTAATTGACAATTATCAAAATTAATCCCCCCATCAATTTCAATATCAAAGTTTATATCTTTTTCAGTTTGGATTTTTTTAAGTTTTCTAACTTTATCTAAAACTTCAGGCATAAATTTTTGGCCTCCAAATCCTGGATTTACACTCATTATTAAAACCAAATCTATTTTTTCAAGATAGTCAATAATTAGATCAATTTTAGATTCAGGATTAAGTGAGATACCAACATTTTTATTTAAACTTTTAATTTTTAAAATAGAGTCCTCTAAATTATCAGTTGCTTCAGGATGTATGGTAATTATGTCCGCCCCTGCATCAGCATAAACTTCTATATATTTATGAACAGGAGAGATCATTAAGTGTACGTCAAATTTAAGTGAGCATTTTTGTTTTAAAGCTTTTATCACTGGTGGACCAATTGTAAGGTTTGGAACAAAATGACCATCCATAACGTCTACATGGATCATATCAGCACCACCTTGCTCAAGTCTTTTTATTTCAGCACCTAATTGACTAAAATCTGCTGATAGAATTGATGGTGAAATTTTTATTTTTTTCATTGATTACTAGATTTACTAGTATCAATATTTAAAATTTAATTGAATTAAATAATTGATAAATTTGTCTAGAAATTTCACTTTCCAAAGGAAAGGACAACATGCCCATTACAGAATATCCTAGGATCCAGGGCATAAAGTAGAATCTAATCATATAAAAGAACCAAGCTACATATAATGGAACTAGAGGAGCTATAATAAAATTAGGTGTGATTGGCTTAAAAATTTTCATTAATGGATTTGTGTATTTTACAAATATTTTCATAAAGAAGAATTCCGAGTCTTCTTTTTGAAAAATATTCATTGCAACCCTTCCTATCAAAGTCCACATAATAACACCAAGTAGATAATCAATAAAATAAACTAAAGGATGAAGGTTTGCTGACATTAAGAAATTTATATTGGAAAAAAGAGTAAATTAAAAGGGGCGATATTAATCGCCCCTATAATTAAGATTTGATTGTTCTATTTACCAGTAACGGTTCTACCGCTTGGTATACGAACTTCATCAACCATTTTTTGAGTAGCTTTATCTGGCTCTT
>Ga0209335_10006585_pt1 | contig 10343 bp, 9 predicted proteins | sample COG_09_FD_184753 | JGI IMG/M metagenome (GOLD analysis project Ga0209335, IMG submission 184753) | Pelagic Microbial community sample from North Sea - COGITO 998_met_09 (SPAdes) (version 2) | ecosystem: Environmental > Aquatic > Marine > Neritic zone/Coastal water | place: Helgoland, sampling...
TTATTTATTATTGCATCTATCTTTCCATATTTTTTATGTAAATATTTTATACATTTAAGTAGATCATTTTTTTTGGTTATATCTCCAATAAAAAAATCAACATCTCTGGATTTTAACTCAATAGTCAAATCTTTTTTAACTTTTAATGTTAATTTTTTATTTTTATCAAATATTAAAACTTTACCTTCATTTTTTATGATAGCTCTTGCGAATTCTACTCCTAATAAACCTGCGCCACCTAATATGACACAAATTTTGTTTTTTAATTGAGAGTTTTTTTTGGCCATTTTCAATTATTTTATAATCCTTTATGAATAATATTTAATGGTTTTTCTTAGAGCGTCTGATTGAATTTTCATTTCATCTTCATTTTTTTGATTTGTAGTAAATTGCATGATTTTTTTTTGAACTATTTCTGCATTTGGGCAAATTCCCGATTTGGTAATAAACCTATCTTTTAAACCTAAAGAATCTAATATGCTATTAATCTCTTGAATTGAGTCTTCTTGGTATAATAAAGTCCAAGCAGCATAAAAGCCATCGCCTCCATTTTCAATGAACTTTAATCTGAAATCCTCCCAAGAAACCTCTGTATTTTCTAAAGTAGCCGCAAATGCATAATAACTATTAATATCACCTTCAGGTGTTTTTTGTGGTTTTATCCATTTACAATCTGTATCCTCAATGACTTCAAGGTACATTTTTGCCATTTTAATTCTAAGTTGTACAAACCAATCCACTTTTTCAATTTGAGCAAGTCCTATTGCTGCAGCTGCCTCGGGCAATCTATACATAAATCCATACTGTGAATGTCTTTTAAAATTGGGATTTTGAAATAAATCTTTTGATGCTCTTATTTTACCACTGATTGCTGTTGCATTTCTAAACCCTTGACAGGTTAATCTTCTTAAATTATCACCAATTTTTTCATCGTTACACGTCAAAATCCCACCATCACCTGTTGTAATGTGTTTAGAATTCTCAAAACTCCAACTCGCAATATCACCAAATGATCCTTCAATTTTTCCTTTATGTGTTCCTAAATAACATTGCGCACAATCTTCAACTACTGCCAACTTAAACTCCTTGGCAATCTTCATAATTTCAGTCATATTGCATACTTGACCGTATAAATGAACGGTCATAATCGCTTTAGTTCTGGGCGATATTTTTTTTCGAATACTTTCTGGATCTATATTAAAAGTTTCTGGATCTATATCAGCAAAAACTGGTATAGCATTACAATAGAGTATGGAGTTCATACAGGATATAACTGTCAGAGGTGTTACAATAACTTCGTCACCGTACCTTACTCCTAATGCCCATAAAGCTGCATGTAATGTCGTTGTTCCAGAATTTGCTGTGATAGCAAATTTAGCATTAAATTTTTTTGCAAATGCTCTTTCAAGACGAGTATTCATATTCCCGCTAGTGCCACTTGCAAATCCAGAGTCTAAAACTTCTTTTAAGTATTTTTGCTCTTTTTCATCAAAACGCCAAGATAGATCGCCCATTATATCTTTATCCTCATATGTTGCATAATTTTATCAATAATTTTCAAATCTAAAAAGTCGTCTATTTCATAGTTTTGCCATCGTTCAATAAAATAAGGTATTGTCTTATTGGTATAAAAATTTTTTTTTTTATAAAAAGATGTTACCTTACTTATATATATAACGCCATATGGAAAATAAGCATTATCAAACTGTTGGCTTTGAAATATTTTTTTTTTAAAATTAGCATATGGTTTTACAAATTGATTAGAAGATATTTTTTTTACAATTAGTGGATGTTCCAAATGTATTTTTCCTAAACTAATTAATGTTTCTGCAGATAAATTATTTATAATTTTTTTAACCGCCATATCTATATCATTTTTTTTTCGTAATGGGGAGGTTGGTTCTAATAATGCTACATAGTCAAAATTTTCACCTTTTTTTCTAAATTTGTCCAACGTATCAATAATTAATTCCCATGTAGGAGATTTATCTCCTGATAAATTTCGTGGGCGCATAAAAGGAGTTTCCAATCCTAAATTAATAGAAATATCTCTTATTTTTTTACTATCGGTTGAAACGAATATTTTATCTAAAAACTTCGAAGCCAAGGCTGTTTTAATTGTCCATTCTATCAAAGGCTTATAATTAAGACTTCGTATATTCTTGTTTATTAATCTTTTACTACCTTTTCGAGCAGGTATAATGGCAATAATTTTTTTATTTTTATACAAATTAATTAATTTATTAGTTGAGTTTATATTTGTAATTTGCTTCTTGATAATCGTTTATCCTTCCAATATCCTTCCAATATTCTTCTATGATAAAAGGAATTATTTTTTTCTTTTTTAAAAGAATTTTTTTTATTAAAGACGTCATATCGAAAAATTTTTTTGGAACTAATTTAATATATTCTGGATTTAAGATATAAATTCCTGTATTTACAAAAAATTCATGAGTAGGTTTCTCATGAATAGAAACTATTTTATTGCTGTTTAATTTAACTTCGCCATAAGCTGAGGGAATACCATCCTTTTTTATCCCAATTGTTACTGCACCCATATTTTTATTATGAAAGTCTAACATATTTTTAAAATCAATATTGGTGACTATATCTCCATTTATCACAAAAAGTGGTAATGTTATTTTCTCTGTTATTAGACTTAAAGCGCCAGCAGTACCTAGCCTTTTTTTTTCCTCAATATATTCAATAGCTACTCCAAATCTATCTCCATTTTTAAGATAATTTTTGATAATGTGAGATTTATAGTTCACGCAAATTATAAAATTTATAAATCCAAGATCTTTAAATCTTTTTATTATTCTCTCAATAATAGGCTGATCACCTATTTTAAGCATTGGTTTAGGCACTCTTTTTGTTAAAGGTCTTAAACGCGCACCTAAGCCGCCTGCCATAATAACAACTTTGTTTTCAAAAAATTTATCTTTTACATATTCGACTACTGTTATTACTTCTTCAACTTTTCCTTTGCTATTCACCAATGGAATTTCATTAATTTTTTTTGAAATAGCAATTTTTAATAATTTTTCTCTACTATCTCCCTTTTTTCCAATTAATGGTTTTTTATTATAAATATTTTTAATTGGACTATTAATATTTAATCCTTTCAAAAATGCTCGACGAATATCGCCATCTGACAAGGTTCCAACAAACTTACCTTTATTGTTAAAAATAATAGCTATTTTAATATTGCCTTTCGAAATAACTTTTAAAGCTTTTTTAATTGTTGCATCTTCCTTAATTGTTAATTTTTTTATGTTTTTCATATTGAAAACTTTATATTAAAGAAGCCTTTTTTTAGGATACCTTTTAATTTAATATTTTTTAAAACTTTAGTTATTTTTTTGCTTGCACAACCCTCTCCATAAGGATTTTTAACATTTTTTAAATTATTTTGAAATTTTTTTGAGTAAACTTTTTTAAAAGCAATTCTAATACTTTTTTTGTTTGGCAAACAATCAACTATACTATTTGCTTTTATTCTTCCGCTCTGTCTGTCACCAATGTTTATAGTTGCAATTTTAAAACTTGGGGCCTCCAAAAGTCCACTTGAACTATTGCCCACTACAACATCTACATATTGTAAAGCACTTAAATATCTTACTTGACCTAATGATGTTACTCCAATAGAATTTTTTCTATTTTTATTTATGTAATGATCAATCATTTTATTTATGATTTTTCCACCCATATCACTATTTGCTTTTGTAAAAATAATATTTGTATCTTTTAAATCACTAACACATTTTAGAAGTTCTTGAAAATGTATTTTTGACTTGTTTTTTTCCAAAGTTATTGGATGAAAAGTTACTAAAATATTTTTTTTATTTAATTTAAAATTAATTGATTTTTCAAATTCTTTTCTGCTTAATAATTTTAATCTCTTAATATTTTCAATACCCATGCCTCCTACATTAAAAATATTTTTTTTATTTTCACCTAATTGCACTAATCTTTTTAAATATTCTTTTGCAGCCACAAAATGTATTTGACTCATTTTTGTTATACAATGACGAATGGCATCATCAATTACACCTTTCGTAATCTCTCCACCATGAATATGAGCCACTGGAATTCTAGCAATCATAGCAGCAACAACAGATGAGAAAATCTCATACCTATCGCCCAATACTAAAATAATGTCAGGTTTTAGCTCATCATAAGTTTTTGAAAAGGATCTTTGAGCAATACTCATAGAATTTGAAATACCTTGACTGGTATCAGCGGTTAGAGAAAGATTTATTTTTTTATCAATTTTAAAATCTGTTTCTATTTCTTTATAAGTTAAGCCAAATTTTGAACTTAGATGCATTCCTGTGACAACAAGCTGAAGCTTTAGTTTTTTATCAGTTTCAATTTCCTTAAGGAGCCAATATAATAAACCATATTCTGCACGTGAACCTGTCACTACACATATTTTTCTTTTACTCATATCAACTCATCTTCTTGATAATCTTTTTTAGCTTTAGTATTTATTATTTCGTCCCAACGCATTGGGGATAGCCCTATTCCAGGTCGTTTTATTGTTAAATTATTTTCATTTAAAACATCACCTTTTTTTATTGTAGTTTTTGCCACTATAGACTTTCTAACAATGTCTATATTTGGAATCTCACTTTGTGAGGGTTTTTTAACCCCATCGCCAAGAGCAATTTCTATGTTTCTGATAGCTCGCACCATTTCTTTTAGCTGATCTGGTTCAAGACTTGCTTTATGATCTGGTCCTTCCATATTTTTATCTAGAGTAAAATGTTTTTCTATACAAGTCGCACCCATAGCAACAGCAGCTATATCAACTTCTATTCCTAATGTATGATCACTGTATCCAAATTTTATATCTAATTCTTTTCCAATAGAAACCATTGCTCTTAGGTTTACGTCCTTCATTGGTGTTGGATACTCAGTGTTAGCATGTAAAACTATGATATTATTTTTTTTGGTACCTGAATTAATCAGGACATCCAATGCATTTTTAACCTCACCCATGTTTGACATTCCAGTCGAAAGGATTATCTTTTTATTTAGCTTTCCTAAACATTTAAGGTAAGGAAGATTTGTAATCTCACCACTTGGAATTTTAAATGTTTTTAAACCTAAGTCATTTAATAAGTCTATGCTTTCAAGATCGAATGGGGAGGATAAAAAAACAATTTTTTTTTTTTTACAATAATAAATAAGTTCTTCATGCTCTTTCTTATTAAGTTCTAATTTTTTAAGCATATCAAATTGTGTTTCTTCCTTACTAGTGGTTATTTTTTGATAAACTGCTTTTTGAGAGTTTTTAGTTGCTAAGTTTGTTGCTTTAAATGTTTGAAATTTTACAGCATCAGCACCTGCAGAACATGCTTCATCAACTAATTTTTTTGCTAAATCAATTGATCCATTATGATTAACTCCTGCCTCTGCAATAATAAACACACTCATTTAATTAAAGTCCCAGCTTTAATAAAACTATTTTCTTTTATTTTGATATTATCCTTTGTTGTCACATTGCTACCAATAAAACATTCTGATCCAATTTTTACCCCACCATTTATAGTAGCATTTGTGGATATATGACAATGATTTGATATTGAACAATCATGCTCAATTAACGCTTTTGAATTTATGATGCAGTTATCACCAATAGATGTGTTGGCATTAACTATTGCTTGGTGCATAACTATAGAACCATTTCCAATCTTTGAATACTTTGATACATATGAGTTTGGAGAAATAACAGTAGGTAAAATGAAGCCAGCTTTTTTTGCTAGTTTAAATAATTTTATTCTTAGTTTTGCTGATTTAATTTGGCCAACTGTTATTAAAGCGTTTTTAACTTCTTTAGCAAAAGATTTTAAATCTAAATCATTACCTATAACTTTATATTTTAAAATCTTAGTCCCTAAAAACTCTGGCTTATCTATAATTCCATATATTTTATATTTTTTTTCTTGTTCAATGACATCAATCACTGATTTACAGTGACCGCCACCACCAATCAAAATAATTTTTTTCATAATGTTGCGCTACTAGGTATATTAACAACTCTTTCATATAACCACTTTGAATTTTTTAAATTATTACATTGTGCATTTTTAAACATTGGTAACTTATTCATTAATTTCCAAATTGGTCTTGTCATAACACCATTAGAATTAGTCTTATTTAAAAATTGATCTCTTTCAATTTTATTTTTTAAAATAATTGAATTTAACCAATAATTTGATTTGCAATATTTTGGTTCTTTAAAGAAAATATAATCAGTATCTTGAAAAAAAGTTTGATATTTTTTTGCAAGTTCACGTTTATTTCTTAAAAAGTAATTTAAATTTTCTACTTGTGCAATTAACAAGGCGGCATTCAAGTTTGGCATTCGATAATTGTATCCTGTCATGTCATGATTAAAATCCCATTTATGAGGTATCTTCGCAGTTGTAGTTATGTGTTTAGCTTTTTTTGCAAGAAATTTATTATTTGTGAGGATGCAACCTCCTCCTCCAGCAGTAATAATCTTGTTACCATTAAAACTGATAACTCCTAGCTTTCCAAAAGTGCCTGTGTGTTTATTTCTATAGAAACTTCCCAAACTTTCAGCTGCATCTTCAATTAAAAAAATATAATGTTTTCGGAGTATTTTATTGATCTCATCAATTCTACAAGGGTGCCCATATGAGTGCATAGGTATACAAGCTCTAATAACTTTATTTGTTTTTTTATTAATACATTTTTTGTTTTTAATTTTAGTATTATTTTTTAAAAATGATCTTAATGCTTTAGGTGACAAACCCATAGTATCGATGTCAACATCAATAAATATAGGTCTTGCCTTACAATAGCTAATTGCGTTACATGAGGCTACAAAATTTAATGGCTGGGTAATTACCTCATCATCTTGTTCTACACCAGCTAAAATTAAAGATATATGAAGAGCAGAAGTGCCATTGGTTGTAGCGACAGCATATTTGGCACCTGTATATTTTGCTATTTTTTTTTCAAATTTATCAACAAATTTTCCAACAGATGAAACAAAGCTTGTATCAATGCACTGATTTAAGTATTTTTTTTCATTACCAATGAATTTTGGCTCGTGCAAAGGAATATTTTTTTTTGTACCATATACATCTCTTATAAAATTAATAAATTCACTAAACATTATAAATTTCAGATTTATACATTTTTAAATTTTCTGATTTAGTTATCCAGTCAATTGTTTTTTTTAGTCCATCTTGAATGTTAGTCTGAGGTTTATAGCCAACTAATTTATTAATTTTTTTATTATCACACCAAAGCCTATAAACTTCAGATTTTTTTGGTCGAATTCTTTGTTGATCATTAATAAAAACAACATCGCTAGACATTAATTCTTTAATTAATTTAAGAGTATCACTAATACTTATTTCAAAATTTGAACCAATATTAACAGTTTCGCCAATTGTTTTTTCAGACTGTGAGAGCATAATAAATGCACGACAACAATCTTCTACATAATTAAAATCTCTTGTGGGCGATAAATCTCCTAATTTAATTTCTTTTTTTCCAGAAGCTATTTGTGTGATAATTGTTGGAATTATTGCACGAGCTGATTGACGTGGTCCATAAGTATTAAAGGGCCTTGCAATTGTTACTGGTAAATTAAATGAATTATAAAAACTCATAGCCATTGCATCTGCAGCTATCTTAGATGCGCTATACGGAGATTGAGGCTGTAATGGATGTTTTTCATCAATAGGAACATACTGAGCTGTACCATAAACTTCACTTGTGGAGGTGTGAATTAATCTTGATATTCCACTTTCTTTTGCCGCCTGACAAATATTTAAAGTGCCCTTTATGTTAGTTTCAGCATAACTATCTGGCGCAACATAAGAAAAAGGAATAGCTATAAGAGCTGCTAAATGAAAAATTATATCTACGTCCTTTGTAATAATTTTACAATAATGTGGATCTCGTATGTCTCCTGTAATAATCTCTAAATCTTTTTTACAATTAACACTCTCAAGCCAGCCCCAGTTATTAAAAGAATTATATTGCGAAAGTGCCTTGACTTTATAACCTTGAGCAACAAGCATTTCTGTTAAATGTGAACCAATAAAACCATCAGCGCCTGTTACTAAAACTTTTTTCATTTATTAGGATTTATAAAAATTACAATATGTAAATTTATATAATTCTAACACTTTTTACTAGCAAAATTTTTTTTTACTTTTAATGATTATGAATAGTGAAATTTTACAGAAAAGATATTGACGGCCTAAGAGCAATAGCAGTTCTACTTGTGCTGTTTTACCACTTAGGTATCTCTCAATTTAAGAATGGATTTATCGGTGTAGATATTTTTTTTGTAATTAGCGGATATTTAATAACGTATTCAATAATTAAAGAAATTGAAACAAACAAATTTTCTGTTATTTATTTTTATCATAAACGTTTTAGAAGAATATTTCCTTCACTTTTGGTAGTTTTGTTAGCATCTCTCTTGTTAGGATTATTCTTGTTACCCCCCCACACCCTAAAGGAACTAAATGAAAGTGTTTTAGCAACTTTATTTTTTTTTTCAAATTTTCTATTTCATAGTCAATCAGGATATTTTGATACAGTCGCTCAACTTAAGCCACTTCTTCACACATGGAGCTTAGCTGTTGAAGAGCAATTTTATTTAATTGTTCCATTATTCGTTATCTTTAATCGTTCTATTAAATTATTTTATTTTTTAGTTATAATTACTTTTTTTATTTCAATATTTTTATTTTTTCAAAATAACAACCTAAGTTCAAAATTTTTTTTTCCTCAATATAGAGTATGGCAAATAAGTATCGGGTCTTTATGTGCATTTTTTGAATTTTATAAATATTTTTTCATAAAAAAAATACCAAAAAATTTTTCATATCTAGGTATTTTACTTATTATTATTTCTCTAATATTTGTTAACAAAATTGAATGGCCAAATTACATAATCCTTTTGCCTATTACCGGTGCAGTTTTGATTATATTAAATAATAATCAAAATAAAATATTAAACAATTATTTTCTAACTTTTATTGGAAAACGATCCTACAGTATCTATTTAGTTCATTACCCTATAATTTCGTTTTCAACTTATTATATCGGTTTTAAGCTGAGCTCTTATCAAATAATTTTAGTTATCATTTTAATCTTCATCTCTAGTTTAATCTTATACTCGAAAGTCGAAAGGTATTTTATTTCACCTAATCAAAATATTAAAAATACAATCTTTCAAAAATTCAAAGTTTATTACTTTGTAAGCATAATATTTACATTCATTATTCCAATCTCATATATGATTTTTAAATCAAATGGATTTTTATTAAAATCAAATAGAGCTGCTTTAGAAAAAACAGTATCAACTATAAAACGTGAGCACATTCGTTGTGACAAAAAAATAATTAGCGATTGTATTAAAGAATTTCCAAATTCAAAAATAATTATCTTGGGAGATTCTAATGCTTACCACTTTGCAGTAGGTGCTCAAAAATTTTCTCCAAATAATGAGGTAATTTCTTTGACAAAAGGTGCGTGTTTAGCTCTCTCTAAACTAACTATACTTGAACGAAGTCGCGGTTGGAATGAAAGTTGTCAAAAATTTAATAAAGAAGTAAAAAATATTTTAAATGTTGAGTTTACTAAAGATAAAATAGTTATTGTTTCAGGTGCTTATATTCAATACCTGTATTCCAATAAATTATACTTACATGAACGACAATCAATATTAACAAATTTTCCAAAAATTACTCTTGGAGATGAAAATTTGAAACCTTTGAATGACAATGAAAAAATTGATTATATGCATGAGTATTTGATGCAAATCGTTTCTGAACTATCATCTAAATCTAAACAAGTGATATTATTAGGGCCAATTCCGCCTCTACCTTATGCGGTTAGATCAGAACCTTTACTGCAATTTAATGGCCATAACGGCATAGATCAAAAATTATTTTTTCAATACGCTGAAAATTTATTAAGTATATTTTCAGAAATTGAAACACTAAAAATAAATAATCTTAAAGTAATTTATCCTCACAAAAAATTATGTGATAATCTTGTCCCAGAACGTTGTATCGGTTTTTTTAATGGTGAACATTATTATGGTGATGAATTTCATATTTCAGCAGTAGGTCAATACATTGCTTATTCAGAATTATTTGAATATTTAAAAGATTTTAAATGGGATTAGCTAATTTAACAGATGAAACAATAAAATTAATTTGACTGTCAATTAAAAATGGATTCATTGGTAAGCTTATCACTTCTTTAGATGCATTTTCTGATATTGGAATATCATTTTCTTTATAGTTTAAGTATTTAAAACACTCTTGAAGATGTAG
>Ga0209335_10006590_pt1 | contig 10339 bp, 11 predicted proteins | sample COG_09_FD_184753 | JGI IMG/M metagenome (GOLD analysis project Ga0209335, IMG submission 184753) | Pelagic Microbial community sample from North Sea - COGITO 998_met_09 (SPAdes) (version 2) | ecosystem: Environmental > Aquatic > Marine > Neritic zone/Coastal water | place: Helgoland, sampling...
GGGTGAGAGGCTGAAACCAGTCGTTTGCTAAATGACCGTGCGGGGAAACTTGTACCGAGGGTTCGAATCCCTCCTCTTCCGCCATTAAAATAAGGGCTGGTCTTTAAAAAAATCCTTCATTTTAATAGGTCTTTTTTCTAAGATGTACCTATAAACATTATAGTTCTCCATCACTCGCTGAACATAGTTTCTTGTCTCTTTAAATTTAATTAATTCAACCCAATCAACAAAATCAATTTGTTTTTTTTGAGGGTCTTTATTTATTTTTTTCCAATACTTAACTCTTTTTGGTCCGGCATTGTATGCTGCTGTAGCAAAAGGATAGGCTCCATCGTACTGTAAAATTAAACCAGCTATATAGTGTGATCCTAGATTAATATTGTATTCAGGGTCAGATGTTAATCTGGATTTTGAATAAGGTAGCTTTGCTTGTTTAGCAACCAGTTTAGCTGTGTAGGGCATTAATTGCATTAAACCCTGTGCACCTACATGACTGTTTGCCCTCATATCAAACTCACTTTCTTGTCTAATGAGAGAAAGAATGAAAGCAGTTTCTGGTATTTTTCTTCCATTAACATATTTAGGTGTGCTAATTATTGGATAATTAAAATTATTGTGAAATCTTTTTTGATAAGATGCAATCTTTGAAATTTGTATTGCAAAATCGTATCTTGATATATTTGTTGCAAGCTCAGCTGCTAGAATCTCACTTCCATTTTCAATGTTATCATTGGCCAGATGTCTTAATATATGTTTAGTGTATTTATCTTTGTTCAACTCATCTAAAAGATAAACAATTCTTACCAATTCTTTTTTATAGAAATATTTTCTATATTTTTCAGAAACAATGGCCTGTTCATCTAACTCAAATGTTTCATTTGGTTTAGTTTTTAAAAATGCTAATTGACCATAATAAGTCGATAAATATTTTGTAGCTTCCTTATACCAAAGTTTAGATTGCTCATTATCACCAATTTTTTCATAAGAGCGCCCAAGCCAAAAAGCACCACGAGACAAACTAATAGGATAACTTACATTTTGGTAAAAATTATTGAAATGGTCTATAGCTAAAATTGGATCATCTAAAAAGCTCAGCGCAATCCATCCACTTAACCATTCAGCTTCAGCAAATTCTGGACCTTTATCTAAAGAATGATTGCTTGCAATTTTATATGCTGCTTCATATTTATTTTTATAAATCAAAGCTCTAGCCATTATGGCTCTTTCTTTCCACCATTTATCAGGTCTAACTAAATAATCTTTATCATTAGGAACTTTAAATAAAATTTTTAAAGAATCGTCGACTCTTCCTCTTTTTCTTCTCCATTTAAGTCGATCATAATTCAAACCAGCATCATTTTTAAGTTTTTCTGGCACATTTTTAATAGCATTATCGACACCATAAGATTTACTCATTAGAATTTGTCTAGCCGTATAGAGTAACTCATAGTCTTTTGGCAAATATTTTAGCATTCTTTTTAAGTCCCAAAATTTACCTTCCCAAGCCAGATAGTCTGCACGATTAATATAATCATCTGCATTTAAATATTTTTTATATTTTTTCCTAAAAAATTTCATATTAGCTCTATTTAGATCTGCAGTTATCCACCCTTCTTTAATCATAGTTTTTCCTTTTGTAATATCACCAGTCAGTATGAAGCTTTCTCCAAGTATTAATTTTCCATAACCACTTAATGGTTCTGCAGAATTAAACCATTCAATTATTTTATTGGGTGAAATTTTTTCTGTTGAAAGTTTATGTTCAGCTAGATAACGAATTCTACTAATTCTTGGGTAATTTTCATTACGCTTGATAAATGATAAGTAATCATAAAAGCTTGCTTGATTACCTGTAGTTAATAAATGATTCCACTGGATAAAATTATATATAGATTTGTCTTTAGCTTTCTTAGATAGTGATAGCGCTGTCGACCACTGACTTTTTTGCATTGCCTGAATTGATTTTTTTGCAATACCATAATCCTTTTGACTGTAATATTTTGACTGAGTTTTAACTATAGATCTAGACCTTTTAACTATTAATGGCTTACTTTTTGGAATAAGAAAATTAATTTTTTTTACATCTTTCTTAATAATTGTAATTTCAACTTCCTTTATTATTTTAGATGGTTTAGATTTAGGCTTAAGTATACCTTGAGATATCTTAGTGCTTTGAGCCCCTTCATCTAAAATAGGTTTTTTTAAAGGAATTATTGATATTTCAGATGCAATTAAATTTCCTATTATTGCAGAACTCAATAAAAATGATTTTGTAAAAAAAAATATCTTTCTAAGCATAAATTTACTAAATGAATCTCTAAACTATGTTATAAGTATTTATGTTCAAAGGATCAAATGTTGCTTTAATAACTCCGTTTAAAAATGATAAGCTCGATGAAGAGGCTTATATTAAGCTTATTCATTTTCAAATTAAAAATGGAACTAATGGTCTAGTTCCTGCAGGAACTACTGGAGAATCCCCAACTTTAAGCCATGATGAGCATCAAAAAGTTATTGAATTGTGCATCAAAGAAAGCAAAGGACAGAGTATTGTAATAGCTGGTACTGGATCTAACTCAACAAAAGAGGCTATTTCATTAACCACACATGCAGAAAAGGTAGGAGCTGATGCGGCTTTAGTGGTTACTCCTTATTATAACAAACCTACTCAAGAAGGTTTATATCAGCACTATAAAGCTATTAATGATAAGATTGGTATACCTATCATAATTTATAATATTCCAGGACGATCTGTGATTGATATGTCGGTTGAGACAATGGCTAGATTGTTTGAGTTAAAAAACATTGTTGGTGTTAAAGATGCAACTGGTGATCTTGATAGAGTTAATCAACAAAAAAATAAAATGGGCAATGATTTTATTCAACTTACAGGCAATGATGATAATGCATTAGATTTTAACAAGAGAGGTGGAGTGGGTTCAATAAGTGTTACAGCAAATATAGCTCCAAAAATTTGTGCAGATTTTCAAAAACACTCTAAAATGAATACTAAAGAAGGTCAGCAAGAAGCAGCTAAGCTGGATAAAATACTTCAGCCAATTCATAACTCAATGTTTATAGAGAGTAATCCAAGTCCAGTTAAATACGCAGCAAAACTTTTAGGCTTGTGTGGTGATGATGTTAGATTACCTCTAGTAAAGACTACAGAACCAACTAAGGAAGCTGTTAAAAAAGCTTTAATATCTGCAAATCTACTCTAATGAACAAAAAAACCAATCCTGGTTTAAAAATTATTTGCTTAAATAGAAAAGCAAGTTTTAACTATTTTTTTGAAGAATTAATTGAAGCAGGAATAGTACTCAAAGGATCTGAAATAAAATCAATAAGAGAAGGCAAGGTTAATATAGCAGATTCTTATGCTGTTGAGAAAAATGGTGAAATTGTTTTGATCAATTCTCATATAGCAGCTTTTAAACAAGCTAGTTATTCAAATCATAATCCAATGGATGAAAGAAAACTTTTATTAAATAGAAAAGAAATTAATAAACTAGTTGGAAAAATGCAAAAAGATGGATTAACACTTGTTCCAACAAAAATGTATTTTAAAAAAGGTAAAGCTAAAATTGAAATAGCAGTTGCTAAAGGAAAAAAACAATTTGACAAAAGAGCTACTAAAAAAAATAGAGATTGGAATCGTGAAAAAGCAAGACACTTCAGAAAATCTAGCTAAATTAGCATATTTAGCTATAGGTTCAAATTTAGGAAATAAAACTAATAATATTGAATTAGCAAAACTAGAGTTAAAGAAATACAAGATTATTATTCTAAAATCTTCATCAAAATATATTTCGGAGTCTTGGCCAGATGCTTCAAAGCCTAATTACATTAATATTGTTATAAAAATCAAAACAAACCTAGGACCAATTGAACTACTTAAAATTTGTAACAAAATTGAGTTAAAATTAGGAAGAGTCCGCAAAGAAATAAATGCACCGAGAACATGTGATATTGATATTATTGATTATAATAAGGTAACGTTAAACAAAAATAATCAGCAATTAATTTTGCCACATCCACGAATGAATAAGAGAAATTTTGTATTATTGCCATTATATGAAATAGAAAAATCATGGAAACATCCAAAATCCAAGGATAATATAGTAAATCTAATCAACTCTTTACCAATCAAAGACTTAAGATCTATTAAACAATCTTAAATTAATGTTATGATTAAAAATGCTTAATTCTGAAGAATTAATAAATAAGGTAAAATCTTATAATAAATTTTTAAATCCTGAAAAATTAAATAAAGCCTATAATTTTGCTGTTAAGGCTCATGAAAATCAAAAAAGAGATTCTGGTGACCCATATTCTAACCACCCTATTGCCGTAGCAAGCATATTAACAGAACTAAAACTTGATAGTGCCACTATAGCAACAGGATTGCTTCATGACACTATAGAAGATACACACGCCACTTATGAAACTATAAAAAATGAATTTGGACAAGAAGTTGCCGACTTAGTCGATGGTGTAACAAAAATATCAGTTTTTGAAAATCAAGCTACAACAACCTCAAAAGCAGAAAATTTTAGAAAACTAATTATAGCAACCTCAAAAGACATTAGAGTTTTACTTGTTAAAATTGCTGATCGATTACATAATATGAGAACGATTGATGCAATTACAAAAGTTGAAAAAAAGGAACGTATCGCAAAAGAAACTATGGAAATTTATGCCCCATTGGCTGATAGAATGGGTATGCATGGAATTAGAGATGAGCTAGAAGATTTATCCTTTAAAGTTTTAAATAACAAAGCAAGAGAACTTATCAAAAAAAGATTGGATGAAATTAAAGATGATAAAGTAAATAGTTTTAATTCAATCTCATTAGAGTTCAGTGGTTTATTGAATGAATATCAAATTAAAGCTGAAATCATTGGTAGAGAAAAAACTCCTTTTTCTATTTGGAGAAAGGTTCAAAAAAAAAGAATATCACTTGAGCAAATCTCTGATATCATTGGATTTAGAGTAATACTTGAAAACATTGAAGACTGCTATAAAGCACTAGGAATTTTTCACAATAGATGGAATTGTATACCAGGTAAATTTAAGGATTATATTTCGTCCCCAAAGATTAACAAATATCAATCAATACATACTTCAATTATAGGACCTAACAGAAGACCAATCGAAATACAGCTTAGGACGCTACAGATGCATGAATATGCTGAAAGAGGAATTGCTTCTCATTGGAAATATAAATCTTCAGAAAAATTTAATTCTTTAACATGGAAAGAATATGATTGGCTTGCTGATCTAGTTGAAATTATTGATAAGAATGAAAACCCAGAACATTCTTATGAGTACACTAAGTTACAAATGTTTCAGGAAAATGTTTTTTGTTTCACGCCTAAAGGTTCAGTGATTAAATTGCCAAAAGATGCAACACCAATAGATTTTGCATATGCGGTACATACAAAAATTGGTAATAGTGCCGTTGGTTGTAAAATTAATGGTAATGATAGTGAATTACAAAGCTTACTTTATAATGGAGATGTTGTTGATATTATTACATCTAAAAACAAGTCACCATCTTTACATTGGATACCTATAACAAAAACTGGAAAGGCAAGATCTGCAATTAGAAAGTATTGGTATAAAAAAGGAGAAGAAAAAGCCCAGAGAATTAAAAAATATAATACTACGCTATGGATTTCTTTACCAGATAAACCTGGAAAGTTAGGTGAGGTGACTACTTTACTCGGACATCATAGTTTGAATATTTCTAGTGTTGAAATGAAGGAAAAATCTAAAGAATATATTAATTTCCGATTTAATCTAATTATAAGAGATTTGAAGAACTTTACAAATTTTATCAGTGAGTTAAAACAAATGGAAATTAAATTTAAAATCATTAGACATGAGGACAACTGGTTAAAGGAACGTAATGCTTTCACACAAAAAATCTTTAGATATTTTAAAAAAAACTAACGCACTTATAGAGGGTCATTTTGTACTGTCATCAGGTTTGCACTCACCTAAATATATTCAGTGTGCAAAATTATTAAGTTTTCCACACCTTGCTAAAAATATTTGTTCTTCACTAGCTAAAAAAATTAAAAAAAAATTTAAGTCTATAGATTTAATTTTAGCCCCCGCAATGGGTGGCGTAATTATTGGATATGAAATTGGTAAACTCCTTAATAAAGAAACTATATTTTGTGAAAGAGTTGATGGTAAATTTATATTAAGAAGAGGCTTTCATATTAAAAAAGGTTTAAAAGTTCTTATAATTGAAGATGTTATAACAACAGGTAAATCAGGCTTAGAATGTGTAAAATTGATTACTAAAGCAGGTGCTAAACTTGTTGGATTTGCATCAATCATAGATAGATCAACCATAAAATCTTTAAAAATAAAAAAAAATATTATTTCACATATGAAAATTGATGTTCCTACATTTAAAAAAAATAACCTTCCAAAAGCACTTAGAAGTATACCTATTACAATACCTGGAAGTAGATTTATAAAATGAAAAGACTAGGTGTTAATATTGATCACGTAGCAACAGTTAGAAATGCAAGAGGTGCATCTCACCCAGATCCTTTTTCCATTGCTAAGCATGTTATGGAATATGGAGCTCACTCTATTACAATACATTTAAGAGAAGATAGAAGACACATAAGAGATTTAGATGTTCTTAAAATTTGTAAAAATAAAAAAATTATAACTAATTTAGAAATATCATTAAACGAAGATATATTAAAGATAGCTCTTGAAAATAAACCCAATTTTATTTGTTTAGTTCCAGAAAATAGAAAAGAAGTGACTACAGAAGGTGGTTTAAATTTATCAAAAAATTTAATTAAAATCAGAAAAATTATTGATAGATTTAAAAAAAAAAAAATTAGAACAAGTTTATTTGTCGATCCTAACTTAAAAGATATCAAGATTGCCAAAGAGTTAAATGCTGATTGTGTAGAGCTACATACAGGAAAAATTTCAAATTTAGTTAAGAGTAAAAAAAATCACATTTATGAATACAATAAAATTAAGAAGTGCTGTAAATTTGCAAAAAAAATTGGTCTAGAAGTTCATGCTGGTCATGGACTCGATTACAAAACTACTGAAATTTTATCAAAACTTAAAGAAATTGAGGAGTTTAATATAGGTCATTTCATTATTGGTGAATCCATAGTTTACGGTTTAAAAAATACGATTAAAAAATTTATAAAGATATCTAATACATAAAAATGAAAATATTAGGCATAGGTGTAGATATTGTCGAAAACTCTAGAATTGGTAAATCATTAAAAAATAAACTATTTATTAAACGTATCTTTTCTAATTCAGAAATTTTAATTGCAAATAAGATAAAAGATAAAAAAAACTATTATTCAAAAAGATTTGCTGCTAAAGAGGCTTTTGTTAAATCAATTGGAACTGGTTTTAGAGACAATCTTAATTTTAAAGATATATCTATAATTAATGATAAACTAGGAAAACCATCATTTACAATTAATGAAAAAATAAAAAAAATTATTAAAAAACAATTTAAAACAACCTCCTTTAATTTATTTCTATCAATTTCAGATGAAAAAAAATATTCTGTTGCCTACGTTATTTTACAAAAAAAATGAAAATAGATAAAAATATTATAATTGATAATATCAAAACAATTTTTTATGCACTGGTTATAGCAGTTGTTATAAGATCGCTCTTTATCCAGCCTTTTTATATCCCCTCATCCTCAATGGAGCCAACTTTGTTAATTGGAGATAGGCTGTTTGTTTCAAAATATTCATATGGATATAGTAAGCATTCGTTTCCATTTAGCCCCCCTATTATAAAAGGCAGGATATTTACAAATTCACCACAAACTGGTGATGTAGTAGTTTTTAAAACACCAGCAGATAACAGAACTGATTATATTAAAAGGTTAGTAGGGTTACCTGGGGACACAATTCAATTTATCAATGGTGATATATTTTTAAATAATAATCAAATACTAAAATCTAGAATTTCTAAAACTGATATTATTTATTGTGGCATGCAAACCATTGAGGTCAATACATTTGAGGAAAAGCTTCCTAATGGAAAAATTCACAATACAGTATATTTAAAAAACTACAGTTTTCAAAATTCTGATGTTTTTAACGTCCCAGAAAAACATTATTTTTTTTTAGGGGATAATAGAGATTGTTCAAAAGATAGTAGATATTTAACTAGTGTAGGCTATGTTCACGAAGACAATTTAGTTGGTAAGGCTCAATTTATTTTTTTCTCATCTGATTTTAGAATTGCTAGCATTTTTGCTTTCTGGAAATGGAATAAAACAATTAGATTTGATAGATTTTTTAAGAGAATTAACTAATGAAATTAAGTTCTATAAATCTTGAAAAAAAATTAAAATTTAAATTTACAGACCATAAAATCTTATTAAAAAGCTTAACTCATAAAAGTTATGACTCAAAAAATAATAATGAGAAGATTGAATTCTTAGGAGATAGAGTTTTAGGATTAATTATTGCAAAAAAATTATTAGAAATTTATCCAGAAGAAAAAGAAGGAATATTAGATAAAAAGTTTGCATCATTAGTGAATAAAAGAAAATGCTTAGAAATTGCAAAAAGAATAGAATTAGAAAAGTATATTTTAATTTTTAACCCTAAAAGTAAAAAGATTATAATTGAAGATAAGATTATTGCTGACTGCTTGGAGGCATTAATTGGTGCAATTTATCTTGATAAGGGTTTAAATTTTACTGAAAAATTTATTCTTAATCTATGGAGTGAGCATATTACTGCAAGTGTCATAACGCAGATTGATGCTAAGACTAAATTACAAGAGTATTCACTCAAGGTTTTTAAGGTCTTACCTAATTATAAACTCATATCTAATACTGGTCCTAGACATAAACCGTTATTCAAAGTCGCTGTTAAATTAAAGAATACAAAATTTTTTATGGCTCAGGGTGCCTCAAAAAAAGACGCAGAACAAAATGCTGCATCTCAATGTCTTGAAGGTGTTTTAAAAAAATGAATTGGGACGATAGTGCGTATTTAATTTCTAAAAACCGTTATAGCGAAAACTCAATAATTGCTGAAGTTTTTACAAAAAACCATGGAAAGATATCAGGGATAATTTTTGGTGGAACCTCTAAAAAAATTAAAAACTATTTACAAATAGGGAACAAAATTTATGTTAATTATAATACTAAAAGTCCAACCAGAATTGGGTACTTTAAAATAGAAATTCTAGAAGCACTAACACCATTATACTTTGATGAAAATCAAAAATTATCTTGCATCTCTTCTGCCATGCATTTGATAAAACTCCTTACAGCTGAAGCTCAATCTAATAAAGAAATTTTTATCTTAATAGATAAGTTTTTTCAGATATTAATTTCTGATAATTGGATACAGGAATATATTTTTTGGGAATTAGAGCTACTTAAATTACTAGGTTATGATCTTGAATTAAATAGTATGGTTGAAAAAGAAGTTGTAAACGACCAAATTAATTATTTTGTAAAATCATCAACAGAAAAAAAAAATATCCCAAATTTTTTAATTGATAGAAATTTTAAAAATGTTGATCTAAAAAATTTACTTAAAGGTTTAAAACTAGTCACTGACTATCTTGAAAAAAGTATATTAAAACCAAACAATCTAAACTTACCTAGCTCTAGAACTCATTTTGTAAATCTTTTAAAATAATTTATTTTATTAGGTTATTGATTCTATCAGCATAATAACTAACTATAGCACTTGCACCAGCTCTCTTGAATGAAATTAAACTTTCTAATATTGAGTTTTTATCTATGAAACCTTTTTTTATACTATTACTTAAAAGACTATATTCACCTGAAACCTGATAAGCCAAAACTGGAATTTTGAAATTATCTTTTACTGTTCTGATTATGTCTAGATAAGGCATTCCTGGTTTAACCATTATCATGTCTGCACCTTCTTTAATGTCTAAAGCAACTTCTCTTATAGCTTCATTGCTATTTCTAAAATCCATTTGGTAGTTTTTTTTGTTACCTTTTAATAAACCTTTTGAACCAACGGCATCCCTAAAAGGACCGTAAAAACTGGAGGCATATTTAACTGCATAAGAAAGTATTTGGACCATTTCATGACCCTCTTTATCTAAGGCCTTTCTAATTTTTCCAATTCTTCCATCCATCATGTCTGAGGGTGCTAGTACATCGCAACCAATTTGAGCTTGCAGTAATGATTGATTTATTAAAACCTCAATAGTTTCATCATTTAATACATAACCTGATTTTAATAATCCATCATGTCCATGTGAAGTGTAGGGGTCTAAAGCTACATCACACATAATACCAATTTCATTTCTGTATCTTTTT
>Ga0209335_10006593_pt1 | contig 10337 bp, 10 predicted proteins | sample COG_09_FD_184753 | JGI IMG/M metagenome (GOLD analysis project Ga0209335, IMG submission 184753) | Pelagic Microbial community sample from North Sea - COGITO 998_met_09 (SPAdes) (version 2) | ecosystem: Environmental > Aquatic > Marine > Neritic zone/Coastal water | place: Helgoland, sampling...
AAAAACAAATAATTTGTGTATATAAGGTTTTCATATGTTTAAAAAATTATTAAATATTTTTACAATTTTATTTCTATTAACAGGCTACGTTAAAGCAGAAATTTTTTTAGAATTTAATATTACGGGTAACGACCGAGTTTCCAGACAAACTATTATAAATTTTTCCAAGCTCCAAAAAAATGTAGATTTAACAAATGAAAATTTAAATGATGCAGTAAAAATTTTGTATGATACAAATTTTTTTGAAGATGTTTCTGCTAGTATTGAAAATGAAATACTTAATATTAACGTTAAAGAATATCCTATTATTTTAAATATTGAATATAATGGCATTAAAGCAAAAAAATTTGTTAAATTATTAAAAGAACAATCTTTACTTAAAGAAAAAAACCCTTTTAATAAATTCATCCTTCAAAAAGATTTGGTTACAATTTCAAATATTTTAAGAAAACTAGGTTATTATTTTTCAAAAGTGGATGTTCAAACAACAACAAACCCCAATAATACAATCAATTTAATTTATGACGTAACAATGGGTGAAAAAGCATTAATTAAGGAAATTAAGTTCATTGGTGATAAAAAGTTTAAAAGCAGCAAGTTGCTAAAAATTATAGATTCTGAAGAAGAGAAATTTTGGAAACTTTTATCTAAAGAAAAATATTTATCCAAAGAACGCACTAATCTTGATAAAAGATTATTAAAAAACTTTTATTTAAATAAAGGTTATTACAACGTAAACATTGAAGATGTTTACACTCAAATATTAGATGGAAAAGACTTTTCTCTAACTTTTAAAATTGACTCAGGTAATAAATTTTTATTTAACACATTTAAAATTAATATACCTGACGATTATGATATTAAAGATTTTAAAGCACTGCAAAAAATTTTTAAAAGTTTAGAAAGCACAATATATTCTTATAGGAGTATTGATTTTATTTTAAATGAAATTGATAAGATTGCAGCAATTAAAAACTATGAATTTATAGATATCGGAGTTAACGAAATAATTGAAGATGATAATAAAATTAATTTTACTTTTAACGTTAAAGAAGGTGATAAATTTTATGTTGAGCGTGTAAATATTTTTGGTAACAACATAACAAATGAAGGATTTATTAGGCAGCAAGTTGTGGTGGATGAAGGAGACCCATTTAATAAGATGCTTCATAATAAAACAATTAACAATCTCAAAAGTACAAGAATTTTTAAAAACGTGAATTCAAAGATTAAAGATGGTAGTTCCAAAGGACTAAAGATTATTGATATAAGTGTTGAAGATCAACCAACAGGAGAAATTTCTGCTGGTGCTGGTTATGGATCTAATGGTTCTTCCTTTGCTATTGGTATCAGGGAAAATAATTTTAATGGTAACGGTATAAAATTAGATACAAATCTATCATTAACAGAAGATTCTATTAGGGGTAAGTTTTCATATACAAATCCTAATTTTGCATATAGCGATAGAGCTGTAACATCATCAATAGAAAGCACTAGCACAGACAGAGAAAAAGATTATGGTTACAAAAGTTCATTAAATAAAGTTGCACTAGGTACTGGATTTGAGCAATTTTCAAATCTTTACTTGTTTCCAGAAATTTCAATATCATACGAAGAATTAACAACAACAGCGAATGCTTCAGCAAATTATAAAAAACAAGAGGGCACCTATTTTGACACTTTATTAAATTATTCTATTAGTTACGACAATCGTAATTCTTCGTTCAGGCCCTCTAGTGGCTTGTTGAGTGCTTTTATACAAGAAATTCCACTAATATCTGATGGTGCTGCAATCATTAATGGTTACCAGGTAACGGGGTATAAAGAAATTATGGATGACACTGTATTATCCGTTGGATTGTTTACAAGATCAATAACCTCTTTAAAATCAAATACAGATGTTAGAGTGTCTAAAAGAATGTTCTTACCACAAAGTAAACTAAGAGGATTTAAGTCAGGTAAAGTTGGCCCTAAAGATGGAAATGATTATGTTGGAGGCAATTTTATGGGATCACTTAATGCCGCTTTAAACCTACCATTTTTATTTCCGACACTTGATAAAGTGGATTTCTCATTGTTCTTCGATGTAGCAAATGTTTGGCACGTGGATTATTCTAAAACTGTGGATCAGGGAAACACTGTTAGGTCATCAACAGGAGTGGCTTTAGATATAATAACACCAATGGGACCATTAAGTTTTTCACTTACATACCCAATTACAAAAGATGATAATGACGTAACTGAGAGTTTTAGATTTAATTTAGGAACCACTTTTTAATGAATAATATTAATCATTTAAAATTAATTTTTATTACTATTTTTTTTATATTTTTATCATCAGTAAGCAAATCAGAAGTTAAAATTGCCTTTGTGGACATAGATAAGATAATAAAGGAGTCTTCTTTAGGAAAATCCATGATTCAACAATTAAGTAAATTAGATAATGATAATAAAAAATATTTTGATGAAACAAAAAAAAAGTTATCTGAAAAAAAAAAAAAAATTAGTTCACAAAAAGACATTTTATCTAAAGAGGAATATAATAAAAATGTTGTTATTTTAAATGAAGAATTCGAAAATTTTAAAAAAAATGGCAAAAAGAAAATAGAACTTTTAAAAACCAAGAGAAACATAGGTATGAAAAAAATTTTAGATGAATTGAATATAGTGTTATCTGAATATTCTAAAAAAAATGAATTAACATTCATTATTGATCAAAAAAATATTATTATGGGAAAAGCAGATTTAAATATTACGAATGAAATTATAAAACTACTCAATCTAAAAATAAAAAAATTAAATTAAACTAATGAAAACAAAACTAAATAAACAAGAAATAATAGATTTATTACCCCACAGAGAGCCCATGCTTCTTTTGAACGAATTAGTGAACATAAAAAAACTTTTTTCTGCTACAGCCATTGTGAATGTTAGAAAAGATAGTTTTTTTGTACAAGGGCATTTTCCTGGTAATCCTGTTATGCCTGGGGTTTTAATAGTCGAAGCTTTTGGTCAAGCCGCAGCTGCCCTTACAGCTGCTGGAATAGATAAAAAAGAATACGAAAATAAACTAGTGTTTTTAATGGGAATTGAAAAAGCTAGATTTAGAAACCCAGTTATTCCAGATTGTACACTAGAACTTAATATAGAAGCAACAAGGTCTCATGGAAGAGTATGGAAGTATAAAGGTGAAGCTTTTGTTGAGGGAAAAAAGATGGCTGATGCTCAATGGTCTGCAACGGTCGTAGATAGAAAATAATTTGTAATAATTCTTGATAAGTAATTAATAATTTTTTTGATAGAAGTTTTTATCAATGATTAATCCATTTTTTAAAAATAACGGTCCTTTTAAGATAGATAGACTTTTAGCACTATCAAAAATAAGTAATAAAAAAAATCTTAAAAAACTCAAAGTTACAGATATAAAAGATTTAACTACAGCCAAAAATAATGAGATTACTTTTTTTCATTCAAAAAAATATGAACATATTGCCTCCAAAACTAAGGCTTCATTCTGCATAACTACAAGCAGCCTTTCTAAAATCTTACCAAATAACTGTAATAAAATTATCGTTGATAATGTTTTGATTAATACAGCCATGATTACTAAAATATTTTATCCTAATTCAGTTAATGACGATTTTGATTTTAACGTTAAAGAGATAAAAAAAACTTCTTATAAAAATAAAGTCAAATTTGGGAAAAATGTTTTAATTGGAAAAAATGTTAAAATTGGAAAAAATTGTTTAATTGGTCATAATACAATTATAGAAAGCAATGTAGTAATTGGTAATAATTGCTCTATTGGATCAAACGTAATAATTAGAAATACAATTTTAAAAAATGATGTACGTATTTTAGATAGTTGTGTTATTGGCAAGAAGGGATTTGGCTTCTTTCCTAAAAAAGAAAAAAATTTTAGATATCCACATATTGGAATGGTAGTTATTAATGATAATTCTGAAATTGGCTGTTGCTCTACAATTGATAGAGGTTCTATGTCAAATACAGTAATTGGAAAAAATACATACTTAGATAATCAAATTCACATAGCACATAATAATATAATTGGAGATAATTGTATTATTGCTGGACAAGTTGGTTTTGCTGGAAGCTCTAAATTAGGTAATAATGTTATGATTGGAGGCCAAGCTGGGATCTCAGGACATTTAAAAATAGGCAGTAATGTTCAAATTGCTGGAGGTAGTGGTGTAATTAAAGATATTCAAGATAACTCAAGAGTTATGGGATATCCAGCGAAAGATTTAAAAAATTTTATCAAAGATAATATGTAAATGATACACAAGACTGTAATTGTTAACCCAAAGGCAAAAATTTCATCTACTGTAGAGATTGGTCCATACTCTATCATAGGACCCGATGTTGAAATTGATGACGGTGTTATAATTCAATCGCATGTTAATATTACTGGTCATACTAAAATAGGTAAAAATAATATATTTTATTCAATGTCGTCAATAGGTAGTGATCCGCAAGACCTAAAATACAAAGGTGAAAAAACATCACTCATAATAGGTAATGGGAATACTATAAGAGAGCATGTGACAATTAACACTGGAACAATTCAGGGTGGAGCAATAACAAAAATAGGCAACAATAACCTAATTATGATTGGCGCTCATCTGGCGCATGATTGTATTATTGGTAATAACATCGTTATGGCTAATAACTCAGCAATTGCTGGTCATGCTATAATAGATGATTTAGCCATAATAGGGGCCAAATGTGGAGTCCAACAGTTTGTCAGAATTGGTAAAATGGCAATGATTGGTGGAATGACAGGTGTTTCAAGAGATGTGATACCTTATGGAGTATCAACAGGAAATCGAAATTTTTTAAATGGTATAAATATTATAGGACTAAGAAGGGGTAAAGTTCAAAATAAGGATATCATTGGTCTTACCGAAGCTTATAAAGAAATCTTTAAAACAAAAAATTTAAATGAAAATTTAAGTAATTTAAATAAAAAATATAAAGACAACTCTTTAGTAAAAGATGTTTTAGAATTTATTAATAAAGATAAAAAAAGACCAATTTGCACACCCTATAGCGTACAAGAATGTTAGGTTTGTTTTTTGGAGACACAGAATTTCCAAACCAAATACTGAAAAAAATTAAAAAGAGAAAGATTAAATATCTGATTATTGATTTATCTAATAATAAAATTTATAAAAAAAACCCCAATTCTCATTCAATTAGTATTGGACAGTTTGGTAAAATTTTTAAATTACTTAAGGATAAAAAATGTAATAAAGTTTTATTTGCAGGAAAGATTAATAAACCTAAATTTTCTAATTTAAAATTAGATTTTAAGGGCTTTTATTATTTCCCAAAAATAATAAAAGCGGCAAAACTCGGTGATGCAGCTATTCTAAAAGTTGTGATTAATATTCTGGCAAAAGAAAAAATTAAAGTTGTTAAATCTAACACTTATAATCCTGAGCTAACTTTGTTGAAAGGTGTTTATTCAAAATTAAAACCTAATAAAGTAGACCTTGTTTCAATTAACAAAGGGATTAAATCATTGGGAAAAATAAACCCTTACAATCATACACAGGGGTTAATAATTAAAGATTCTAGCATTATTGCCAAAGAAGGAGTTCTTGGAACAAAAAAGATGCTTAAAATTGTGAAAAAATTGAATAATCCACAAGGTATATTAATTAAGTTTCCAAAAAAAAAGCAAGATCTCAGAATAGATTTACCAACAATAGGTTTGGATACTTTAAAAGATTGTAAAAAATCACGCATTAAAGGAATTGTGTTAAAGTCAAAACAAAATATTTTTATGGACAAAAATGAAAGCATAAATTTTGCCAATAAAAATAAGATTTTTATTATGGTTAAATGAAAAAAATATTTATAGTAACTGGTGAACCCTCAGGTGACAAATTAGCGTCAACAGTTATATCTAAGTTAAAAAAAAACAATCCTAATATAGAATTCTTATGTGTGGGTGGGACGCACTTACACTCTTTGGGTGTTAGATCAATCTTTGACCTTAAAGAGATTACTTACCTAGGTTTTACTAGTGTTTTATTTAATTTCCTTAAAATAAGAAATAGAATTAACAAAACTGTTCATGAGATTATTAAGTTTAATCCTGACATATTATTCACTGTTGATAGTCCTGACTTTACTCTCAGGGTTGCTGAAAGAGTTAAGAAAATTAATAATAATATTAAAACTGTTCATTATGTGGCTCCGCAAGTATGGATATGGCGCGAAGATAGAGTTAAAAAAGTTAAAAAATTTATCGATCATATTCTTATATTGTTTAACTTTGAAAAAAAATATTTCGATAAAGAAAATATGCTTAACACTTTTGTAGGACATCCATTGCTTGAGAAAAATAAGAAATCTAAGATTGATCTATCATCTTTAGTATCTAATGATAAAAAGATTATATCTATTTTTCCTGGAAGCAGGAGTTCAGAAACGACTATTCTCTTGCCAATTTTATGTGATTTTATTAATTTGATGAATAAAAAATTTAATGATTATAGCTTTGTATTTCATGCTACAGATGAAAATAAAAATTTTATTGTTAATTATTTAAAAAAAATAAATTTAAAAAATACTCAAGTAATTTCAGATAATAATATTAAGTCTAAAGTGCTGTCTAATTCAATTTTTGCTGTATCTAAATCAGGAACTGTATCATTAGAAATTTGTAATTTAGAAATTCCATCGATTATTATTTATAAAATTAACATAATTAATTTTTTTATTATGAAATCTTTAGTTAAAGTTAAATTTGCCAATATAATAAATATAATTAATAGAAAAGAAATTATACCAGAACTGTTACAAGGTGAATGTAATGCAAATGAAATTTATAATTCTGTAGTTTATTTATTAAAAAACCCAGACATTATGCAAAAACAAATTGAAGCTTGTAAAAAAACTATTGAACAGATTAGATCTAAAACATCATCTAGCAACGAAGCATCTTTAATATTAGCTAAGTATCTTATTCCCTAATCTTTTAAGTGTCTCTGTTTTTCCTAAAGACACAATTATATCATAAACTCCAGGTCCAAATTTTGAACCAGTCAACATAATTCTAAGAGGTTGTCCAATACCTTTAAAGTTTGTTTCGTGAGATTTGATAAGCTTGTTAATAATCGGTTCAAGTGTTTCCTTATTAAAGTTTTCTAATATTTTAATTGCATTTTGAAAATCTGCTAATATTTTTTTTGCTTTATCATCAATAAGTTTTAAATCTTCTTGATTAAGACTAACCTCATCAAATATAATATACTTAGAGTTGTTATATATATCCTCTAGGGTTTTGGCTTTATTTTTTAAAAAAGTTAAAGATGGTTTAATTTTGTCTTCTTTCCCAGGGAAAATTTTCTCTTTGTAAAGTTCGCAGTATTGTTCAAGGTGTTTGTATAGTTCATCTTCACTGATATTCTTTATATAGTGTTCATTCATTGACAATATACGGCTTATATCTAGTTTTGAAGGTGATTTGCCTATTCCTTCTAGGTTGAAATATTCAATACTTTCCTCTAATGTAAAAATTTCTTTGTCTTTATAAGACCAACCAAGTCTCAATAAATAATTCCTTAAGGCGTCTGGCATTATTCCTATTTTAGAATAGTCATCCAGCGTTGAAGCATTATCTCTTTTAGATAATTTCTTACCTTCTAAAGTGTGAATTAAGGGTATGTGGGCAAACGAGGGTAATTCCCATTTCATTGATAAATATATTTGAACTTGTTTAAAAGTATTTATTTTATGATCATCACCTCTTATGATGTGTGTCATATGCATTTGATGATCATCAACAGTAGCTGATAAATTATATGTTGGAGTTCCATCATTCCTTAGAATAATAAAATCTTCTATAGTGATATTGTCTACCACAACATCTCCCTGTACTAAGTCCTTTAGTATGGATGAACCTTCAATTTTACTTTTAAATCTTATAACTGGTTTAATATCTTTTGGAGCATTACCTTGACTCAATTCCCTACATTTTCTATTGTATGTATAAGGAAGTTTTTTTTGTCTAGCTCTTTTCTTTTGATCTTCTATTTCTTCTGTAGAACAGTAGCATTTATAAGCATGACCATTTTTAAGTAACTCATTAGCGACGTTTATGTGATCATTCATCTTTTTTGATTGAATATACAGTTCCCCATCATGTTCTATGCCGATCCATTTTAAAGATTTTATAATTTGAACTTTATGCTCATCTTTAGATCTTTCCTTGTCTGTGTCTTCAATCCTTAGATGAAACGTTCCTTTTTTATTTTTTGAATAGAGCCAGCAAAATAAGGCAGTTCTTACACCACCAATATGAAGAGACCCAGTGGGAGAGGGAGCAAATCTTGTTGCAACATTAGACATGTATGATTTTTAAACTATTTTCTTAGAAGTTTCTATATAAAGATACTAGAACACCTTGGACTTTTACTCTATCAGGTCCAAATATTTTAGTTTCATAGTTTCTATTTGCACTTTCAAGAGCAACTGTTTTGCCTTTTCTTCTAATTCTTTTTAGCATGGCTTCGTGTTCATCTATTAAAGCTACAACAATTTTACCATTATCTGCCGTGTCAGATCTTTTAATAATAACTGTATCACCTTCGTTAATACCAGCTTCAATCATTGAATCCCCTTGGACTTTAAGTCCAAAATATTGACCATTTTTTTCAAGATTATTTGGAAGAGGTATTCTTGAAACTTCATTCTGTATAGCCTCTACAGGGGTTCCTGCAGCAATACTGCCCAAGACAGGTATTTCCATTTCATTTATATTATTATTTTCTATATCTAAGCCACCTTTAATAACACTTGGTGAAAAACTATTATAAATATCATTAGCAGAAGCTGTTTCTGGAAGCTTTATCACTTCTAATGCTCTTGCCTTGTGAGGAAGCCTTCTAATAAAACCTCTTTCTTCTAAGGCACTTATTAACCTATGAATTCCTGATTTAGATTTTAAATTAAGTGAATCTTTCATTTCCTCGTAAGAAGGAGAGACACCTGAAGCTCTTAGCTTCTTGTTGATAAATAAAAGCAAGTTTTTTTGTTTTTTAGTTAGCATAAGAACAAATAAAGTACAAAATATGTTCTACAAGTGTTCTTCTATATTAACAATAGCTAAAAAGTGTTTAAAAAAGCGATTTATTAGACTAAAGAACTGAAAAAATTGAATTATTATCCAAATTTTTTAAAAGTGATTCACCGATTAAAAAAGTTTTAATATTTGTTTTTTTGTATATTTCCAAAAGTTCTTCTTTTGTTTTAATTCCACTCTCTGAAATTAATGGTCCAGAGTGGTTAATTAAAACATCGTGAATATCATAAGTTGTATTTATATCTGTCTTTAAAGTTTTAAGGTTTCTATTGTTAATACCAATTAAGGCTTGTTTAAAGTTAATAGCCTTTTTTGCTTCAGCAACCGTATGAACCTCAACAATTACAGACATATTAAATTTTAAAGCTTCTTCATACAATTCATTAGCAAGGTCATCTGAGACACCAGCTAATATAATCAATATTGCATCTGCCCCATAACTTTTGGCGAGAGTTACTTGAAACTTATCAATAAAAAAATCCTTACATAGAACGGGTAGATTTATTTTTTCTTTTACCTCACTAATATGGCTTAGCTTACCCAAAAAGAAATCTTCTTCTGTAAGGATTGATAAACATGTTGCTTTATTATTGTTATAGATTTTTGCTAATTCAATAGGGTTGTAACTATCCATTATAACACCAGCAGACGGGCTTGCTTTTTTTATTTCTGCGATTAAAGAAATTTTATTATTATCAATATTGTTTTGAATTTTATCTTTAAAATTTATAAATGATTTATTTTGATCTATTTGTTCATTTAAAGCATCTAATGAAATTGTTTTTTTTAATAAATCAATTTTTTCAATTTTTTTTTTAATAATTTCTTTTAGTACGTCTTTAGACATTTTGAATTTCCTTTACGTTATTGTATGTTTTTCCTGATAAGATATGTTTTCTTGCTTCATTATACGCATCAATAAATACTGTATGTTTTTCTGAAACAATAAGGCCGGCTGCTGCATTTAAACAAACAGCTTTTGAAAAATCATTATCCTCACCTTTAAATATATCCAACATTTTATTCGCATTAAATTTTGCATCATCTCCAAGCAAATCTTTAAACTCATTTGCATCTATATTTAGTTTTATAGGGTCAATTAATATTTCAGAAATTTCACCATTTTTTAATTGAACAACATTAGTTTTTGAATAGGGTGATATTTCATCTAATCCATCTTCACTATTTACAATCCAGGCAAATTTAATATCTAAATTATTCA
>Ga0209335_10006594_pt1 | contig 10335 bp, 5 predicted proteins | sample COG_09_FD_184753 | JGI IMG/M metagenome (GOLD analysis project Ga0209335, IMG submission 184753) | Pelagic Microbial community sample from North Sea - COGITO 998_met_09 (SPAdes) (version 2) | ecosystem: Environmental > Aquatic > Marine > Neritic zone/Coastal water | place: Helgoland, sampling...
GAACATAGACGGGCTATTAGTTGAAATGCATCCAAATCCAAAAGTGGCAAAATCAGACGCAAGTCAACAATTGAACTTTGAAGAGTTTAAAGCAATGAAAAACTCTCTTGACCCAATCGCTAATGCAGTTGGAAAAACAATGATATAATGGCATTAAGTAATATAAAATTTGTTGTTTGTGATGTAGATGGAACATTAACCGATGGAGGTATGTACATTACATCTGAAGGCGTTCACTTCAAACGCTTCAATACCAAGGATGGTATGGCCGTAAAAATGCTGTATCAAAATGGATATCACGTTGGGTTAATCAGTCACAGTAAGACTACTGAAATGGTTACTGAAAGAGCGAATATGCTTAACATTAAACATTGCTATGTTGGAGGTGATGACAAGCTTACTGTTCTTAATCAATGGATTGCAGAATTAGGAATCACACTTGAAGAAGTAGCCTTTTTGGGTGATGACAATAACGACAAAAATGTTATGGAACACGTTGGGGTTTCAGTATGCCCAAGTGATTCTAGCAAAAGAATATTGAATACGGCAGATATCATTCTTGAAAGAAAAGGCGGAGATGCTTGTTTAAGAGAATTCGTTGAAGAGCACTTAGGCTTGGATTAAGTGTAAAAACCGTTTTGTACCTTTTCACCAGTATCTATAATTAAATTTAAAGAAATGCGAACCCTGAAAGAACAGACCGAACCAAAGAGTAGAGATTTTGGTTACGGGATATTCGTTTAAAAATTATTCTTTAGAAAAAGTCACCTGAAGTTTACCTACTGTATTTAATTCTAAGTTATTGGTTTCAGTTTCACCAGTATCTTTTCGTAAAATACCATCAAAAGTAAATTCATGCTTATTAGCAGAATTCCCTGCAACAAAAGATAAATTAACATTATTATTTGAAGTTACACCCTGAGCGCTTATGGTTGTTTTACCATTATTTATTTTACAATCTAAAATCAAAAATTCTTCATCAAAAACTGGGTCAGCAGCAGTATAATCTATATCTCTAGGATTTGTTCCATAGAAAATATTTTCAATCAGCTTGAAATATATTTTATTATTTGATTCCTCAAACTGTAATAAGATGACTTTAGCAATATTTTGATTGATATCTCTATCTGAAGACCAATTTCCAATTAAAAGTTTTATACTTTCTCCACATAAATCATTCAATCTACTAAGATCCTCTAGTTCTTTCATTTCTTCTTGCTTCTGACGCATTTCTTCTAACCTTATTTGTTGTTCTCGTTCTAACCTAGTAATTCTTGAGGCTTCCGTTTCTAACATTTTACCCATAGGAACTATTCTAAAATCTCTAATACTGTTTTCACTAAACCTTTCTTTTATTTGGATATTAAATTCCACATCTTTATTTTGATTAAATTCGCTAACTATGAATTCATGAAATATTGAATCTTCTGCTCCAGGCAATAATTCATCAATAGTTTTACTTTGCCAGGAGCCTTTAGTAGGACCAACAAACTCGTTTACTGCTTTTAGGTCCAGCTGCAAACGTTTAGCAACACCTTCACCCTCATTTTTGAATTTGACTTTAACTTGGCAAGTCTCTCCTTCAGCCATAACTTCCGATGCACAAGTACACTCCCACTCTGTGATCGTAAGCTTGGGTGGTATGTATTCTTTTGTGTTTATTTTTATCTTCACGGGTTCTTTTAAAGCATAACCATTGGGTTCAATAATATCCATCTCCAAAGAAAGAGTTCCAGTTCTTAATTCTTTACCTGCTTGAATAGAAAGAATTATATATTTTTCTTCTCCAGCACTTATAGGTCCAATAGGAGTATATGAAATACTATTGACACCAAACATTTGCAATGTTTCTAAATATGGGGAAAGATAAATACGTTTTTCTAACCTTAAGTTGTTTCCATCACCAGGCCCCATGTTTTTAACCTTAAATTTAATTTCAATAGTTTCTAAAGCGTCTAGTTTTCCATTAGTATTGGGATCATTACTAATAAAAGGTTGCATCTTAATCCCCCATTCAAGAGGCAATGATCGCTGTTTTGTAATGTTATAATGTGCAGAAGTACTTGTTGCTTTCATTTCTTGGCAAAAAGCAAACTTAGTTAGATTAGTAATGGAAAATATGAATAAAAAAATGTAAGAAAGCCTCATAAAAATAAATTTTAAAAATTTAATTATAGATTTGGATACAAACAAAAATAGTGTGATTTTTATAAAGTCAAATAGTATTTCATGAAGAAATTATTTTTTACACTTATTTTTTTTCCAATTTTTCAATTTCATTCTCAAGAAGTTGTAATAACTGCTGTTAAAGTGATAGAGAATAAAATTCACATAGAATATTCGCTAACGGGTGCGGATTCTTATGAACTAATGCTATGGTATAAAAAGAAATATGATAATAAATGGATTGGCCCACTTAAGCAATTACAAGGAGATTTTGGGAAAAACACGAGGAAGGGTGAAAAAAAAATAATTTGGAACACCTTAAATGAAGTTGATGATTTTATTGGGGAATACCAATTTGGAATTTCATTTATTGAAAAAGCTGTAGTACCTGAGCCAATAGCGGAAGAAGAGATTGAAACTCCAACTGAGAATATAACACCTCCACAAACCAACTACTCTTACCCCTCAAGAAACTCAAACTTTTTTGAAAATATTTCTGATGGATTTTCAGATTTATATATTACACCATATATAGCATGGCCATATGTTGTTAATGCTTTTTATTCATATCCAGCTCAAACATATTTATACCTCCCTGTATGCGCTGCACTAGGCTCAAGCTTTGTTGCAGAGGTTTGGGATTGGGAATATGGGGCCGACCTTGCTTTTGTAATTGGAGCATCAAACAACGTAAATTGGATGGATGCAGACAGCTCAAATCAATACTCTGCAAAACATAAATACTATCAAACTCGATTGCTTGCAAGAGTAAACTACTACTATAGTTCAAACTATTATATTGGTTTTGGTCTTGGTGTAAAATTGATAAAAGAAGTTTCTAAGTCTAACAACCCTGAATACAATAATACACTAAGAACATTTAGACCTGCTGCTAGATTAGTGATTGGAAGAAGGCACAATCAGGGATTTACTTGGGAAATTGGATTTGGAGGTGGGGGGTTTATGATTGGGTATACTTTTAATTATTAAACTGCATAGCATTTATATAAATCCAAGGTGCAGCAACATCAATTGTAAATTCTGGTATTCAATTCTATAAACTTGAATGCAACTTGATGAACGAGATCAATTATAGAGAGTATAAAAAAAAACTGGGGTAACCCCATAAAAATAAATTTTGATATCTTAATTATAGATTAGGATTTGAACAAAAATTGTGTGATTTTTATAAATTAATCCTGAATATGAAGCAACTAACATTATGTAGAAGACTGCATCAAGGGTTTGTCTAGGACTTAGAGCAACACTAATAGGGCAATCCCGTTTTTTATGGGAAGCTGAATTTGATGGTGGAGTTTTTATGATTGGATATTATTATATTTATTAAAGTACACAAGCATTTATATATGAGTCAAGATACGGTAACATTAATTGCAAATTCTGGCATTCAATTCTATAAATTTGAAGCTACAATAGATTCTGAAATCAACAAGAAAAGTAGTGTGAAATTTGTTGAGAGATACGACACAAAAAGAAGAAAAGTATGGTTTGATGAAGCTATATACATCAAAAAAAATGAAGTATGGGCAAGAAAGAGTGAGCTTGTTGCTAAAAAATATATAACCAAACATGGTTTACTTATTGAGGAAATCGATTTAGAAGAAATAGAATTAGTCCATGAAGATGAAATTCATTCTATTGGTAATATTAATCAAAGCATTAAGTTTTTTAAAAATAAATGGATACCTATCCCCTATTTTAAAAAGAATAATATTAATCAAGATCTTTTTGGCCCCACTGATTGGACAAGGGTTCAGTTTAATCAAAAAGATGAAACTACTCTTGAAGTCGTATTAGCCATTGACACCAGGACTTCCAAAGAAGAAGAAAGTGACACTGCAAGTCCTTTTATACATGAAAATCCGAATGAAAATATTTTTTCTCTATGTGAAAATGATGATTTAATCACAAGTTATTTAGATTCGCTATTCGAATGTGAATGGGTTGAAGATTACATTAAAAAAATAATATACAAAGGTAATCCAGAGCTTGAACTTGAAAAACCTTTTTTAAAACACATTGGCCAATACAAATTTTTCATAAAACTCCTTCAGAGTTTTGACGGGCTTCCAGAAATACATTTGTATTCTGATAAAGGAAGAAGTATAGATGTGGATTTAGTTGTTGATATAGGAAATTCAAATACATGTGCATTATTGTTTGAAAGTCCAATAGATTCTAGTTTTGATTTTAAAAAGGTTAAAAAATTAAAAATTCAAAACTTATCTGACCCTCTACTATCTTATAACGATTCATTTTCTACAAAACTTGTATTTAAAGAAGCTGTTTTTGGTGAAATCAACAATGAATTAAACTTAAACAACAAATTTGCTTGGCCAAGTCCAGTTCGGGTAGGCAAAGAAGCCATAAACTTAATTAATGACTCAAATATTGAGCTAAGTCTTACTAGAGAAGTAAAATCATATAACTCAAGTCCGAAAAGATACTTATGGGATGAAAACCCTTCAGATTCAGAATGGGAATTTCTTCTTGATGACATACAATCTCCTTTAAAAAGAGTATATATAAAAGGAATTTCGGAACAATTAAACTCCGATGGTTCTATATGTACAGATTCTGTCTTTGGTTCAAAATCACTTTTTTCTAGACAATCTTTAATGACTTTTGTTTTTGTAGAGATTTTCTCTCATGTTATAAGTCAAATAAATTCATTCGAATTTAGAGAATCTCATGGTAATATTATAAAATCTAGAAAACTCAAAAGAATTATAGTTTCTTGCCCAACTGCTATGATTAAGCAAGAGCAAATTGCATTAAGAAAAGCAGCTGAAAATGCTATAGGCATTACAAGTAAATATCAATCTAAAGTAAATAATAATTTAGACACTAATTTTGGTGAAGACTTACCAGAGATCATTCCATCTTCTAAAGATGCAATGCTTGACATGTACAATATCGACAAAAGAAAAGATTGGATTTATGATGAAGCTACTAGCGCACAGCTTGTATATCTATATGGTTTAATCAATCAAAAATTCAATAAAAACCCAGATCTACCTTTTAATCTTTTTGGAAAATTAAAAAATAAAGAAAATAAAACAGAAAATAAAACATTAACTATTGGCTCTATCGATATTGGAGGTGGCACTACAGATCTTATGATTTGTTCTTATTCCTATACTTATAATGACGTTACTAGAATAAAACCAGATCCACTTTATTGGGAAAGTTTTAGTCAGGCAGGAGATGACTTACTAAAGGAGGTTATTCAACAAATAATAATAGAAGGAAAGGAAATTTCGGAAAAAGACAAAAACTGTTCTGGAGTAATAGAAAATTACGCTAGAAAAAATAATGTTAATGATATAGCTAAAAAGTTAAATGGTTTCTTTGGTTTAGACAGTAATAACATTGGTTATAAAGAAAGAGTAATGAGACTTAATTTCATTAATCAAATCGCCATTCCTATTGCTCTTAAATACATGGAAAACGCAAACAGCAACACGGATAAGTCAATGACTTTTAGTGAGTTATTTGAAGATACATCTCCTTCAAAAGAATTGTTAGATTATTTTGAAAAGCATTTTAAATTCAGATTTGAAGAATTGGTTTGGAATATATCATCTGAAAAAATAAAATTCATTATTAATTCTGTCTTTGAAAATTTAATTAAACAAATATCAAAAATTTTACATGCTTATGATTGTGATATTGTTTTGTTATCAGGAAGGCCTTCCTCATTTGAAGCGATAGAAGATTTGTTTATGAAATATCACCCCATACAGCCGAACAGACTTATTAATATGAATAAATACTGGGTTGGAAGATGGTATCCATATGCTGATAATAATGGATTTATAAAAGACCCTAAAACAATTGTAACTGTAGGCAGTCTAATAGCGCTTATGGGAGGTAAATTAAATAAGTTAGATAAATTTAAGATTGATACTGAACTACTTAAAAACAAATTAAATTCAAATGCAAACTATATAGGTTTTGTAGAAAAAAGTAGGATGACACAAGTTCTTTTCACTCCTTCAAAAAATGAGATTGAACATGTCGTTCATAGCTTTCCTGCTAAAATTGGATTCAAAAATGTTGATTCCGTTAATTATCCTTCTAGAAACATTATTTCTTTGGATTTATGTAAAAATAAAATCATAAACTTCTTAAGAAATAGCCCGAGCAGGGGTAGCAATATTGAAGATCAGGCAGAGGCTTATAAGTTAAAGCTTATGAATAGAATGCCATTTACAATTACTTTTTCTAGAGAGTTTGAAAAAGATAAAGAAGCAATTAAAATTGAAGATGTTCTAGACTTTGAAGACAATAATGTTTCAAAATCAGTTTTCAATCTTCAAGTTCAATCTTTAGAAGATGAAAAGGGATATTGGCTAGACACAGGGGAATTCATATTAAATGTTAGACAATAAAAAAACAGTATGGAAAACATAAGTGAAGATAAAGTAGAATTTCTAGAAGATCAAGTTTCAAATTTCTTTGACCTATTAAATAGATCAAATAATTGGGTCCATAAAAATTTGAAATATGAAGAGAAAAATAATCTTTCTTATGAAATTAAAGATAAAAGAAGGATTGTTAGAAAAATAAAGAATTCAATAAAATCTAAACCGGTTTTTGCATTGTATGGTGCTAGCCAAGTTGGTAAATCTTATTTAATTAAAAACCTACTCAGTGACGAGGGATCGTCGTTGAAAATTAGCGCTAATAATAAAGATTATGATTTTTTAAAAGATATTAACCCCCCAGGTGTTGGTGCTGAAAGCACAGGAGTGGTAACAAGGTTTACTATTGACAAACCTTCTCCTTTTGAAAAATACCCTATTAAAATAAATCTACTAGGAGTTAAAGACATTATTATTATTCTGTGTGATAGTTATTTTTCTGATCTTAAGAAAATATCCTCATATCCAGAAACAGAAGATTTTAATGCATTGATCACTGACTTTGAGAATAAATTTAATTCTAATGAAAATCCACAAACATTTTTAATTGAAGATGACTTACTTGATCTAAAAGAATATTTCAATAAGAATTTCAATACATTTAGTTTTATTGTTGAGCGAATTAATGAATGTCAATATTGGAATAAGATTAGTTCAATTATCGAAAATATTCCAAGTAATTATTGGAAAGACGTTTTTAGTATTCTTTGGGGTGGAAATAAACATCTAACAGATTTATTTTCTTTATTAATTTCTCAGCTTGAATACATATCATTTGAAAAAGTAGCTTATGCACCATTTAGTTCGGTTTTAAGAAATGAAGGTGAAATTCTAGATGTAAAGAGACTAAAAGAATTGTACCAAAATGAAAAGAAGATTACAATTTTAATTAATGAACAAGAAAAAGATATTAATCTCTCTTATATAAGTGCATTAAGTGCTGAGCTCATATTACATGTATCACCTGAAGTTGCAAAAAAGAAACCCTTTTTAAACAATACAGATTTATTGGATTTCCCTGGTGCAAGAAGTCGATTAGACCTTGAAGTTGATTCCATATCAAGAGAATCTGCACCAGACATGTTACTAAGAGGCAAAATAGCCTACTTATTTAATAAATATTCTACTGATTTTGAGGTTAACAACCTACTATTCTGCATTAATGACAAACAATTGGATGTAAATGAATTGCCTAGTTTACTAAATGATTGGATAAAAAATAATATTGGTGATACATTTAAAGATAGAGCAAATACTATAAAAGATCTATCTATTTCTCCTCTATTTATTGTAATGACTTTTTTTAATAACCAATTAAAGTTTGATACTGTGAATGACACAGAAGGGGATTTTAAGTACAAATGGGATACCCGGTTTCACAGGTTTTTTGAAAATGAAATAGTAACAACAAGTTACGATTGGCATAAAAACTGGCTAGCAAAAGATAATGTTTTTACTAATTTTTACCTTTTAAGAGATTTCAAATACTCAGAAGATACGTTTATTGGTTACGAAAAAGAAAATAAAGAAACTGGAGTACATCCAGAAAGAAATAATTTTTTAGCAGACTTAAAAAAATCATTTGTTAGCCATCCATTTGTAAAAGAGCACTTTAAAGAGCCTGAAGAATCTTGGGATGAAACAACCCAATTAAATGTTGATGGAAGTAAACTTATTATTAAAAACTTGGAACCTGCAGCAAATAATTATATTAAAATAAGTAATTACGTAACCCAATTAAAGAGCTTCAACGAATTAGTTATAAATAAATTGAATAAATATTGTCATTCAGACAATATTTCTGACAAAAGAATAAAAGCTAATAATGAAGCCAATGCCATACAACTTGAATTTAATAGAATCTTTGGTCAAAACCCTTTATATTTTAGTGAATTCATAAAATCGAAATTATTGGCCGAAAGTGATGCTTATAACTATTTTCATGACAACATAGTAACCGAACAACAAAATGCTACTTTCGATCAATACACGCTTCTTAGATCTCAATTCCCCAAACTATCAGCAAACAATACTTCAGAAGGAAATATTGAGGTCTTAAAAAGATCCATGAACTTTACAAATAATTCAGATGTAGAAGCTTTTTTAAAAGAAAGAAACATTAACCTTGATTTGTTATTTGTTAAGAAAAACATAACAAGTGCAAAAGACCTAGTGAATGGTCTATTTTCATTTTGGGAAGAAAACTATTTAAATGAAGAAAAATTCTCGAAATTTACTGACCTAGGCCTTTCCAAATCTATATTAGATGTTTACATCACAGCTCTTAAAACTACCATAGACAATCAAAACCTTAAAGCAAGAATATCAGCAGCAATCGAAGACCTTACAGAAGGTTTTCAGATTAGAAGAGAGCATGAAGAGTTTTTTGCTTCAGTAAGCAGTCAATATCTAAATGATTTCATCTCCAATTTTGGATTTAACTTTTACAATGATGAAAAGTTGAAAGAACTAGAAACGATAAGTTCTGACTTTGAATTAAATTATGAAACATTAATTTCTTCAAATAATTCATATGTAAATGAAATAGTCATTAAAAATATTTTTGATAATATTTCAAATAATGATGTAAACGCTATCGATGATGGGCTAAATGCCATGATTGCTAATTACAACAAGTGGTTAAGTAAAATAAAGATTGCATTAATATCAAATTGCGGATTTGTAAATTACAATGTTGTGGAAAACCATGAATTAAAAGAGCTTATTGCTGAATTGGAAAAATTAAACTTCTCTATTGAATGAATATAATTCATTCAATATCTACTGATGAATTTGACCCAATATCACTTGGGAAGAATTATTTATATAACCAATATGACAAACTAATAAGTTTTATTGTCAATAATATTGATGAGGATTCTAAATTCATTTTAGCCAAACCTGTACTTTCTGAAAAAACAGTTATTTGGTATAGTGACTATGATAAACCCTTAAAAAGATTAGATAGTTTTTCTGAAGCGGAAAAGAATCAAATTAAAAATTCCTATTGGAAGCTTATGAAATCAGTTCAAGATAAAATAGAACTGCTGAGTGCTTCTAAAAACAAAGAAAAGGTAGATTGGGCTAATTTGTTAAACGCTGTATTTAATGATGATAACAATGTAATTTTTTCTGATGGAACAACTGTAGTATTATTATGGGGATGGAAATTCAATAATAGAAATGAAAATTTTCTGCCAGCGAGTTTTATTAATAAAGCGGTAGTAGATCAATCAATTCCTATTGAGGAGGATGTAGATAAGACCAAAAACATCCCACAACCCATACCTGTTTTCTTTGATGATGAGGAAAAAATAAATGAAACACCTGTTAAACATGCACATAAGCTAAGCTGGTGGCAAAAACTAATGCGCTTTTTACGCTATTTCATGTATCGGTTTTGGAGATTACTTTTGCTTATTTTATTGATTTTATTTCTATTGTGCATGTTCAGAAAATGCTGTGATGAAAGATGCAATAATTGTGATGACTATAATTTAATTAACAAACATTTATTAGACTTAGAAGACCGCCTAAGAGATAAATGTCCGACTCTTGAAATAGTTGAAGACGAAGAAATAATTGAGGATGAAGAAGCTATTATTGAGGATGAAGCTATTGAGGAGGATGAAGCTATTGAGGAGGATGAAGCTATTGAAGGAAATAATGATACTATAATTGACAATGAGTTGGTACAAAAACCTACTAAAAATTGTCGAGC
>Ga0209335_10006599_pt1 | contig 10330 bp, 8 predicted proteins | sample COG_09_FD_184753 | JGI IMG/M metagenome (GOLD analysis project Ga0209335, IMG submission 184753) | Pelagic Microbial community sample from North Sea - COGITO 998_met_09 (SPAdes) (version 2) | ecosystem: Environmental > Aquatic > Marine > Neritic zone/Coastal water | place: Helgoland, sampling...
TTTGATTAGGAATTGTTTTTATATCAAAAAATTTGCCACTCTGTTTATGAGCTTGTAAAGTGTATCTTCCGTCAACAAATAAAAAATTTTTATTATAAAGAATTAGCGCAAAGCCATATGAACCTGAAAATTCAGAAATATATTGTAGCCTATCTTTATGATTAGCTATATATTCACTAAAATATTCGTCATTTTTTGGAATTATATAACCATCGATATTATTATCTCTTAAAATTTTTTTTAATTTTTTTATTTTTTCCATTTAAGCAATTTATTTTTTTTATATCTGTCCCATCCCGGGCTTCTATATTCATTGTCAAATTCAATAGAATTATCCTGATTAAATTCAAATTCATCAATTGATTTATCGATATTAACATCATTTTTTTCAACACTATCCTCAGGGATTTCATTAATAAATCTTGATGGTAATGCATCCATCCAATCACCATGGTAAGCTCTCTTCATAGCAAAAGATAAATACGCTTCTTTTTTGGCTCTAGTAATCCCAACATAAGCTAGTCTCCTTTCTTCTTCTAAAGCAAAGTCTCCTTTTTCTTCTAGGGATTTTTGATGAGGGAAAAGACCTTCTTCCCATCCGGGTAAAAAAACAACATCAAATTCTAGTCCTTTGGCAGCATGCATCGTCATAAGGTTAACTTTAGCGCCTTCCCATTCTTGATCTATTGAAGTTGCTAATGCCACGTGTTCTAAAAAATTTTGTAAATTGTCATAGTCTTGCATTGCTCTTAATAGTTCTTTCAAATTTTCTAATCTATTTTCATTTTCTAAATCCTTTTTATTTTTTAGCATTGAAGAATAACCAGACTCATCAAGCACAAGTTTTAATAAATCGAAATGCTTCATACTGGTAGCATCTTTACGCCATTTCATAATCATATTAATTAATTGACTTAACGCAGTTTTTATCTTTGGCTTGAATTCTCCTTTTTCTAAAAGCTTTATAATTGTGTCTTCCAAGCAAAGATTTTTACTTTTACCAAATTGATGAATTATATTTAAAGTGCTTTCCCCAACACCTTTTTTGGGAGAACCAATTACTCTTTCAAGAGCTAAGTCATCATATTTTTGATTAATAATCCTTAGATATGACACAGCATCTTTTATTTCAGTTCTTTCATAAAATTTTATTCCGCCTAAAACACGATATCCAATACCAACCTGAAGAAATCTTTCTTCAAATTCTCTAGTTTGATAAATGGCTCTTACTAGAATCGAAACATTATTAAGTGAATATTTTTTTTTCAAATTATGTTCAATTATGTCACTAACACCTTGAGCTTCTTCTTTTCCTGTTCGGTAACAATTTAATTTAACCAACTCCCCCTGATTAGCAGATGACCATAATTTTTTTCCAACTCTATTAGAATTATTTGATATTAGAGTAGAGGCTGTTTCTAAAATATTTTTTGTAGATCTATAATTTTGTTCTAATTTAAATACTTTGCAGTCTTTATAAATCTGATCAAAAGTTAAAAAATTTTTTATTTCTGCACCTCTCCAACTATATATTGATTGATCATCATCACCGACGCAACAAATATTTTGATTATCGTTAACTAATAAATTTAGCCATTTGTTTTGAATAAAATTTGTATCTTGAAATTCATCTACAAGAATATATTTGAAATTGTTTTTATAAATTTCTTTAATATCTTTATGTTCTTCAAAAAGTTTAACACAGAATAAAATTAAATCTCCAAAATCAAATGCATTGAGATCTTTAGTTTTATTTTGATAAATAATATAAACTTTTAAAATTGATTTAATAATTGAACCAGATTTTTCTAATTTAACATCTTTAGGAAGAAGACCTTTATTTTTCCATTGATCTATATGAAACATTATGAGTTGAGGAGAAAATTTTTTAGCATCCAGGTCTTCACCTTTTACAATGTTTCTTATTAATTTTTTTTGATCATCAGTATCTAAAATTGTAAAGTTGCTTTTGTAACCTAAGGCTTCCGCGTGCCTTCTTAAAAATTTAACACTTATAGAATGAAATGTGCCTAACCAGGGTACAGCATTAGAATTTCCTTTGATGTGTTGCATTACTCTATTTTGCATTTCCTTTGCTGCTTTATTTGTGAAGGTCACGCACAAGACTTGATTGGGCCAAGCTTTCTTTTGATTTATGATATGAATTAATCTTGTGGTTAACACACGAGTTTTACCTGATCCTGCGCCAGCTACTATAAGGTTGGGACCTTCCGTGTTTAGAACTGCTTCTTTTTGCTCTTTGTTAAGGTTTTCAATTAAATTATCTATGTTATTCATACGAGAGAAAATTCATTTATATACTAGTTATAAAAATAAAAAAGATGATAAATAAAATTTATAAAAGTATTCACAATAAGTATTCAAGTCTTTTTAAATTTATTTTTTTTTTACGATACGTTTTTGGAATTTTTATTCTATCAGTAGCTTTATTTTTATCGATACCACATTTTTTGGACTATAAAAAAAAAGATGAAATTATCAAAAAATTATTGTTTCAAAACTACGGGTTACAATTGATTAACTATGACAGAATTAAATATAACTCTTTACCAAAACCAAGATTGGAAATTCTTAACGCCACTAGTTTTCTTAATAAAGATTTAGCAAAACTAACAACAAAGAAACTTGTAATTTACTTAGAACTTAAAAATATTTATAATTTTCAAAATTTAAAAGCAAAAAAAATAGTTTTAAACGAGAACATAACATCATTAAAAACTAATGAATTACAAATTTTAAAAAAATATTTTGATTTAATAAAACATAAGATAAAATTTAAGAATTTAGAATTAAAAATTTTAAGAGAAGATAAATCTTTAATTAATTTAAGAAGAATTAATTTTTCCAATTATGGGCACAGTAAAAATTTAATTAATGGAGAGGTATTTGATAGAAAATTTAAAGTAAAACTTGATAACAATTTTAATAAAATAAATTTTAAGTTGTTGAATACAGGTATAATTATAGATTTAAATTTAGATGAAATTAATGAAAAAGCTTTAGCAAGAGGCACTTTAAAAGCTAAGATACTTAATTCAAACTTAAAATTTAATTTCGAATATAATGATGAAACATTTAAAATTTACGACTCTTACTTTAGAAGTAAGGTTTTATCATTTTATAATAAAAGCGTGATAACACTTCAACCTTTTTTAAGTATAGGTTCAAATTATAATATTGAAGATATTGATTTAGAACTTTTCCAAAATTTGGACTTTAATAAAGTTTTAAACTCAAAAGTTTTGATAAAAAAATTTAACAGTGAAAATTTTATTCAGTATAAATCTAAAATATTTGACAAAACAATTATAGATAATTTAGATTTAAAAATTAATTTTGCCTATGGAAGATTATTTTATTCAACTATCATATTTTCTTCAGATAATTCTATTAATTGTAAAGGGAATTCAAATTTATTAGAAGAATATCCTATTTTAAATTTTGATTGTTCAATCAATTTAAAAGATAAAAAAAATTTTTTAAATAAATTTTCCATAAATTATAAAAAAAAAAATGAGTTATTAAATCTTGATGTCGAAGGATATTTAAATTTTTTAAAAAATAATATAAATTTTACTAGCATCCAAATAAATAAAAATTATAAAGCTTCAAAAGAAGATTTAAGTTATTTTAAAGATGTATTTAAAATAATTTTTTTAAACAAAAACTTATTTGGTATTTTTAATAAAAATAATATTAGGGAATTTATTCTAGAAGTTTATTAAAATTAATTTGGCTTTGTCATTTTAATAGGATTCATAATTCTATCATAATCTTTATCTTTAATTAATCCTGCTTTGATCACTTCATGTTTTAAAGTTGTTCCGTTCTTATGCGCTGTTTTTGCAATTTGCGCTGCTTTGTCGTAACCAATTTTTGGAGCTAGTGCGGTAACCAACATTAAGGAATTGCTCAAAAGATATTTTATTCTTTTTTTATCTGCTTTAATTCCTTTTACACAAAACATAGAAAAAGTTTTAGAAGAGTCACTCATAATTTCTATTGATTGTAAAATATTATGAATAATTAAAGGTTTAAAAACATTTAACTCGAAGTGTCCGTGAGACCCTGCCATTGTAATACCGTTATGATTTCCAATCACTTTTACACAAACCATTGTAACTGCTTCAGATTGAGTTGGGTTTACTTTCCCGGGCATTATAGATGAACCCGGTTCATTTGCTGGAAGTATAATTTCGCCATATCCGGCTCTTGGACCAGAACCTAAAAATCTTATATCGTTTGCGATTTTCATTAAACAGACTGCAGTCGTATTCAAAGCACCTGAAAAATTAACTATTTCATCGTGCGCAGCTAAAGCTGCAAATTTATTTGTCGCTATTTTGAATGGCAGCTTTGTGATTTTACTAATCTCTTTAATAATTTTTTTATCAAAATTTTTTCTAGTGTTAAGCCCGGTTCCTACAGCAGTTCCACCTTGAGCTAAATAATAAATTTCTTTTAAAGCATGTTCTATTCTTGCAATACATTTTTTTAATTGAGCATGATAACCAGAGAATTCTTGCCCTAAAGTTAAGGGGGTAGCATCCTGCAAGTGTGTTCTGCCAACTTTCACAATATTTTTAAATTCTTTAGATTTTTTAGATAATTCCTTTTCTAATAACTTTAAAGAAGGCAAAAGTTTTTCTTTTGTTTTTAAAGCTATGGCAATATGCATAGCAGTTGGAAAAACATCATTTGTAGATTGAGATTTGTTTACGTGATCATTTGGATGTATCGGGTTTTTTGAACCAAGTTTGCCACCCATCATTTTAATAGCTCTATTAGCTATTACCTCATTTACATTCATATTTGTCTGTGTTCCAGAACCTGTTTGCCAAACTTTCAATGGAAAATGCTCATTAAGCTTACCATTAATTACCTCTTCAGCTGCTTTTATAATGTGTTTACTTAATTTTGAATCTAGGTCTTTATTTTTTGTATTAACAATTGCCGCAGCTTTTTTTATGATTGCAATAGATTGGATGACCAAAGGTCTAACTAAAAAATCTCCGATGTTAAAATGTTTATTAGATCTTTCTGTTGATGCTCCCCAATACTTATCACCAGGCACTTTGATTTTACCAATACTGTCAAATTCTATTCTGTATTTCATATTTGATTCATTGTTATAATACACTCTTATTAATTAATTATAAATATAAAGGATAAGAAATGAGTAATTTTGAAAGTGTTAAGAAATTTATGAAAACATTTGGCCAAGAAATTAAAGAAAAAGCTGCATTTCCAAACGAAAAAATAACTTCTTTAAGGTACGATCTTATCAAAGAAGAGCTTGATGAACTTAAAGCGGCAATAGAGAGCGATGATATTAAAGAAGTTGCAGATGCACTAACTGACATTCTTTATGTTACTTATGGAGCTGGTCATGCATTTGGTATTGATTTGGACAAGTGTTTCAAAGAGGTGCAAAATTCAAATATGAGCAAACTCGGTTTAGATGGAAAACCAATTTATAATGATAAAGGTAAAGTCATGAAGGGACCCAATTATTTTAAACCTGATTTAAGTAAATTTGTAGCATGATGAATGGAAACTATTATTGGTTAAGTATTGGAATAGCTTTGGGTTTAGCAATTTATTTAGCAGATAAATATATTTTTTAATTTAATTTAGTCAATTTTATATAAATAAATTTTATTTTTGAAATTCTTTGATATCAAACTTAGATTTTCGTAGGGTATTGAATGTCGTGAAATAATATATTTTGCACCAATTTTTTTTGCTTCAAAAAAATTTAATTCTATATTTTTTGGATCAGATATGAAAGCGTACACTCTACTTCCCCAATTATCATAGTATTTTTTAATATTTGGTTCTTTATCTAATTCTTTTTTAATTATTCTTCTAAATTTAATTTTATAGGAACTTGGATAAATAGTATGATATCCATCAATTACATTTATGCTATTCATAGCTGCAATCATTGGATCGTATCCGACAGATAAAACTCTGCTATTATTAACGAAGTTCTTGATTTTTAAATAATCATCATACATATAATAACCTTCAAAAGTATATAAATTTCTATAATTTTTTTCTGCAAAAAAATATTTTTTCCCTAAAGGGACTATTGAAGAATTTATTTGAAAAAAAATTATAGATAATAAGCTTACAAACTTTAAATATTTCAAATAATTATTACTTAATTTAAACAATAAAGATAATATTATTAAGAATAATAATGGTGTTACCCAAATTATATATTCAAAATTGAAAGTTTTTATAAGTCCTCTGAATGAATTTCTTAAAGTGTTAATTGCCTCTATCCTAGTAAAAAAAGGAATTAAGTTTATTAAAAATATTAAGATAACAGTTTGAAATATTTTTTTTTTATAATTAAAAAATACAAAAATTAAAATTAATAAAAATATTAAAGATTGCGGAAACAAACGAAATAGCGTCCAATCAAAGTTGTCCGGTAAAAAAATAATATCTTTTATAAATACAAAAAAATTGGCTATAAAAGGAAGAGTCTCACGATTAAAGTTATTTCGATGAAAATTACCATCCGTAATTTGTGCATATATTAAATTCATATTTGAAATCAGAGTAAAGAAAATAAAAATACTTAATATTAAAAAAGAGTTAAGCATAAGTTTTTTGATTTTGTTTTTATTTAATATGTAAGATGCTAAAATAATTGCTGGAAGTTGCGGTATACATGTAACAAAGTCAGTATTTAAACCTGATAGCAAAATTAAAAAATAATGCTTTAATCCAAAATTTTTTTTAAAAGCAATTAAATAAATTATATAAGGGGTTACAGCAATACCAAATCCATCCTGTGACCTTAAGTTTATGCATGCAAATAAGCATGCAGCTATACTGCTTTCAAATTTTTTATGATTAATTTTCTTTGACAAAACATAAAATGAAAAATATGAAACTAATTTTACTATTATATCTATTATCCAATATGCAGTTTCTGTTTGAAAAAAATAATAAAAAATACTAAAGGGTTGCAATAATCTTCTTAGAAATACGGCTTTAATTTGTTCATTAAGAAAAATATTAACACTTTCTATGTTTCCGCCAAGTATTTTTCCGATTATACTGTTATAAACAATTTCTCCATCTAATGCATCGTGGTAAAATAATGTAATTTTTCCAAAAATTAATAATGGAAAAAAATAATTTAGTGAAAGTAAAGATAAAAATAATAAATGGATTTTATTTTTGTAAAAAAAGTTAGTCATTATTATTTAAATTTTTTATAAATTTTTATTATATCTACAATCATCTTTATGGGGTCTAGTAAAATATTTAATTTACTTTCAGGTTTATGCGTCCACGTGATAGGAAGTTCTTTTATATTGATTTTTAGATTATTTATTCTCTGAATTAATTCAATGTCATGAGCAAATCCCAATGTTTCTAATTCATTAAAAATTTTTTTGGCAACTTCTTTTCTGTAAAGTTTAAAACCACATTGCGTATCTTTTATTTCTATTTTAAATAAAAATTTAATCAAATTACTAAAAATTGTTCCAAGAACAAAGCGATAAGCTTTTTTTACAACTTTAGAATTTTCAATATTTCTACTACCTATAAACACTTCGTTAGAATTTTTTCCAATATTATACTCTTTAAACCATTCATTGATTTGATTTAATGGTACTGATAAATCTATGTCACTAGTTAATACCCAATCTTTTTGCGCGTGTTTCACACCTATTTTTAAGGCATGCCCCTTGCCCATATTGTTCTTAGAATGCAAATACTGATATAAATCACTGTTTTTTTTTTTTATAAAATCTTTTATTTTATAATCAGTTTCATCAATACTACCGTCATTAACAAATATAATTTCTAAATCAAAAATAGTGTTTGTTTCAATAAATTTTTCAATATCCAAAAAACTTTTTTCAATTCTATTTTGTTCATTATAAATTGGGAAAATAATTGATAAGTTCTGTTTCATTTTTTATTAGTATATAATTTTATTTACTTTTTTTTAAGAGTTGATATTTTCTTGATATATAGAAATTTGTAAGATTATTCCTTTATCTACAAGTAAATAATTTCTTTTTCTTCAATTGTACTTTGATCTATAGATAAAAATTGACCTAATAAAGAGCTTTTTTCATAAATTTTATTTTTTAGAAATTTGGGTAAGATTTTTTTTAGTATCAATGTATTAATCTTAAAAGTTTTCTTTTTATGTGATATCGCGATGTAATTAAAAATATCCCATAAGCATTTTTTTTCTTTACCCATTAAATTATAAATTTTAGGAGTTTTATTAAGTTTGACTAGATCATTAAAAAATTTACAAATATTTTCAACCTCAATAGGTCTAAATATATTTCCAGGATATATCATTGGAAAAAAAGGTAAAAATTTTGAATTAAGATACTTATAAAATATTTCAATATCTCCTTTTTTTCCTAAATTATAATTAATTATTAAGGGCAACCTTACTATTGAAGTATGTTTCGTGTTTACATTTTTTTCAGAATTAATTTTTGATAAAGTATATTTATCTTTCCTTTCTCTAATTAGTACATTTATAGAACTAATATGATACAAATGTGTTTTTAATTTATTATTTATAATATAGTTTTGAATAAGTTTCGATAGATTCTCATTAATAAAAAAATCATTTTTATTTGTAGGCTTAATGTTTGCACAAGAGTTTATAATTATGTCAATATCAATTAATTTGGAGTTAAAATATTTAAATATTTCTTTTTCAGAAGAATTATAATTAATATTTCTTGCATTGATTTCTGATACATTGTGATTTTTACTTAACTCTTTAGAAATATGTGATCCTAAAAAACCAGAAAAACCAAATATTGCAATATTCATTTAAAAAAATTTATTTATTAAATACTTTTTTATCCAAGAAAACCTAAGATAATAGCTTTTGTAAGATACATCTAATAATTTTCTGACTGATTTTTCAGTCAGATGTTTGTGTTTAAAAACTAATTTCCACTGATTAAAATCTTCAAATCTTTTTGTTAACATTTTATTTTTGTATTCTTCATAGACAGGAGTACCCGGGTAAGGAGTGAAAACACTAAATTGGGCATAAATAGAATTTACCTTGTTTGCATATTCTACAGTTTTTAAATATTTTTCTTCAGTGTCTTCAGGAAATCCTATTATATACATTGCTTTTATTGTTATACCTATTTTTTCAAGATAGTTTATTTTTTTTAGTTGAGCATCATTGTTGTCGGACCATCTTTTAGCACTTTCTCTGACTTCTTCATCAGCTGATTCTATTCCAACATAAGCTAATTTAATTCCAGATTTTAAAAATATGTCTGCTAATTCATTATCAATATTTTTTAAATGTGTCTCAACAGCTATATTAAATTTTTTTTTGGATTTTATTATTTCATCACATAACAGTATTGTATGTTTTCTATCCAATGAAAATACTGGATCGCGAAAAATGTAATTGCGAACTTTTAATTTATCATAAAAGTAAACCATTTCTTCCACGACTTTTTTTGGTGATCGCAATCTTAATTTTCTTCCTTGTTGCATAGGATATACACAATAATGAAAACAAGAATATGGACAACCTTTTGAAGCAAATAAGTTTATTGCAGGTCCTTTTCCTAAAAATTTCATGACAGGTGTATAATCTTTAAATATTACTTCCCAACCAGGTAGCTCTAAATCATCCAAAGGCACAATTTTATTGTTCTCTATTAGACCTATTTTAAAAGTCTCTAAAAAATTTGTTAGTTCAATTTTATGAAAAAAATTTTCTGGTTCACCTTTTAGGACAGAAGCTCCATTTTCTAAATAGTTTTTAGAATTGGAAGATGCAAATGGGCCAATTATCAATACTTTGTTCTTTTTTGCTAGTTTTTTTACGAATTCTATCTCTGTTTCGTGACAAACTATTGAGGATGGCATTATTATTAAATCATAATTATTAACGTCATTTAAATTAATATTTTTTTTGAACTCAACTTCGTGACCTAGAGCTATTAATTCACCACATACTTGTACAGAATAAAGTGGAGGAAAATTAATAGAATTTTTTACAAATAATTTTAGTAATTTACTAAACCAGCTGTCACCATAATCATTGCCAGTTCCATAGCCACCATTAAGATCTTTCGATATTCTATATTCAACATCGGGATAAACATCTAAAATTAAAACTTTATGTTTCATAAAAAAAATAAATAATTTTTCTCTATTACTAAGGGGGCGTTCTGTTGCCAGGTGCCCCAGACCCCGTAACTTAATTAACTTAGTTAATTAAGCAGCAAGTGCGTAACTTTCGTTAGCATTTGTAAATTGGCCCGTTACGTCG
>Ga0209335_10006603_pt1 | contig 10326 bp, 10 predicted proteins | sample COG_09_FD_184753 | JGI IMG/M metagenome (GOLD analysis project Ga0209335, IMG submission 184753) | Pelagic Microbial community sample from North Sea - COGITO 998_met_09 (SPAdes) (version 2) | ecosystem: Environmental > Aquatic > Marine > Neritic zone/Coastal water | place: Helgoland, sampling...
ATCTCACCTGCTGGGCCTTGAACTCCCTGCTCACCTTTTTCGCCTCGGTCTCCTTTCAGTCCTTGCTCTCCTTGGGGACCCATTAAGTTTTTAGTGGTGAAGGACGATCCATCGCTGTATTTAATGGTGAATGTTCCGTCATTATTGTCTACCGTGTTTTCAATACCCACTCCTGTAGCTCCTTTTTCTCCCTTTAAAAAATTAATGAAATCCTCTTCTGTTCCGGTGTTTCCTAAACTTAGCCAGGTATCATAGGCAGACTTGCCATTCTGACCAGCATTCAGGGCATAGGGTACAGCTGTAAGTTCTTGAAGACTTAAATCTTTGAAAGATGAACAGTTGCCAGTGTAGTCAATTTCAACTTTTAGTGACTTTAAATTATTGCCCCAATCCACTAAATCCCAGCTTGCACTTCCTAAAGCGCTACCTCTTCCCACAATTAAATTGATCATTCCAAACTCATCGGTGGTCGTCTTTTGCTCTTCACTGTACTCTTCTTGATCATTTGAGTCAATGATCTTAAACCTCAGACATATTTCAGTATTTCTGAGAGGGGTAGCATAATTTTCTAGACCTAAAACCCTATCGTCTGCCTCTGTCAGGAGGGCCTGATAAGAAATACCTGGCGTTGTCTGAGCGTAAGTGATATTATTCAACAGCACCATGAATAAGATAATCTTTAAATATTTCATAAGTTAATATCTAAGTGTTACACCAATATTATGCGTCAGATATAAGGTAGAGATATCTGATCTATTTAGTGGATTAAATCCATAGCTAAAATTGTAACCAATTGTTATCCAAGATGATCTGGTCTTGGATACTGTATAATCAAGCCCAATTCCTGGGGTTAATAGTAAACCACGAAAATCTTTATTATCTACCAATGATTTCAATACCGTAGCGCTACTCAAGTTGCCAGCAATCAAGGTTTGAATACCAAAATTAAAATTTATTTGTAAGGCCGAAGCTGCTGGCCAGTGATGCTTAAAGCTTATACCTAGGTAACTGGTTGAATACTTAATCTCATCTGTTAAGGATTGGGAGTTAAAAGAATCAAAAGCTAAACCCAACCAAAAAACACCGTCAACAACTTCGAAAACACTTGCAAAGAAATGAACACCAGCACCAACGGCAAAATCTGAATTAAGTCCCAGCCCGTTGGTGTTATAGGTTGTCATGTTTATACCGCTTTCAATGACCTGAGTTTTCGAATATTGGGAAGCGTTAAAGTTTTGAGCGTAGCCAGAAATTGACAATAGGAGAATAAGGCCAATTAAAGTTTTTTTCATAGTCGAATAAGTTTGACAACAAAGAAATCTAGGTCCGCTTGTATTCTTAGTATATGTATACCGTTCGTACTATCAATATCAGAAAAGTTAAGCCTTAGTTTAGTTGAGTTTTTAAAAGTACCCTCATATTTTAATCTACCGGATAAGTCAAAAAGTGTCAGTTTTATGTCTTGATACATATTGGGAAGGGCTATCTCTATAGAATTGATGAAAGGGTTAGGGAAAACTTTGATGTTTTTTGATGCCCATTTTTCAAATGACAGGATTGAAATTGGATGCACAAACCCTTGGGTGACTTTTAATGAGTTAAACGAATGTGTCAAGCCAGTAATTGGTACACCTATTGATTGTACTACGCTACTGTTTTTTATTGCGTTGGCTCCAGAAGAAGATATTCCCTGATGATGCACAGATTGCCCATAAAAAGGCATATTTATTGAGAAGAGAAGAACACTGATACAACTCAACTTCAAAACCACCGCAATATTTCTTATATTCATATTCACTTTAGGTGATCTGCACTTTCCACCTTCAATATACGCGAATATCTCATTTAAAACCTCATTCGAAGCAAATTTAGGTGATTTATAATGACAACAATTCATAACGTCTAAGGTTATAAACAGTCATATTACACTTAACATATAATTCCTAATCATAACGAGATATCCTTTCTGATTTCCTTACTTAAAGGCTTTATTTCAATTAATAGTAAGGTTAAAAACCCTTTTGTATGTTGATAAAACGATGTTTAATCACCAGCTCTATTAATCACTTTCACCATTCAAAACCCAAAGTTACCGTTAGAAAAGGTCTCTTTCATAAGCTTGAGACCTTTCAGTTAATTAGTGAAGAATCTAATCAATAAAACATGAGAAAAACTGGAAAGGGGTGGCTGTTATTGAGTGCCTTGTGCTTGATCGGCTTGAACTCACTAGCGCAGGATTACCCAACACTGAGTCAGCAAAGCCAACGTCTAAAAATGCTTGCTAATTCTCCAAAAGTTAGACTTGGTTCTATAACCACAACACGAGGAGGTAATGACATCTGGATGCTTACTTTGGGTACCGGAGATGTTGATAATAAGCCTGCCATGGTTGTAGTGGGTGGAGTAGAAGGAGCGCACCTTTTAGGGGTGGAATTGGCCACTCAATTTGCTGAAGGCATTATAAACGATCATTCGGATGTGCTTGAGAACACTACATTTTATGTGTTCCCTAACATGAGCCCAGATGCAACCGAGCAATATTTCGCAAAGCTCAAGTACGAAAGAAGTGGTAATGCAAGGCAAACAGATGATGACCGAGATGGTAGCATTAACGAAGATCCATTCGAAGATTTGAATGGTGACGGTTTAGTGACTTGGATGAGAGTTGAAGACGCAACTGGCGATTGGATTACTCATCCTGCCGATGATCGTGTGATGATCAAAGCAGATAAAGAAAAAGGTGAAAAAGGAAGGTATAAAATCTTCACCGAAGGAATGGACAACGACAAAGACGGTTCTTTTAACGAGGATGGCGAAGGCGGTGTTCATTTCAGAAAGAACTTCACGTTTGAGTACCCTTATTTCGTACCAGGTTCTGGGGAGCATTCAGTTTCGGAAAAAGAGAATAGAGCAATGCTCGATTTACTTTATACGAAATGGAATGTGTATGGGGTATTTACTTTTGGCCCTGGTAATAACTTATCTACGCCATGGAAGTATAACCGCGGTGGAGCGTCTAAAAGAGTAGTTACTAGCATTCTAGCTGGTGATGCAAAGCTTAATAAGTTCGCTTCAGACGCTTATAATGATGCACTTAAATTGAAAGATGCACCAGCATCAGGACAGCAAGGCGGAGATTTTCTTCAGTGGGCATATTTCCACTTCGGAAGATTAAGCCTAGGAACGCCAGGATGGTGGGCTCCAACTGTAAAGGGTGACTCAACGATGACTGCCAATAAGGATAAGAATGCAGAGGTTAACTACTTACGCTGGGCAGCGCAAGAGAACATTCAAGACTATTTTGTAGAATGGACAGCAATGACGCACCCTGACTTCCCTAATCAAAAAGTAGAAGTTGGCGGTATCGCTCCATTTAAAATGCTTAACCCACCAATTGCTATGGTAGGTGATGTTGCTAAAAAGAATACTGATTTCATTGTAGACTTAGCAGACATGCAAGCAAGCGTTAAATTAATGAACCTAAAATCTGAATCTGTTGGAAAAGGCATGACTCGAATCACGGTTGATGTTTACAATGCTGGTACATTACCAACACATACTGAAATGGGGGCTCGCTCTCGCTGGTTACGTCCCATCAGAGTGGAAGTGAAACTATCAAACGGTCAAGAAGTAATTTCTGGTCGTAGAATCATGACCATGAGTAATATTGCAGGTGACGATTCTCAGCAAATCAGCTGGTTGATAAAAGGCAAGGGTTCAATAGAAATTGAAGCTGGTGCTCCACATGCAGGAACAGACAACGCAACTGTAAACCTTAAATAAGAAGACCGATGAAAAGACATATAACAAACTTATTCGCTGGTTTAATCTTGGTAGGTTTAATACTACCGGCAACCAGTTTTGCTCAAAGTGCAGATGAAGTGTTTAGAGCAGCAGGCTCTCCACATGATCCTAAAGTGAATATCTCATTTAATAGATATTATACTGCTGAAGGAATCGCTGAAATAACTGATAAGATTGCAAAAGCTTATCCTGATTTAGTAAAGCGTGTATCTATTGGAAAGTCATATGAAGGCAGAGATATCTGGATGCTTCAGGTGACAAACTATAAGAAAGGGATTGCTGACAGAAAACCAGCTTTCTATGTAGATGGAAACATTCACTCTAATGAAATCCAGGGTGCTGAAATCTGTCTTTATACCGCATGGTACCTGACAGAAAACTTTGGTGATGTGAACTCTATCACTGAAATGCTCGATGACCGTATCTTCTATATTGTTCCAACCATCAACCCAGATGCGCGAAATAACTATATGAAAGAAGCCAATACTGGTAGTTCTCCACGTTCTGGCATGATGCCATTGGATGATGACCGTGATGGGCTAGTAGATGAAGACGGTCTTGATGATCTTGATGGTGACGGTTCTGTTACTAGAATGCGTAGAAAAAGTGATTATGGTGATTTCATTGTTGATCCACTTGATCCACGTAAAATGATCCAAATTGGTCCTGATGATGTCGTGACAGCTCAACGTTACGAAATGTTAGGTTCCGAAGGTATCGACAATGATGGTGACGGTAGAGTAAACGAAGATAGACCAGGTGTTTACGATCCTAACAGGGATTGGGCATGGAAATGGCAACCTGATTACATTCAGCGTGGTGCATTAAAATACCCATTCAGTGCGCCTGAGAACCGCGCAGTTGCTGATTTTGCATTGTCCAGACCTAACATTGCCGGAGCACAGAGTTTCCACAATTCGGGAGGGATGATCTTAAGAGGTCCTGGAGCTGAAGAAGATTTAGCCACTTACAATCGTGCAGACATTAGAATCTATGATGCTATCGGTAGAAAAGGGCAGAAAATGCTTCCTGGTTACCGTTACCTAACCGTTTATAAGGATTTATACTCAGTGTTTGGTGGTGAGTTAGATTGGTTCTACGGAAGTAGAGGTGTTTACACATTTACCAATGAGATCTTTAGCAGCTTTGCCTATTATAAGGATCCAAACGCAGGTCGTGACCAAGGCTATGATTTCGATAAGGAGTTGTTGGCGAATGATGCATTTACCCCTTGGGCTTCTTACAATCACCCAACTTATGGTGAAATAGAGATTGGCGGATTCAAAAAGAACTTTGGACGTGCTACCCCAGGTTTTATGCTAGAAGAAGAGCTGCATAGAAATATGGCTTTTGCTTTATATCACGCACATCATATGCCGAATTTGAGTATTGATAAGGTTTCTGAAAAGGATCTAGGTGGTGGACTTAAAGAAGTAACTGTCATCATCAAGAACGATAGAATGATGCCAACTCACGCTTCTCAAGATTTGAAATATAAAATTGAGCGACCTGATTTTGTATCGATTTCAGGAGTAGATGTTCAAGCGGGCATGATTGTTCAAGACATTGACTTAGGGCTTAGTACAGAGCAAAAAGTGAATCCTGCGAAAATGGTATTAGCCAATATCCCAGGAAACAGTACAGTAACCCTTCGTTGGATTGTCAGCGGAAAAGGCAAGTACACTATAACCGTGGATAGTGCTAAAGGGGGATTGATTACGAAGTAGTCTTCATGCAAAGACATTGAAAGCCAATCCGAGCAGTCGGGTTGGCTTTTTTAATCCATTTCAAATAGCAAGTTTTGATGTACAGAGCGCAACTCTTGAAAGGTCTTCGTATTGTTTTGTGCTTTGGCAAGTGCCATTCCATCTTCATAGACTTTTAGGGCTTCTTCCTCTTTTTCGAACGCTTCTAGCAGTTGACCTGCTTGATAATAGGTAGGGAGATAGTCAGAATGATCCTTGAGTAGCTTTTGGAATAAAACCAAGGCTTCCTCTGGTAACTCTTCTAAGTATTCACAAGCCAAGCCATAGGAATTGAAGGGATCAGCAGGATCTTCGGCAATGTACTTTTTCAGTAAGTCAATACGTACTTGATTCATTCGACTTAGTTCGTTTTTATTTACTTGTTTATTGGCTATCTTCGAGGCAAATTTAGACATCTAAATGTCTTTATTTGCGGTTATTTAATAATAGTTAGATAAAATCTAAACTAGTTAAGCGCTCATTCAGTTGACATTGAAATCATTTAAATCAATAAGTAAGCATGAACATACTAGTTTGTATCACACATGTTCCTGATACTACTTCACGAATTGCTTTTACCAATAACAACACTGAGTTTGATAAGAACGGTGTGCAGTTCATCATAGGTCCTTATGATGATTATGCTTTGGCAAGAGCCGTAGAGTTGAAAGAACAGAGCGGGGGAAAAATCACAGTACTGAACGTTGGCGAAGCTGATAGCGATCCAACCATTAGAAAAGCCTTGGCTATTGGAGCCGATGAAGCCATTCGTGTGAATGCCTTTCCATCGGATTCATTCTTTGTAGCAAATCAAATTGCTGCAATTGCCAAAGAAGAAAATTACGATTTGATCTTGATGGGCCGTGAGTCTATCGATTTCAATGGAGGTATGGTGCATGGTATGGTAGGAGAGTTGTTGGGATTACCTTCATTCTCACCTGTAATGCAACTAGAAGTGGATGGTACTAACGCTAAGATCACTAGAGAGATCGAAGGTGGTAAAGAGAAGCTTGATGTCTCGCTTCCATTTGTAGCAGGTTGTCAAGAGCCGATCGCTGAGTGGAAGATCCCTAATATGAGAGGAATTATGTCTGCTAGGACAAAGCCATTAAACGTAGTGGAGCCTTCTGATACGAGTACGCATAGCACTATTTCTGCTTATGAGTTGCCTCCAGCAAAAGGAGCTGTTAAAATGATTGATGCCGACAATGTAAGTGAGTTGGTTGACTTATTGAGAAACGAAGCTAAAGTAATCTAAGAGATATGTCAGTTTTAGTATTTATAGAAACCGAAGACGGAAAGATTAAAAAATCTTCCAGAGAAGCGATCACTTATGGTGCTGCTTTGGGCGAAGTGACAGCTTTGGCATTGGGTACGGTTAGTGCCGAAGAATTAGCAACTGCTGGAAAGAATGGTGCAACTAAAGTTTTACATGTTGCAGACGAGCGATTGAATGACGGTTTAATTCAACCTTATGCAGAAGCTTTGTCGGCTGCAGCGACAGAAGTTGGTGCAGATATTATCGTTACAGCAAAGTCATCTTTAGCAGATGCTGTTGTCGGTAGAGTTTCAATGAAATTGGGTGCCGCGTTAGTCTCGAATGTTGTTGCGTTACCTGATACCTCGAATGGTTTCCAAGTGAAGCGTAGCATTTACACTGGTAAAGCATTCGCAAATGTGAATATGACTACCGACAAGAAGATTCTTGCCATCAAAAAGAACGCAGTCGAAGTTAAAGAAGATGGTGGAACAGCCACAGTAGAAGCATTCAGTGTAACACTTGACGATAGCTTATTTGGATCAAAAATTACTTCTACAGAAAAGGCTGAAGGGGATGTACTGCTTCCTGAAGCAGATATTGTAGTCTCAGGAGGTCGTGGTTTGAAAGGACCAGAGAACTGGGGAATCATCGAAGATCTAGCGAAGACATTGGGTGCCGCGACAGGTTGTTCAAAGCCAGTTTCTGATATGGATTGGAGACCTCATCATGAGCACGTAGGACAAACTGGTGTAAAGGTTAGCCCAACGTTATACATTGCAGTTGGTATTTCAGGTGCTATTCAGCACTTGGCAGGTGTCAATTCTTCTAAGTATATTGTCGTGATTAATAAAGACGAAGAAGCACCGTTTTTCAAGGCTGCCGATTACGGTATCGTTGGAGACGCATTCGAAGTCTTACCTAAATTGAATGAAGCGCTTAAGACGGCACTAGCTTAGAATTTTTTAGCATTGAGTAAGGTAGAGATTGAAATTATTGGGCTTTCATCAAGCCAGTCCCAAACTACAGGTTCTTTTGCCTTAGTATTAGGAGAGGTTGAAGGGGAAAGAAGATTACCCATAATTATTGGCATGTTTGAAGCGCAAGCAATTGCGCTTGAAATAGAAAAGATAACACCGAACCGCCCGATGACGCATGACTTGTTTAAGTCATTTGCTCATGGATTTGGCTTTGAGGTAACTGAAGTTATTATTTCAGACCTTAAAGAAGGCGTCTTCTTTGCTAAAATCGTCTGTACAGATGGGGTCAAAACTATCGAGGTTGATGCAAGGCCTTCAGATGCAATCGCTATTGGAATTCGATTTGAGGTACCGTTTTATACACAAGAATCTGTATTGGCAGAAGCAGGGATTATTTTGACAGACGAAGAAGAACTGTTGGATGAGGAGAATGAAGAACCCATACATGCGTCTAAACCTGATGATAGGCTTCAAGACTTTTCGTTAGAGAAACTCAACGAAATGTTAGACGAAGCACTCAAGGCTGAAGATTATGAGGGTGCTGCCAAAATCAGGGACGAGATAAATAAAAGAAGTTAATTCAACGAAAGCCTTTGTTCACTCGGTGGGCAAGGGCTTTTTTATGCTTTTTGCAAAATGGATATCATAAGAGCAATCATTGGACTATTAGTGTTGGTAGGGATTGCCTATCTGCTTTCAGGTAATAGGAAAGCGATAAGCTGGCGCCTGGTTGGAGTAGGTGTTGCTATGCAAGTGGTGATTGCTTTATTAATATCTGAAGTGCCTTTTGTTAAAACCATGTTCGACTTTGTAAGTCGAGGGTTTGTCTCTTTCTTAAGCTTTGCATTAAATGGTGCCGAGTTTCTTTATGGTGACTTAGCCAAGAATAGTGATGCCATAGATGGAGTAGGGCATAGCTTGGGTTTCCTCTTCGTGTTTCAAGCCTTACCAACCGTTATATTCTTTTCAGCCATCACGGCTGGACTTTATTACCTGGGGATTCTTCAAAAGATCGTTTATGTATTCGCTTGGATTATGGCGAAGACAATGAGACTTTCTGGTGCAGAATCTATGTCTGCTGCTGGGAATATTTTCTTAGGACAAACAGAGGCACCATTACTTGTCAAGCCCTTTATCGCGGGCATGACCAAGTCAGAGCTTTTATGCTTAATGACAGGAGGGATGGCTACCATTGCTGGTTCTGTATTAGGAGCCTATGTTTCCTTTTTGGGCGGTGGCGACCCTGTACAGCAAGCCAAATTTGCAACTTACTTATTGAGTGCTTCGATCATGAATGCACCAGCAGCCATACTTATGGCGAAAATCTTTCTTCCAGAAGAGGAGGAAGTGAACAAAGAATTAAAAGTCAGTAAAGATCAGATCGGTGTTAATGTAATTGATGCCTTGGCTGGCGGAGCAAGTGACGGATTAAAACTTGCTGCAAATATTGGCGCTATGCTTTTGGCCTTTATTGCTGTGATCTATTCTATCAACTGGATCCTAGTAGATGGTATCGGAGCTTGGACAGGACTTAATACTTTCGTAATTGATAGCACTGATGGTGTATTTGATGGATTTAGTCTTCAATATATCCTAGGTCAGGGCTTTAGAGTCTTTGCCTTTGCCATGGGAGTAGACTGGTCCGAAACGCTACAAGTCGGAAGTTTGATCGGGCAAAAGACCGTAATCAACGAATTTGTAGCTTATTTAAGCTTGGCAGAAATGAAAGATGCGGGTGTATTAAGTGAAAAGGCCATTATCATTTCTACTTATGCACTTTGTGGCTTCGCGAACTTCTCATCTATCGCCATTCAAATTGGTGGAATTGGCAGTTTGGCACCTTCACGTCAAGGTGATCTTTCTAGACTCGGTATGCGCGCACTGATGGCAGCAACCCTTGCGACTATGATGACGGCTACGATTGCTGGAGCACTTTTTGGGTAAACTTCTTGCCAGCTAATTAGCACTGTCCCCCTTTGGAGGGGGAAGCGAAGCTGGGGGAGGACTACATTGATAGTACCCAAAAAATTGGGGCAGTATGTTAAGTTACTTTTATAAACTTGAATTTACTGTAATGACAAGAAAGAAGTACACATCAAAATTCAAGACCAAGGTGGTATTGTCTGCCATTTTCGTAGTTGCTACAGGATTTTTTTTCTTAAAAGAATTTGGGAGTTAAATTATGGAATTGATATTCGGCGAGAGGTTTACTATCTTGGACTCTTAATTTTTTGTTTTACAGGACACAGGGTATCTTTTTTATTCAGCTTTTTTGAAAGCGGAGGTGATGTTGTTTTTGATTTGTCCGAGCATTTAGGAGTCTCGCAAACACCGATATTTAGCAGGTGCAATACTTTCACTTCCTCAAGTGTGGTTAGCAAAACAGTGGAACTTAGTTGTAGTAAACTTAAATCTATTAATTGGATATTGAACGTATATATTTAACGTTTAGTGTTATTGCTCTTACATTAGTTGGATGTAGCAAAGCTGATATTAATTTAGACCCTATACCAGAGCCTGTATGTTTAGGTGAAGCAGT
>Ga0209335_10006609_pt1 | contig 10319 bp, 7 predicted proteins | sample COG_09_FD_184753 | JGI IMG/M metagenome (GOLD analysis project Ga0209335, IMG submission 184753) | Pelagic Microbial community sample from North Sea - COGITO 998_met_09 (SPAdes) (version 2) | ecosystem: Environmental > Aquatic > Marine > Neritic zone/Coastal water | place: Helgoland, sampling...
AGTAACTTAGATGAAATATATCAAAATTTTAGGCTGGGTACTTTTATTAGTTCCCAGCCTTTTTGCTTTTACAGGGCAAGAAACAAGTACTAAAGATGACTCTCTATTTTGGGAAATATCGGGTAACGGCCTAAAACAATCGTCTTATCTATTTGGAACCATTCATATGATAGGAAAAGATGATTTCTTTCTTCCTAAAGTGGTGGAAGAAAAATTCGAAAGTTGTCAAATTCTAGCATTGGAAATTGATTTAGATATGACTATGGCCGAAAAAATTGACTTGGCGCTAAAGACAATGCTGCCCGATGCAAAAACGATTGCAGACTATATTGATTCATCTCAATACCAAGAGCTAAGAAGCTACATGATAAATGATGTTGGTATCAAAGAAAAGAAAACAGATAAGTACATGCGGCTTAAACCGTTCTTTCTCTCTAGTGTTATCCTAACAGAGCAATTAGATGACATAAAATCATACGAAGAGGAGCTCATGGCGATGGCAAAAAAAAACAAGATGAGCACTATGGGGCTTGAAAGTATCGAGTACCAGTTCGATATTGTGGACAAAGTGTCAATTGAAGATCAATTAACACTTTTGATGGAGGGAACCAAAGAACAAGAAGATGGCAAAGATCAGTTTGCACAAATGGTTGACCTTTATAAGAATCAACAATTGAATACACTGTATGAGCTAACAATCTCAGAATCTACAGGCATTGATAATTTCAAAACAGATTTTCTAGACACAAGAAATTCTAACTGGGTACCCATTATCGAAGAATCGATAAAGGATTCATCTGTATTTATCGCTGTTGGCGCAGGCCACTTAGCTGGCGAAACAGGAGTTATTTCTTTATTACAAGCCCATGGCTACACAGTAACTGCCTTAAAAGACTAGTATTTAACCACCTTGTAGTTTCCTTGATTTCCGCCTACTGATTTTACTTTTAGCAAGTATAGTCCAGCAGTTAAACTTTCGGTATTAATAATAAACTGAGTAGTACTAGTACTCGAATTTACATAAACTACTCTCCCTTCAATATCATACAACACAATTTGCTTAACCTCAACATTGTTAGGTACTCGAACTACCAATTCTGATTTTACTGGGTTATTAAATTCAATATTTAAGCTCTCTATTTTGGCTTGATATATGCCGTTTACTATGTCTTTAGAAACTCTAATATCCATTACAATTGGCAAATGATCAGACATGTTAAACAAGGCCGTTGCAACTGATAGTGGCACCCCTGTATTGGTTATAGTATTTAGATCTGAATTGAACGAAGTACCATCATTACCTACTGCATTGTATGAATTGGGGATATACGACACCCCCAACTCTCCCCACAATATTGGTTGTGTTGCTAAAATCAAATCAAATCGATCATCCAATCCTCCTCCTGCGGGACAATCTCCATTTGCTGAAAAGTCACGAGTTGATTGCGAGTGTATATCTTTGAACTGCCAATCGCCTGACCAATATCCAGGTTTGTTGATTGGGTCGGAAAATCTTACACCCCAGTCTGGATAGTCGGTAAAAATTGAGTAAGTTCTTGAAGTGTCTCCCTTAAGGTTTAAATCACCGCACAATAATCTATTCTTTCTACCGCCATCATTATTTTCTATAAAGTCCATAATATCTATCGCTGCATTCGCCCTTTCATTTCGATCTGATTGGTTAGACCCTGCTTTTAAATGAGCAACAACAAATGTGATAAACACCGTATCATTATGGGAAGCTAAATTTGGGTCCTTATGATAAAGCGTGTAAAAATCAACGCTTCTAACCAATGTGCCGCTGCTTAACCCATTTGCAATCGTCTCTTGCTTATGGAATACAAGCTTTTCTGAATTATAGTACATCATATTAACAGTATACCCATTTCCTGTGTATTCAGCTTTTTGGTACTTCGTAACACCGTTAATATTCAATGTACTATCCAGGATACGAATGGCGTAATGGTTTTCAAGGCCAACAAAATCAATCCCAAGCTCGTTCACTGTAAACACATCGGGCTTGACATAATTTAAAATAGTTGTTAAATAATCATCTTTATTATCGATATTGTTGTTCAAAGACGTGCAGTAAGAGGTATAATTACCGTAATTCAACAAATTATAGTGCATCACTCGAATTGTATCTTCTTGGGCAATTCCAATCAACGAAACACAACACAATACCCAAACCAATAATTTACCCATAATTCTATAGTTAATGAATCCGCTAATTTACTTAAAAGACCCTATTTTTGCAATATTATTCGCCCAATGAAAAACCTTAAAACAATAATATATTCTAATCCCTGGTTTATATATCCGTACATATCGTTACTCACGTTTTCTATTGTCATTTTGTTGTTTCTAGAAAAAACCGATATTCAATTGGTTATTAACCGGCTACATAATCCGTTTTTTGATTGGGTTTTTAAATATTCTACAACCTTAGCAGAAGGAGTCAGTATTGTACTCCTCCTTATATTAACACTGATTATTCGTTACCGATGGACTATCGTATTTTCTTTTGCATTAGTAGCCAATTCCATTGTTGTTTATCTTCTCAAAAAGCTACTTTTTTCGGATACCGAACGACCAATGGTATTCTTCTCTCAATTATCCGATTGGCATACTGTTAATGGAGTACATCTCCACACAAATATGAGTTTTCCTTCTGGCCACACTGCTGCCGCGTTTACCATGTTTTTTAGTTTGGCTATTTGCTTAAAAAACAAAGCTCTCGGGCTATTGTTTTTTATTGCCAGTTTCATGGTTGGTTACTCGCGCATGTACCTATCGCAGCATTACTTACGTGATGTCGTGGTTGGTTCTATTATCGGAATAATCATATCTATATTGTCATATTATTTTGTACAAAACTCCAACAAACTGAATCAACTTTCGTGGATAGATAAAAGCCTCTCACAGCTTCTTTCGAAATAAGATTCGAATCATTATATTTGATTTATTATCTAAGCCATTACAATGATTCAAAAAATAAATTCATTCGAGGAGTATCAATCCGAATACTCAAAAAGTGTTTCTAACCCAGAAGAATTTTGGGCTAAACAGGCAGAGACATTTCAATGGAAAAAGAAATGGAACAAAACACTAGAATGGAATTTCGATGAACCAAAAGTTGAGTGGTTTAAAGGGGGTAAGCTAAACATTACCGAAAACTGCTTGGATCGTCATTTAGAAGCACGTGGTGAGAAAACTGCCATTCTCTGGGAACCCAACGAACCGAATAAACCTGCTATTCACATTACCTATAATGAACTACATGATAGGGTTTGCAAATTTGCCAACGTACTGAAGAAAAACGGAGGTAAAAAAGGAGATAGAATCTGTCTTTATATGCCAATGGTGCCCGAATTAGCAATCGCTGTTTTAGCATGTGCAAGAATTGGCGCAATACACTCGGTGGTTTTTGCAGGGTTTTCTGCCAAGGCCCTAGCTGAAAGAATTAACGATTCTCAATGTAACATTCTAGTAACAGCAGATGGAGGTTTTCGTGGTGCAAAAACAATCGACCTAAAAACTATTGCTGATGAAGCGCTAGAAAATTGTCTTTCGATTAAAAAGTCAATTATCCTTAAGAGGATTAACAGTGAAGTATCTATGAAACAAGACCGAGACGTCTGGCTTCATGATGAGTTAGCCAGCATAGATTTAAGCTGTGACGCTGAAGAAATGGACGCTGAAGACAGCCTTTTTATCTTATACACATCTGGTTCAACCGGCCAGCCAAAAGGAGTTCAACATACCATTGGCGGATATATGGTTTATGCTGAGTATTCATTTAAGAACGTATTCCAATGCGAAGAAGATGATATTTATTGGTGCACTGCAGATATTGGTTGGATTACAGGCCATTCGTATATAGTATACGGACCATTATTGGCTGGCGCTACAACGGTTATGTTCGAAGGTGTACCAACCTACCCCGATGCGGGGCGTTTTTGGGAGGTGGTTGAGAAACATAAAGTCAATCTATTTTACACTGCCCCTACTGCAATACGGGCGCTTCAGGCCTGCGACATCGATTTCGTAAACAATTATGACCTAAGCTCCCTTAGAGTTTTAGGCTCCGTTGGTGAACCCATTAATGTTGAGGCCTGGGAATGGTACAACGAGCATATTGGGAAACAAAATTGTCCTATTGTAGATACTTGGTGGCAAACCGAAACTGGAGGAATGATGATATCTCCCCTTGCCGGCATTACTGAGCTTAAACCCACTTATGCAACGCTTCCATTACCAGGAATTCAACCCTGTTTAGTCGATGCAGATGGAGAAGAAATTTTTGGAAATGATGTTGAAGGAAATCTTTGCATTAAATACCCTTGGCCTTCTATGCTAAGAACTTTATGGGGCGACCATGAACGTTGCCGACAAACCTACTTCTCGACATATCCAGGTAAGTATTTTACGGGAGACGGCTGCAAAAGAGACGCAGATGGAATGTATCGAATTACCGGGCGTGTAGATGACGTAATAAATGTTTCTGGACACAGGATGGGAACTGCTGAAGTTGAAAATGCGATTAACGAACATGAAGCCGTTATTGAGTCCGCAATTGTTGGGTATCCACATGATATTAAAGGGCAGGGAATTTATGCTTATTGTATAATGGAAACAAATAAAGCCGTTAACGATACAACTCGCAAAGAAATATTAGCAAAAGTTACCGATATTATTGGACCAATCGCAAAACCAGATAAAATTCAATTTGTACCTGGTTTACCAAAAACACGTTCTGGTAAAATTATGCGAAGAATTCTAAGAAAAATTGCAGAAGGCGACACTTCAAATCTAGGGGATACTTCAACATTATTAGATCCCTCTGTTATCGAAACGATAAAAAAAGGAGCTATATAATGAGAATAACTATTGCAATTGTTCTTTTTATTACCACTACATCCTCTTTTGTTGATGATGAAAGACCGGCTTCTTGGGCCGTAAAAATAGAATCAACTTCACTCGAAAATCTATATAAAGTTAGTAGTGATTTATATCGATCTGAGCAGCCTTCTGTCAAAGGTATGGCTGAACTTCAAGAACTCGGCATAAAAACCATTATCAATTTTAGGAGCTACCATCAAAACAAAAAAGAATTGAAACGAAGTGAACTGAAATCGGTTTACGTCCCAATAAAATCGACCGATATTTCCTACAATAACCTTTTAACTGCTTTACAGGAAATAAAACGAGCTGAGAAACCAGTTCTTATTCATTGCTGGCATGGCGCTGATAGAACAGGAGCTGCTATAGCTGTATACAGAATGGCTATTCAAGGTTGGGAAAAACAAAAAGCTATTGACGAATTTAGAAACGGAGATTTTGGTTATCACGAAGAATTATTTCCAAATATTTTGGCGTTATTAGAATCCATTGACATAGATGCCTTAAAAAAAGATTTGGCTGACTAAACAAAAAATTTAGCTATGAAAAAACTACATTACTTATTTATTTTACTCCTCTTTTTACCAACGCTCTCATGTAAAAAGAAATACGCGCTAGATGGCTCCATTGATAACTCTGATTTTATTGGCAAATGGGTATTGCCACTAGGTACAGCACATGATATATTTGAAATAAAAGAAAATGGTAATATTATATACACCTACGTAACTTACGATAATAACTCACCAGATCGAGACGGTAGTACAAGTAAGGAAAAAGGAAGGATTCAAATTGAAGGAGATAAAATGCTATTGGAATATCGGTTTTTGATGAAGGAAAATAGTATTAGAGAAAAATTTATTATTCAGCACCCAACTAATTTTGATACAACGATCACAATTGGAGAGAACAATCAAGATGTAATAACAAGTGGTTCTTATTTTGAAATGATTGGCATCATAAACTCAGAAAATCCTGGTTATGTTGCAGGAGATGGCTATGTATATTATAAAATGCAAGACTAAAGTAAATGCTATGAAAAAGATAATAACAGCTTTACTTTTAGTTGCTTTTGTTTCTCCTGTTTTTGCTCAAACTGAAGAATTAAATTTACAGAAATATTGGTACTACCGTTATCGGTTAAGCAGAAAATTAAGTCATTAAAGAACGCTGGCCAAAATGCGATAATTACTTATTTTATGACATTAATATGACCAATATATTCACGGGGTTCAGTCCAGCCATTTTGTATAATCCGAGCCTTCCAAATATATGTACCAATAGGCACAGTAACACCATTGCTTCTATAATCTCCCGCCCACTCTATAGATTGGTCAACCGTATAGAAAATTTTCTCGCCCCATCGGTCAAAAATCCAAAGTTCATATTCAACAATTCCAATCCCGATTAATTTAAATCCATCGTTTGTTCCATCGTCATTAGGGCTGAATGTATTGGGAGCATATAATGTAAAATCGGGAGTAACTGAAAAAAGAACGGTATCATAATCATGGCAACCATGAACGTTAACAACATCTAACGCTATATAGTAATGCCCTGTATCAGAATATTGGTGTAAAACAACTTCAGAATGTGAAGTGTCAGAATTAAATGGGTCATCAAAGTTCCAACTTAATAAGCTATCCACTCCAATTGATGACGTAGCATCTACTTCAACAAATGGGGTAAGGTTGGTTGTAGTATTTGGATCAGTTATAAATGAGGCAATCGGACTTGGATAAACATATATATAGTCTTGTATCTCCATAGAAGAGCTACACCCCTGTTCAGAAACTACAGTCAAATTAACCGTATAATATCCAGAATTTTCGTAAGTATAATCAGTAAATTCTATTTCTCCACTTTGTATGTTTTGATTTATAAAATCATCAATTCCATCGTTGTCGAAATCCCAATATATAGTGCTGTTATCCATACTTGAATTGCCATTGAAATCAGCCTTAAAAGGCGGACATCCTTCGCTATCTAACACACCATAAGCAATTGTAGGTATAGGATTAACAATCACAGTAATAAAAGATGAAACAGGCGTAGTACATCCATCTTCTAATGTTATCATATATTGAGTTGTGTCTGTTGGGTTAACGGTTTGGCAACAATTATCAATCCCCTCGCATGAAGCACTATTGCTCCAGGACCATTGGTAGAAACTTGACCCTAATCCTCCACTACCATCGGAACAAATTACTGCAGAATCTCCTAAACAAATTTCGAATAGGCCAGGTGAGTTAATTATTAAATTAGTTCCCGACACTAGACTTATTGTGTCAGAATTCGAACAACCATTGTTGTCATAAACAGTTGCTATATAGGTTCCTAATGAGTTTTGTGCTAGATTAATAGGGTGGTTTCCATAGCCAACAAGTCCTAACCCATCACCCGCCCAAGCAATAGAATCGTAAGGCGTAGTGCCACCATTAGGTACAGCCCAAATCTCTGTTTCTTGACCTGCACATGGCGTTGAATTAGAGGTTAATAAAACAACCGTAATTGGTGATGGTTCATTTAAATTCTCACATTGAACCGCCAAGCAACCATTTGCATCGGTAACCGAAACACAATAGTTCTCGGCACCGAGATTGGAAATTTGTGGAGTCGTTTCCCCATTGCTCCATAGGTAAAAAAGTGGGGCTGTTCCAAGAGAAGCAGAAACTTGAGCTGAGCCATTTGAATCCGCGTTGCATAAAGGCTCAATTAAGTCAATTGCAGTGATAATAGGACCTTCCTGGTTAATTACATTAGCACTTAAACCTAATGTACATCCATTAGCATCAGTTATTGTAGCATAATGGGGCCCTTCAAATAAATTCGAGTTCAATACTCCTGTATTTGGGCTATTTGTCCAGCTATAAGAGTAGCCAGATGTACCTCCGATAATATTAAATAAGGTAGCGGTTCCGTTTCCATTAGAACACGTTGCATCTGTAGTTGATATTGATGCTATTAGCTGAGTTGGTTGGCTTATAGATCCTGAATTACTTGCTGTACATCCATTTTGATCAGCAACTGTTACCGAATAGTTCCCAGCAGTTAATCCATTAGCAAATCCATTGGGGTTTGAAAAAGTATTTGGGTTCCATTCGTAATAGATAAAACCTGTTCCGCCTATTGTATTGACAGATATGACGCCATCGTTATCTCCAAAGCAAGAAGCATCGGAAACGGCTAATGTCGGAACTAATAAATCCGGTTCTGATATTGTAACTGTCGAAACGTTAGAACACCCATTGAGGTCTGAACTAGTCACAGAATATGAACCTGAAACCAACCCAGTTGATGTTTGAGAAAATTGATTAGATGGAGCCCATACATAAATGAAATCCGATTGAGTTCCTGTCCCTCCACCTGCTTGAACAGTTGCATCACCATCACTACCTCCAAAACATGACACATTATTGAAATTGGTTACAGCAGAAACAACGTCACTAGGAGCATCAACATATTGCGTTAATGTTGCTATACAACCTGCAAAATCTTCAACAACAAGCGTGTACAATAAATCTCCGCATAAACCAGTAACACCAACAGCGCCAGAAAGTAAAGTGTCACCATTTTGACCAATCCAATCGATACCTTGATATGGCATTGTGCCGCCAAAAATATTTGCATTAATAGTGCCATCGCAATTACCAAAACAAGAAGCATCTGTATGGTTTAAGTATAATATTGATGGGCCAGCAATATCATTTAATCCAGTTGCTTGTATGTTAGTACAGCCGTTGGCATCCAGAATAGTTACAGAATATGCTCCAGCAGGAACTAAATCTACAAAAGGAACAGTGGCTAATGCTGGGTCGCTCCAATTATAAGTCAATGGATTAGTTCCTCCACCTGTTGTTAGTTGAATTGATCCGTCTGAAAAACCACAATGTGGCTGGGTAGAACTGATTGAAACTAGTAATTCGCTTGGTTCAGTTAAGGTTAAGGTGCTTGTTATGATACACCCGGTGTTGTCAGTAACCGTTACCTCAATATTATTGCTTGCACAAATATTTTGTATTGCAGCTGATTGTTGAAATCCTCCAGCTAAATTCCATTGGTAAAAGTAAGGTGTGTTACCTCCAGAAGCTGAAGCGATTGCTTCTCCATCGCAAGCACCAAAACAAGAAATGTTATTTGAGTTGATTATAGCAGCACTAATTTGTGTTGGTTGAGAAATAACTTGAGAACCAGTAACCGAGCAGCTATTGGCGTCAGTAATAATCCAGGGGTAACCACCGTCAGGAATTCCACTAAACGTTGATGTGGTAGAACCTCCTGTTGGCCATTGATATTGGTAAGGTGGATTTCCTCCGAAGGTACTTAGTTGAACAAATCCATCGCTACCCCCAAAGCATGTAACATTACCGTAATTGTTAACAAAAGCAACTAATTCTGATGGTTCACTAATAGCTAAAGAACCAAAGGCCTGGCAGCTATTGTCATCAGAAATGGTAATTTGGTAATTACCAGCTGAAAGATTATTTGCTGTTGCAGCAAACTGGGTGTTGCTCCAATTATATGTATAGTTACCAATTCCATTAGAAGGAAAAGCTGTTGCGAAACCATCACTTAAACCAAAACAAGAGACATTGGTTGAAGTAATCGCTAAAGAAAGTTGGTCTGGTTCGGTTACTGTAACAGAAGTTTCAAAGATACAGCCATTGGCGTCTGTAACATTCAAAGTATATGTCCCAGAACTTAATCCTGTGGCTGACGAAGAGGTTTGTAATGGAATTGAATTCCAGGAATATAAATATCCAGTTGTTCCACCTACTACTGTAGCAGATGTAATTCCATCATTATAACCAAAGCAAGTAGTTGGTGTTGCACTTGCGTTGATTTGAATATCACTTGGCTGAGTGATCGAAATACTTGTTGCTACTTTACATCCAGATCCATCCGTTACAGTTACCGTATAAGCGTCAGCTAATAGATTAGTAGCACTTGGGCTGGTACTAATGGTGTTTCCCCCCGAATTTTGCCAATCATATGTATAACCGCTCACACCACCATTGACAGATACCTGTGAAGAACCGTTTGAATTACCAAAACAGTTGACATTTGTTATAGATATAACTGAAATGGTCGGACCGTTTAAATCAGAAACAATTACCGTTTTGTTTACTGTGCAATTATTTGCATCATTAATAACAACATCATAAGAACCGGCTGATACATTGTTAATACATACTCCTGTTGATGCATCTTGCCAAGTATATGAATAGCCGGGGGTTCCTCCGCTCACCGTAACACAGCCTGAGCCGTTTGTTTGCCCACAATTAGAATTAACAATTGTTGAATCGATTAAAAGCTCGGGAGGTTCAGTAACACTGGTTAATAAAGTTGTAACACACCCATAAAAATCAGATATGGTACAAGCTATTATTCCAGCACACAATCCAGTTGATGTTGCC
>Ga0209335_10006610_pt1 | contig 10318 bp, 14 predicted proteins | sample COG_09_FD_184753 | JGI IMG/M metagenome (GOLD analysis project Ga0209335, IMG submission 184753) | Pelagic Microbial community sample from North Sea - COGITO 998_met_09 (SPAdes) (version 2) | ecosystem: Environmental > Aquatic > Marine > Neritic zone/Coastal water | place: Helgoland, sampling...
CAACGGAAGCGGAGGTTTCTTCCCGGGGCGCTGGAGAAGCAGAGCGACGGGAGGAAGCAAGCCGGGCAGGCGATTCCATGGAGGCCGACGTTCGGCCCCGAGCGGGCGAGCTCGGGCGCGAAGTCGCTCCGACACTTGAGCGAGCCCGAGCCGGTGACGACGCGCGCGAGGGAGACAGCGTCTTGGAAGGAGAAGCTGCCTCGCTGGGCGAGGAATGGAGCAGAATGGCCTGCCGCGCAGCCTCGAATTGCGCCTGAGAGAGAAGGCAGTCGCGCAGTAGGTGTGCGATGAGCTTGAGATTTTCGTCGCGCGTTCGCTTGTCCCTGCCAGAGGTGCAGTCAGGCACCAGGTGGGTCCTGGTTTTGGGATCCAGACACCTCGAGGATGATGTCAGGAAATGATTCACCATGATCCGACTCAAGTATGGGCAGGGAAAGGGGCCAGTCGAACCCTGCAAGTCGAATCGATAGGCCCGGAGTGATCCAGTAGACCGTTGTGGACTCTCCGCGCTCGCCATTGTCCTGAACATCTTCATCGCTCTTTTCATCAGGGGAAGGAAAAAGGAAGTCCTCGCGCGATACCGTGGGGAGCAGCCCAGCGCCTGAGAACTGCAACTCACCACCCTGTCAAGTACCGCCCTGCACGTGCGCGTTCCAAGTGCAGTGGCTTGCACAAAATTTTGACTGTGAGAGAATTCGCGACATACCTGCTGTGCCACTGAGGGAGACGGTGGCCGAAGCAGCGACGGGGGATGCCTCCCGGACAAGCGGAGCGATACCCCCGAAAGTCGGTCGTTGTTGGTGTTTGCAGTTGGCGGTGCAGGCGAAGGAACGCGAGGCATCACAGAAGGTGAAGCGGGGCGTGGCGCTGGTGGCGGAGTCGCGGCGCAAGGATCAACTTCGCACTTGCTCGGGCTCTCCTCCAGACAGTTTGCTGGGCGAACGTGCTCGGCCTTTTCGTCCAGAACTCCCAGATCGATGTTGTCGAGTGTTTGTTGGGAGGACTGCACCAGGTCGTAAAACCACATCACGGACTCTCTCTTGTTGCCCCTCGCCCTCGTCGGATTCCTAGCGCCAACAAGCATTGCGACCGCGTCACCGAGTGAATTTGCGTCGACCGAGGACGTAGCGGCAGAAACCTCCGATGCAGATCCGTTTTCGGACACACTGCTGCTCAATCCCGTCTCAATCGGACCATCCTCTTCCTCTCGGATGCCTTTGTCGATAACGGCAAGATCGCCGAAAGACTTGCGCCCTTGGCTGATCGGTGATGCAGCCATACCCACCGATGCACACTGCTGTCGTTCCGGGGATTGCGGTTGACAAAGCTTGGCAGGTTGCTGCCTGCCCCTTGGGCTACCCCACTGAAGGAGATTTTGAAACCATGGGACACTTTCACGACGCGCGTTCGTGGAGTTGCCCAGTGCCGGTGGACGCGTCTTCACGCTTTTGCCAAGCTTCATGGGAGACAAGATCGAAACCGGAGAACCCATGTCGCAAAGGAGATCAGCCTCGGATGCCAGCGCAGCCGCTGCAGGAAAACGATTTTCTTGGTCTCTGCCAGGATGCGGTGTCATACCCGCTGGGAGCGGGGACAGCTCCAGACTGTCGTTCATCCTCACGGTCAAAGTCACGATTTGCCGTTTCTCAATCAAGGTTTTTGACCATGATGATCTTTTATATGTATTTTAATTTAATTCATTTTTGAATATTCTTGATATTTGTGCCATGGTTTCGCGTCTGTCGGGCATGCAGGCGACATTTCTTGCCGCGGCATTCCTGGCGGCGTGCATGTGCACGTCAGCATTTGTGCCAAGCAACTCACGTGTTTCCGTAGGCATGCGACAGGAATCTGCCTGCAACAACCTTGGCCGAGAGGAAGCATCACTGAGGCCGGGGTTGCGCCCAGCAGCGGTGCAGATGTGCTCCCGGCACAACACGGCGGAGAATGGAATTCGGGTGGATCGACGCAACTTCCCATTGATTAGTTCGGCATTACTTGCATTGCTGGCACCGACACAGCTGGCAGTAGCTCTTCCGGCTGAGTTTGGCGAGCTTGAAGCAGACCTGCGCGACCTCCTTGCAGAAGACGCCGACTGGGGGGCCGGAATGGTTCGACTTGCATGGCATGCATCTGGAACGTACGACCGCATTTCAAAAACAGGCGGATCGCAGAAGGGAACAATTCACTTCACTGAAGAACTGGAACAGGGAGCCAACGCCGGTCTGGAGGAGGTCGGCCGCCATTCCTCTCTGTGCAACTCTCCTGGAATGTGGAACGGGGCATGCTAAGCCATCTCGATCCAAAATTCAGGTGGTGACACGACTTGCAGATATCAAACAACAGTACCCAACGATTTCGTATGGAGACTTTTACACCTTTGCAGGTCCACCCCGGTTGCTGCAACCTAGCGCTGGTCGCGGTCTAGTGCTGAAATCGGAGAGATTGCAGGAGCCAAATCGATCGAAATTCTTGGGGGGCCGAAGATCGCCTGGCGCGCGGGACGCGTAGATGCGCTAGACCCGAAAGAGGTCTGCCGCGCCCCGAGGGCTGGGGCCCTACCAACTTTGGGCGGAGAAGGGCAGCTCAGAGTGCAAGTGCGCAGGTGCCCTCAGATGGACGGCTTCCGGCGCCTGACAAGGGAGGAACGCCAAATACCGCTGCGCATCTTCGTGAGGTGATGAAACGCCGAGCGCGCTTGCCGCCCGCACGATGGAGATATTTTCACACGCATACCAGGGTCGCGGCAATGACGATCGGGCGCGAGCAGGTTTTCGGGCGCATGGGATTCAACGACGACAAGGAAATCGTGGCGCTGTCCGGTGCTCACACGATCGGTCGATGCCGACCAAGTATGTCAGGGTACATAGGACCCTGGACGTGGACGCCGAGGCAGTTTACAAACCAGTACTTCGTGCTGCTTCTCAAACAGCCCTGGCTGGAGAACCCCATCAATGGCCGGCTCCAGTACCGGCCCGAGGGCCCAAACAATGCCTCACGGTACGAGGCCAACATCATGATGTTGCCCTCCGACATTGCTCTGATCGAGGATCCCGCCTTCCGCAAGCATGTCGAAGTCTACGCGCGCGATGAACGTGCCTTCTTCCGCGACTTCGCAGCCGCTTTCTCTCGCCTTCTCGAGCTAGGTACTACAAACCTCACAGCGTGACTCCGCAACGGCAAGCAGCTGGTGGTGCGCGAATATAGCGTTTGTCGGGTGCCGATGTGCTCAAATAAGCTCAGGGACACGGGCGGATGTGCCCATACGCCCCACGTTTCGCTCACACCTGCAGTACCAGATGCATACCCACATGTCATGCGGGACCAAGGAAACCGCACCGTAGGGCGGGTTTGAGGGCCCACTGTGCGATGCATTCGAGTACCCTGATCAAAGCTACCCGGCCAGGGTTTGACCAGTCCGTTTTTTTTCTTGGCCTCTTCGGCCGCGGTGAGGCCTCTTCGGACCCGTTGGAGGTTACTGTACATAGCGCGGGATCGTTTTTTTCCCCGAGTGTCTTGAATCGTTTGCAGTGGGGGCTGCAGACTTCGTGAGTTGCAGCAGAGCCACCCGTCAATATAGAGCGTCAAGCTTGACGCTCTTGTCCTCATGGGGATACAGCCTGTCTCGAGCCCAGGGAGAATGACAACAAGAGCTATATTTATAGTCTGCATGTTGCTGCACACTTCAGTTTCCATGCCGTCACTTGGATTCATTGGGAAGGCGCATGCCATCGAGCGGAACTCGCTGCTCACTTCCTTTCTGTCGCCCAGCATTTCCATTCGGGAGTGCCGAAGCGTGCGGAAAAGGTGTTCATATCTCTGCAGTGCCCTCGAAAAAGAAACAAAGCCGCGTGCTGCGTTCGCCGTCCTACCGCTTTCAACTCGCAGCAGTTCATCTCAGCCCGCAAGCAGGCGCACTGCCCTTGCGGCCCAGAGCTGGGAAGGGGTGGCCCTTCCCAGCAACCCAACGGAGTCGACAACAGTTCATGTGGTTCTCCCGTGCCTTAATGAGGAACGCGTACTACGCAACAGCACCAAGAGGCTGCTTAATTTGTTGGAGTCGCAGACGCCACGGTGGAATAGCACGGTTACAATAGTCGACAACGGGAGCTGCGATAGAACCTATGAAATTGCACAGGAGCTCGCCAGTGCGCACCCAGGTTTAAATTCCATCCCTTTAGATGCACCGACTCTCGTGCCATCCAATTCTGTGCCTCCCTCAGCTGCGCCTGAACACGTGCGACCAAAGGACGAGTGCGAGCCCTGCAAGAGCCAAGGCGCGGGCGAGGACGGGCGCTTCAGGCTGCATGGGAAGAGCATGAGGCGTCTGTGCAGTGCTATATGGATATAGACTTGTCAGTGTCGCCTGAGGACCTCCCACGCCTCGTCGATGCAATCGCTACCGGCGAATGTGACCTCGCTGCAGCATCGCGTGTGGCCCCGGGCGCAAGTGTGCACGGGCGATCGGGGCTTCGGTCACTTACTTCGTGGGGGATGTGCGCATCTCTGCAACTTCTGTTTTATCGTTCGGGCGTGCGCGACGCGCAGTGTGGGTGCAAAGCTGTGTCACGAGGTCTCGTTCGCGCAGCGCTACCCGCCATGCGCGCGCGCGGCTGGTTCTTCGACACCGAACTGTTGCTCTCGGCAGCTGGAGCGGGGTACAGCGTGAGAGAATTCGGGGTCCGCTGGGTCGACGACCGCGACTCGCGCGTGCGCGTGGCTGCAACGATCGCCGAGATGCTACGCGGCCTCTTCCGCCTGCGGGTCTTCGGCTGGCGAAACCGCATCATGTCCCGCACTGGCATCCCCGCGCGTCGCAGCACAGCTGCGCACGCTGCGGCACTTTGGGCAGCGACGACGCGCGCGGCATGGCGCATCGTCCGCAGTGCATTACTGCTGCCGCTGCTTGGGCTCGCAAACCGCGTGGTGGCGCTTATCGCGCGGCTTCTGCCCGGCGCGCGAAGCCGCATCGCAAACGAGCGCCTGGTGCGGGCGGGGTTCTTCTCAAACCTCGGTCTCGGCCGCGCGGGGCGCTACCTCCCGGGCTTCGCCTATGGCATGGAGCGCTTCACTCGCTTTGTGCTCAACCGCCTTGACGTCCAAACGCTCTACGGAATTGCTGCCGTGTCTGCAGGCGAGATCGTCTCCCGCGAGGCCCAGCGCCAGATCGATCCACTCCCGGCAAGCCCCTGCCAGACCTTTGCCCGCACCGCACTGGCGCAGCGCCCTGCTGACACGCTTGCTGTTGTGTGGTTTCGTGTCTCGGGCAGCCACACGTTCAGGAGCGCGCGTACGAGCTAATCGACAAGGTCCCGCCCGCCCCCAGCCAGCTCCCAGCTCTTCCGCAGCCCGGGAGTGACTAAAACCTCTGCTCGGGAGCGCAGGCTGTGCAGCAGCTTGAGGGCAAGGTGGTGGACCTCGCGGAGCTCGAGTGGTCACTCGAGGTGTGCCTCCTCCTCCACGTGGAACCTGATACCTCGGGTATGCGGGCAGGGCGGCGGGGCGAAGGCCCTGCTAACCCATCGCGGACTGTCTAATGCCGGACGAGGGGGCAGGTTTTCCTGAGCAAGGAGTTCCGGGCCTTCATTGCAGACCCGTGGAACTCAATTCCGCTGCTTCAGGTTCAGTAACCCCAGATGTGATGATAGGTCGCCTTATGTATTCAAGAAGAGCGCTGGGGCTTGGTTGAGATTTCCTGTGCAAGACGTCACTTTACTGCTCTCAATAGGAGCCTGGCGCAAAAGAGACCGTCGCACTTGTTCTGCAGTCGTTGCTACAAGTCGAGGCAAAAAAGGTGCTCGGCGCCATGGGCCTCAGCGAGCGACAGCAGCGCCTTTTCCTCGAGTTCAACCGCACGCTCTCCTCCCCTGCGCTAGTCCTCGAGGCCCAGGCCTCTTCTCCAGGTGGCGAGGGTGCAGGTCGTAACCTCTACGAAACTATTTTTCGTAAGGACCTGAATTCTGCGCTCAAGGCTTTGCGCCCACTCCTGATCCGTCACCAAACTACTTGACGAGCGAGCGAACGAACGGGTGCTGATCAGACTTAGCGTCTTGCAGCGCTTCGACCGTGATAACGACGGGAAGATTACGTGGGGGGAACTTTATGCGGCTGTGCGCGGCGGAGGTGGCGTGGGGGGGAGCATGAACGCAGGCAACAGCTCAGGAGGGCTTGGCTCCGCACAGCTTCGAACGTCATTTGCTCTGCTTGATCAGTTCCAGAGCAGCGGCCTTCCTCTCTCTCCGCAGCTCAACTTGCTTCTTGAAGTTGCCCGGGAGCAGGGGCAGGGGAGCAACGCCACTGCCGTTCTTGCCCAGGTTCGATCCACACTTTTTCGCGCGTTTTGCTGTTCAGCATGAGCACGTTTTTTCGGATCCTCGCGCGGACCCGAAAGGTGATGTGGGTCTGAGGAGGGCATCCATTGGCCTTTCGCAGCGCCTCGAGGAGGAGCTGGTGCGCTCCATCGACAAGGCAAACTCACTTTTCACGAGGTGCCGCACTTTCTCGTTGCCCCGCAAATGACGCGTGGATCCTGAGATGATGCGTGCCCCTCGCTTGTGGCAGTACCGTGGATCGGGTCGAGTCGCAAGTCGGGGAATCCATGCTGCAGGCAAGATGAAGATTCTTGGACCTGATTGATGCGAACATGGCCAATGTTCACGCAGCATTTCTTGATAGGACCGTAAGCTTCCGTATACAGCATCGTCTCGGGTGAGAGTAATCTCTAACACAACGACAGGTGTATTACACGGCCGATGGACAGCCAATCCCTGAGGAGCAGGTGCCTTTTCACGTCCTCCTGCGAGACCTTCTGCGCCCGCGCGTGCGGCTCAGCGAGGCGATGGGGCACAGGACCACGTGCTCGGGCGCGTCGAGCGCCGTCTCGCGCTGCCGATCTTCGAGGGGGTTTTCCGCGGAATTTTTGCCGCGCGGCAGGGGTGGTCGGACGGTCTACGGCTGCTGCAAGGCGAGGTGGGAAAGCTGCGCCGCTGGGCAGCCAACGGCACGCAGTCTTCGCAAGAAGAGGGCGGGAAGCTCGGAAGAAGAAAAGATCGCTAGGCGGGTCAGATGGTGGGTGAACTCCGGAGAGGCTCGGGCGCAGGGCTGCGTTGGTTCGAGCCGCGGCACACAGAGCGCATGGGAGATGCCAGTTTCAACGAGATTGATTCTCCCTGGGGAGACGATTGCCGAGTGAGAGAGGGGTATGTTTATTGGCAACGGCCATAATCAGGGAAGACGCGCAAAGAGACTCCACGCCCAAAGGAGCAAAAGAGACTCGTGCGTGGGCAGCGTGTCACGCGGAAGTGTGCTTGCGCTTGCGGTGCTTGGCGACGTTACTCCGCTGCCCGAACTCCATTCCGCAGTGTTCACACTCGTACGGACGCGCGCCCGTGTGCGTGTTCATGTGCTCCCTCAGGTTGTTGGCCGTGGAGTACGCCTTGCCACACCTGCCGCCACTGCCGCCGCCCAGCCCCGTGTCAGCAGGCCGGCTTCGCAGCAAACAAGAGCTGCTCCACGGCGCGGGTGGGGCGCAGGCACGCACTCGAGGCAGCCGTTGTGCGCCGAACGCCCGTCCGCACAGCTGGCAGGCGTGCGGGCGCTCGCCGGTGTGCGTGCGCATGTGCTGGATGAGATGTTGGCGTCTGGCGAACGAGCGCGTGCACAGGAATCATTCCACGATGCCGACAACGATGCCCGAGCCGCGGCTGGGCGGCGGGGGCGGCGGCGGGGGCTGCGGCCGCAGGCTCAAGGTCCAGTCGTTGAAGTCGGGCCCGTCGAAGGTGCTCGGCTCATCAGCTCCGAGCAGGGAGGGTATGTCCGTGGCCTTGGCAAAGCAGCGACAACGCCCAGCGCCGGGTGTAGTAGGGCCCCGCGGTGTGCAACATAACACAGCCCCCTCTGTACGTAGATACTAGTGTGCTGTATACACTAGGAGCCCATGGACGACCACCTTTGTTGGTACAAACTCTCTTATTGAAGGACCAGAGCGGTATCCCTGAACATCAAATTGTGTTTCAGACACGTTTCTGAGTGTTTTCATGGGCGAAAGTATCCCATTTCCGGGAAACCCGCTGTGCTCAGCGTACTGAGGAAACCTCGCAGCCGCGGAGGTCCACCTCAGAGCCATGGAGGTCCACCTCAGAGCTGTTATATCCGGCGGCTGCCGGAGGCTGATTTCCGCAGAAATCGACGTCAGGAATGCCACAGGCGGCCGTGACAGCCCGCCGGCTGCCGTGGCTGCTGCTGTGGCTGCCGTACGTCCTTCTGCAGTGCTCGATAGGTCTCCCTGTCGCATCTGCCGCCGCCGGTCCAAACTCCACCAGGCCAGCCACGCCCATCGCTGGAGGGCACAGCCACTTTTGTGCGAACTTCCTCGACGGCAAGGTCAAGTGCTGGGGTGCGCAGACGCCCGCCCGACATGATTGACCGATCCCGTGGAGAGGGGAGGTGGTCAGAAACAAACCTGCTCGGATGACCGGCGCGGTTTTGTTTCGCCCTGTCTGCAGGGAAACCCCAGTACGCTGCTGACAGGTGCGCGTGGTGAGTGACTGCAGGCAAAAATCTCTACGGCCAGCTCGGCCTGGGTGACGCCCAGCCTCGCGGATGGAGCAAGGCCGACCGGTTCGTCGACTTTGGCGTTGGCCGCAAGGTCCGCACGATGTTTGAAGGATCGAACGCGGAGCACAGCTGTGCGATCCTCGACAACGACCAGACCAAATGCTGGGGTGAACGCCCACCGCTCCTTCCGCGTCTCGCGTGCTCTGATTTCATTTCGCTGAATCGCAAGTCCTGGCCAGGACCGGACGCGGACCCTCTCAGGGGTCTCCAGGATTCTCCAGAACCTGAGCATGGGAACCCGGCGTTCAAGCTGGGCGTCGACTACTCGGGTTGCGATACCGTGGAGACCGATGAGTTCAAATGGTGCGAAGCCTGGAGCGGCGCGCCGTGGCGCCTGCCCGTCGCGGACCTCCCGGCGCTTGACTTCGGCGAGGTCCCCCCCGCCCTGGACCGAGTGTGTCGGACACGCGCGGGGGTGAGTGCCTGAGACGCCCTGGCTCTCCTCGCAGGGCGTGCACGCCGTCAGCGGCTCGACATCGGCCGCGAATTCGTGCGCAGTGCTGTCGAACGGGAAGATCAAGTGCTGGGGTACGCGCGGTCCTCGGTTTCCCGTTTGCCGTGTGTGCACGTCACGTCCCGTGCCTTTCCCATCACGAGAGGTGCTCACCGAGCCGACGCGCAGGTGCGAGCAAATCGCTCTATGACACCTCCCCGTTCGACTCGGACCCGACCCGGCTGCCGACCCCCCCGAACGTCGAATCCATCAATCTCGGCGACGATTTGGTGGCGACGAAGGTGGTGGTCGTCAGCGCCCGCTCGTTGCCGACCTGGTCCACTACGTACTTTTCCCCCAACAATCCAGCCGCATTCGAGGAGGACTTCGCGTGCGCGCTCTTCTCGAACGGCAAGATCAAGTGCTGGGGTTGAGCCTGCAACCCAAAACGCCCTGGTCGCATCCGCTCGGCTGAGGTTGCTTCCGTGTCCCCTTGCAGGCAGCAGCTATGGCGGCCAGCTCGGAAGAACCTTTGCTCCCGTTCTTGAGTTCAAAATCAACGGAAATTCTCCGCCCTTTGAAGACATTCCACTAGCTGAACCCTCCACGAGTGAGGTGTGTGATGCCTTCGAATGTCCCAGCACGACCCTTACTGCAGAAGAAGGAAGGGAGTGTCAAACCATTGGGTGCTGGGAAAGATATGTGTGTGTAGCTTCGGGGTGCTCCCCACGATCGGTTCCATACAAAATGCTTCCCGATGAGAGCGTGCCGTTCGTCGATCTCGGCGCCGGGGACCTCACCGCGACGTCGCTGTCGTGCTCGCCCGGCATCAGCGCGCACATGCTCCGGAAGTATTGGGCTCCGATTGAAGTAGTATATTCGGGAGTTTTTTCTGCTGATTTTTTCCAGGAAGGCGAATTACGGGTGGAATGCCCTGAAGGTTACATTATGGATATAGGCGGAAACAAAATTTGGAATTGTTTTGGTCAAGGACAGAGTTCAGGTCCAGGAAAGATTCTTGGTAAAGGAAAGGTGAGATGGGTACAACATGATCCGGAGGCAGGACACTGCTGCGCTACGCTCAGCGATGGGACGCTCAAGTGCTGGGGTGAGTTCTTCTGTCGTGCTCGGCATCTCGTGCCTATCGCGAGGGTCTGGTCCAGGAAGCGCTGAACTGGGATTTGCTCCCCGCAGGCGCAAACTCGTACGGGCAGCTCGGTCTGGGCGATGCCGTCTCCCGTGGAGTCGCCGAAGAGGGGGGTGACATGG
>Ga0209335_10006618_pt1 | contig 10312 bp, 6 predicted proteins | sample COG_09_FD_184753 | JGI IMG/M metagenome (GOLD analysis project Ga0209335, IMG submission 184753) | Pelagic Microbial community sample from North Sea - COGITO 998_met_09 (SPAdes) (version 2) | ecosystem: Environmental > Aquatic > Marine > Neritic zone/Coastal water | place: Helgoland, sampling...
TCCTCTCGTCCCCACGCACGGATCTTCCATACGCCCACACGGGCCACCTCAAGCGGCGGAACCTTGCAACCATGAAGTCTGAGGAAGATACGTTGTGCAGAGGAGGAGCTGCCGTGGTCTCCTGGCGCCGGGCGGGACCAAACGAAGACTCAACTCAGCGGGCAGGATGCATTGATCGATGGTTGGGACCAGACGCCAGGAGACAGACCAGCTGCGGTGGATCGAAGCCAGGCCGCGGATCTTCGGGGGGGCCGCAAACCCCCTACGACCAGTGCCATGGCGCAACGATTCGAGGAGCTCAAGCAAACCTACGCGCAGGTCCGGGCGCGTTCAAATAGCGGCGTGGGCACGGGCGCGGTTCTTTCCGCCTCCGCTCGCGCTGATGCGGCGGTTTGACCCCGTCCTGCTCGCGCGACGCGCGCGCTAAGTCCGAGCAGCGCCCGCAAAGATCCTTCGGGGAGATACACGCTGAGACTGGGCGGTGCGGTGGCAGCGACGATCGTTGGGCGGGCGGGGAGCTGTTTCAGGAGGGCGGGGAGCAGAGGGCGAGGCTTCACCACGGACACGTCAGTCGCCGCGAACGCGCGAGGCGCGTGGTAGGGACGGAGTTACTGGACGAGAGCAGCAGCCCAAGGGTGGAAGCTCTGTTGTAGCTGCAGCAAGCGCGGACGCGGGCGACTACCTAGACCGCGAGCGTTTTTCTCGAGGTTGACGAAGCCTCGCTGGGCGGCCCGACACTATAGGTTTGCTCTGGGATTGCTGCTGTAGGGATTGGGGATACGTGCTATAAACTTCAAGCAAGAGACACGGAGAAGCATTTAAGCGGCTCTTGTCAATAGCTAAGGCAATCTAGCCTGCTGTGCGTGAACCCAAGAAAGTGTTTTTCCGTCCATCATTGCAGTCTTTACTACGGTTGGGCAACAACGACTCCGCCCGAGCGGGTGCGGCCCTCGGCCGCGCTGTCCGTTCGTTCGAGCGCACTATGCTCAAGCATCGAAGCTTCGGCCATCGGCTGCGTCTGCGAAGAGCCCGGGCTACGCCTCGGGTCCCACACGCTCTGCTCGGGCCCGTCCGTAGGCTGAGCACTTGCGTCCACATAAGTCTCGCTCCCTGAAAGCTCGCCCTGCATGCCCTCCTGAATGCTATTCCGTTTGATTCTGTTTGCCATCACTGGCACTCCGACCCTGCGCGAAGGGTGCAGCACGCGTTAGAAGCTGCATGCACACGCGCATGAGGGGACCCCGAATCTGGCCGTGACGTACCACTGGTCCCAGAACCACGCCATGTGGTCGGCACTCTTGCCGTCGCCGTAACTGCACGAGGCATCTCAGGTGAGCCCTCAGTACGTTACACGCTTTTCTAGATGGCGCGAGGCAGGTGCATGGAGGCACGCACGTGAACTTGAAGTCACGCTCGCTCTGGGCCAGATCGAGGAGCTGTTTTCGCGTCTCGTCTGTCAACTTGGCCTGCGACCACCGCACGCAACCATGAGAATTTACCGCTGTGCTGGCTGTGCTGGCTGCGCTGGCTGTGCTGGCTGTGCTTGCTGTGCTGGCTGTGCCCGCAGGCTATGCGGCCCTCAGCTGCATTGCGAAGTGCGTAGAGATGACCGGGTGGAGCTTGGCGTGGATGTCTTCCAATAACGGCAGTGCAGCCTCCTCCTCTGCACTACTCTCGCCCTTTTCAAATCTACCAAATTGAGCACCAGTACCCCAGCGTGGGTGATCTGCATCACTCCCTGCAGCTGATTCATCGATCTTGATCCAAAAAGGGACCGGTCTGCCCTGGGGCTCGTTACTGCTGCGTTTTGCATCCCCCGCACCGCCAACGTCATCCCGCCCGACTCGAGCCCTGTCATTGTCCGCGGTGCACTCGTCATGAACTATAGACGGCACATGCGGTTCCTCGATGCTGCTGCACATGGTGTGCCCTCCCAAGGTCGTTGAATGGGCAACCCTTGCTGACGAGCTTCGTGGTTGCGCATCTTTAGCATTCTGTTTCTCCGCGCATGCGTCAAGCACGTCGTGCAGCAGTCGTTCGAGTTCAGGGTCTGCCGGGACCAATTTCTTTCAGAACAGCCGCCCTTTCAACCCACGCGTACCCGCTGGTGAAGCACATACCCATAGCAAGGGGTGCAAAGGGCAGGAGCGTCAAGTCTACCGCATTGAGCACTTGAACGGTAGACTTGACGCTTGACTGCCGCTATCTCCTCCGAAGCAGTACGTTCTGGAGGAGATGGAATCACGCTTGCACTGGGAACGGGTAAATTGCTGGAACGAGCGTTCTTTTCTGCACGGCGCAATTCGTCGTCCTTGCCAAAAGTGCCGCTCGGAACGTAGCCAGAGCCCCCGCTGTTCAGCCTCGGGTGTCCCCGCGGAGAGGAGGGAAGGCAGGATGGATGCGGCTTGGCAACCTCGGTCCGTCCGGACAGCATCTCTGATCGGATCCGTCTACCCTTGCGCGGATCTGTCTAGCACAATCTGCCTAGACCTGCCGATGTGACGGATCACACACAAACTGGCAAATCGTCAACTTCCGAATCCGCGCGTAAAAGCCACTGACTTTGAGAGCGCGGGAACGCAATCCAGCCTTGCCGCCTTCGCCGTTGCTCCGGGGCCGCTGCTGGAACAGCGGCAAGACATCGACATGCACGTCATCAAGCGAAATGGCAAACCCGAACGTGTGCGGTTCGACAAAATTACGTCCCGGGTATCAAAGCTCGCCTACGGATTGAACGCCCAGTTTGTGGACCCGGTACTCGTCGCGCAGAAATGCGTCAAGGGCGTCTTCAACGGCGTCACCACAGCCGAACTCGACTCGCTTGCTGCCGAGACTGCGGTCTGTACGCCTTCACATTATCCACTTGTCATGATCTTGCCTGCCTGCTGGCTTCCAATGCGATGAGATGCTTCCATCACTGCTGAAATTTGCCGTACGGTCACAGGCCTACATGACCATGGAACACCCTGACTACTCCATTTTGGCTGCGCGTATCGCTGTGTCCAATTTGCACAAGATGACTAAGAAGGTTGGGAATCCCTGTTTCCAGAATCGACACACTTCTGCGCGATTTTGGAAATGGCGCCAAAGCAAGTTCCCTCCCCTGCATGAGATCGCTGATATTGGGTTGTGTCGCGGCAGTGCTTCTCGGATGTGATGACTGACTGTTATCACTACATTGATCGTGCGTCTGGGCGGAACTCGAAGCTCATTGCGGACGACGTGTACGATATTATCATGAAGAACAAGGACCAGCTCGACTCTGTCATCATTTACGACCGTGACTACGGGTATGATTTCTTCGGTTTCAAAACTCTTGAGCGCTCCTACCTTCTCAAGGTCAATGGAAAGATTGCTGAACGCCCACAACACATGCTCATGCGCGTTTCTGTGGGAATCCACAAGGAGGACATTGCTGCTGCAATCGAGACCTACAACCTTATGTCACAGAAGTTCTTCACCCACGCTTCGCCAACGCTTTTCAATGCAGGCACTCCTGTGCCCCAAATGTCGTCGTGCTTCCTTGTGCACATGAAAGAGGACTCCATTGAGGGCATCTACGACACGCTCAAGACCTGCGCTCAGATTTCGAAGTGCGCGGGAGGAATCGGCCTTTCGGTTCACAACATCCGTGCGCGCAACTCTTACATCCGTGGGACCAACGGCACTTCCAACGGTCTCGTTCCGATGTTGCGTGTCTTCAATTCTACCGCACGATACGTTGATCAGGGCGGTGGGAAGCGGCCTGGGGCGTTCGCGATGTACCTGGAGCCATGGCACCCCGATGTGCACGACTTCCTGGACCTACGCAAGAACACGGGGTCGGAGGAGAACCGCTGCCGCGACCTCTTCCTGGCGCTGTGGATCCCGGATCTCTTCATGAAGCGCGTCGAAGCGAATGCGGAATGGTCGCTTTTCTGCCCTTGTGAGTGCCCGGGTCTTGCCGATTGTCACGGGGAGGAGTTCGAGGCCTTGTACACGAAGTATGAGCAGCAGGGCAAGGCGCGCAAAACGGTGAAGGCGCAGGAACTTTGGTTCTCGATCATGGAGGCCCAGACAGAGACGGGGACGCCGTATCTGCTGTACAAGGATGCGTGCAACAGCAAGAGCAACCAGAAGAACCTTGGGACGATCAAGTGCTCAAACCTGTGCACGGAGATTGTGGAGTACACCGCCCCTGATGAGGTGGCAGTCTGCAACCTCGCGTCTATCGGACTGCCAATGTTTGTCGAGGGTGGGGAGTTCGACCATTCGAAGCTGTACGAGGTGACCAGGGTAATCACGCGCAACCTGAACAAGGTTATCGACATCAACCACTACCCAGTGGAGGAGGCGCGGCGCTCCAACATGCGCCATCGCCCTATCGGACTCGGTGTGCAGGGCCTTGCTGACGTGTTCCAGAAGCTCAATTTGCCGTTCGACGGCGAGGAGGCCCGCGTGCTGAACCGTGAGATCATGGAGACCATCTACTTTGGCGCTGTCACCGCCTCCATGGAGCTTGCGCGTGTGCATGGTCATTACGAGTCATACCCTGGGTCACCGGCAAGCCAGGGCATCCTGCAGTACGACATGTGGGGGGTGACGCCGTCGCTTCGGTGGGACTGGACATCGCTCAAGGCTGAGATTGCCAAGACTGGGCTGCGCAACTCCCTTCTGCTTGCGCCGATGCCGACCGCTTCGACGTCGCAGATTCTGGGAAACAATGAGTGCTTCGAGCCGTACACGTCCAACATTTACACGCGTCGTGTGATGTCGGGGGAGTTTGCAATCGTGAATCCGCACCTTCTCAAGACTCTCACGGAGATGGGCCTCTGGGGTTCTGCAATGAAGAACCGCATTCTGGCGCAGAAGGGATCAGTGCAGGGCATTGAGGAGATCCCCGCACACATCCGTGAGGTTTACAAGACTGTCTGGGAGCTTAAGATGCGCTCAATCATCGATATGGCTGCCGATCGCGGCGCCTTCATTGACCAGTCGCAGTCGCTGAACCTCTTCGTAGCGGCACCGACTACGGCGAAGCTCACCTCGATGCACTTCTACTCGTGGAAGAAGGGACTCAAGACCGGGTGCTACTATCTGCGCACGCGCCCGGCTGCAGATGCGATCCAGTTCACGGTGGACAAATCAGCAGCTGCAGCAGCTGCGTCCAACCGTCCTGCCACACCCGCGTCGCAGGCTACCACGCCACTGGCCAAGGGCTTCAAAGTCGAGCTGCCCTCTCCGCCCGCAAGCAACAAAGCTGTTGAAACCACGACTTCGCCCGATCTTTCAGAGGACGAGAAGGCTACGCAACTGGCAGCGGCAAAGTTGATGTGCTCCCTTGCCAACCCTGGTGCTTGCGAAATGTGCTCTGCTTGAGGGCTCGTCCTGGGCACTGGTGGAGCAGCAAATCAATTCGTGCGCTCACTTTCTGTTAGCAAGTGAGGCGGTAGTGCGGTCACGTAGCTTCACCCCAACGGTACATGTGTCCAATACAGGCCAGGTATAGACTTGGCGTCTGAAAGAGTTCACAGACAGCGTCTCCCAACAGCTTTCTCGCTTCGTGATTCCGATTACCCACTGGCGGGGCGCTGGGTCCGGCGATCAATTCGCGGATCGTCCGCCTCGGACTGTCGCACTTCCACCCTGCACTGTAAGATGGACGGGGGAACACGCCAAACCGGGCAGACTCCGATTCCCACAGGAGCAATCAACGCAAATGGAGCTTTATTGACTGCAGATGCAGCACCCATTGGGCTAAAGCAACGTCTGATCCTGCTCCTTCGTGAAGCGCCCTTCTCCCGACAACCAACGTGTAGTTCCCTCCAGAGCTGCCTGCTTATTTAGAGAGATGTGCCCGAAAAAAACAAGTACGATGAGGTTTCGCTGACTGAAGCAAGACACCGACGGGAAGAGGCAATGGCCGCCAGGCCACAGGGTGAGCAAATCCCCGACCTGATAGGCCCTCCTGAACTAGGATAGGTCTCCTGTATTCGTCTATGGTATGAATAGGAATATAAAAAAATGGGCCCTAACAGACGAGAGTTCCTCTGCTCCTCAACAAAACAAGACCGACCTCGGGGGAACCGGCGGTACTGCCCCGGTCCCGAAACGCCACCCAAGAGAGTCCCGACCAACCGGCTGTTCCACCCAGAAATCTATGCATCCATCTAGCAAGATGTGCTGTCTGAGCTGCATGCGCACATGGCCGTCATCAAGTTTCCTCAAAAGATGTAAGGGGGGGTTGCCGCGTCAGGCGTTGAAGGCTGACGCACCCTTTCCCGCAAGCGCGCAGCCAAGCTGACACGTATTTTCATATGCAGGCAGTGGTTGAATCCATCATGGCGGCCCTGTACGCCCCGAACCCTGCCTTAACTCCCCTGGCTGCGTGCGGATCCCAGCTCCACTGGCGCACAGGTTTTGGCAAAAAGACTGACGCCAGGGTATTTGCGGTGTGCAGGTCCCCGAACAAGAGCGGCGTCAGCGATACGTATGAAGGTACAAAATCCACCAGCTAGCTACGCCAGCTTCCATCTGCAAATCTCACGAGAGCAACGTGGCACTTATGTGTGCGCCCAGATAGATCGCTGAGGGCCGCGAATCGCGCAGGTCCGGCATCGCCCGGTCTCCTCAATTCCCAGAGGAGCGTCGGCTCATCGTACGCCTCTTACGTAAATGGGGTGAGCCCTCGAATTTCCCGTGCTCCGCCCCTCGGTGCGACTCATACGGCCGCTGGCATCGTTTTCACCGACCCGGTACTGCGGCACAGGCCAATTACACGTCCCTCCCGGGCTCGTACGCGTCGGTGCCCACATCTACCGTGACAATGCCCCAGGTTTTTCTCCCCGTGCAAGCGCCCGCAATGATTCTGTCGCGCCCCTGGCTTTTACCCTGGCACGTTAATCCGGTCCAATTCCGCACTGCCGTTCGCCCGGACTAGTCGGCCCTCGTATGGCCTGGGGTTCCAGAGCTGTGATTACTCTCCAAACTCACAAGTCATGGTGCAGGGCTATGTCCCCCCATCATCGCCCCGGTCGCAAGGCGTCATTGCCTCGCCAAACAAGGCAATGTCGCTGTCCCCGTCGCAGCAGGGCCAGTGGACGTCGGTTGGCTCACCGAGACAGGCAATGCAAGTCCAGCAGGGGTACGAGATGCGCGAAGTGTCGGAGACCAAGATGGTTCCGATGACAGAGACCAAGATGGTAGCCGTGCCAGTCGTACAGCAGGTTCCGGTGCAGACCGTCGAGATCGTCCAGGTCCCCGTCCAGGAAGTGTACTACGAGGCGCCGCCCAGAGTCGAGTCTCCCCGGCCGGAGGTGCAGGTGCAGGTGCAGGAGAAGATCGTGTACCAGGTGCAGGAGAAGATCGTGTACCGCGATGTCGAGAAAATCGTCGAAAAGATCGTCGAGGAATCCCCCTCGCACAAAGCTCCTTGCAACGTTGCGCCTGTGCTGCGCGGCACCCCTAGACCAGCGGGCTGAGGCGCACGGGGGCGCCGGCGTACAGGTGGAAGTCCCCGTTGAGGTCGAGAAGGTCGTGGTGGAGGAGCGTATAGTGGAAGTCCCGGTTGAGAAAATCGTCTACCAGGACCGCGCGGTGCCAGTGGACCGCATCGTGGAGGTGGAGCGCATCGTCGAAAAGATTGTCGAGAAGCGCGTTGAGGTCCCAGTACCGTACGAGGTGCACGTGCCGTACGAGAAGGAGGTCCGTGTGGAGGTGCCCGTGGAGAGGATCGTGTACCGCGACGTGCCGGTGCCGGTGCAGATGTCGCCGGAGCGCGTGGTCGTGAAGGAGATCCCGGTGCCTGTCGAGGTGGTGAAGGAGGTGCCGGTGCCGGTCGAGCGCGTGGTCTACAAGGAAGTGCTCGTCCCTGTCCAGGTTGGCTCGCGCTCCGAGACGCGCCAGACCGGCGAGGGGCGCGTCGTCGGCGAGGGCTCGCCGTACCGCTCCACGGGCGGCCTCACTCCGGACCACCGCCGCGTCGCCAATTTCCAGTCACACCCGGGCTACTCGATGCGCGGGTCGTACCAGGGCGACCTCTACGGCTCGCAGGTGTCGCGCTCGGGGCGCCGCATTGGGCTCGGGCTCGTGCTCGAGCGCCACGACCATCTTGCCGAGCGGCCGATCGTCGTCAAGGACCTTGTGCACGGCTTTTCGGCCGCCAAGTCGGGCAAGCTGCAACCCGGGGACGTGATCCTGATGGTCGATCAGAGTGATTTGGCGGGGTATGACCTCGACCAGGTCAAGAGCCTCACGATCGGAGAGGAGGGGAGCTACTGCACCCTGACTCTGCTGCGCACGGGCGAAAAGGTGCAGGCTACGCTGCAACGCCTTGCCCCGGATGTGGACGAGCACAATGCCCACGCCGTCAGCCGCCTCTCGGGCAGCAGCGCCCTCTCCCCCGGCATGGGACCAAGCTCCCACTCCCCGTACCAGTAAGGTCCCGCCGCTACAAGCGACGGTTGTGGGAAGTGCCCACACAATTCTCTTGTCTGCCGGGGTCCAGTGGCAGCGCGCACTCCGCCTGACGGGTTGCAAGGAGTTTTTCCAGCGCGTGTGCTTGAATCATGTTCAACAGAAACAAAGTGTTTCAAGTGATGATGGGAACGAGGGGAGTTGTGGGGGCTTGCCCAGCAGCGCCTATGTTTCATGGCCGCTCCTCTCTCTGCCCTCACAGGGGGGAAATTATCATTCGCTTTACCGATTTCACAAAGTACCCATCGCATTTTCCTCTTCCCACGACGAAAAACCCTCGCCCATATCCGTCGGGAGCCTGCGCGTACCGAGCTCTACAGAATTCGGTGTCTCGTCCGTTGACTTGTAGTATGCGCGGATGGCGATACGCCGCACATTTGCAAGTGGAAAGGGGAACTCTTCGTAGCATACTTCGCTGTCACACATCCACGTTCTCTTTGCTGTGATCTCCCGTGTGTTGCCCCCGAACGTTGCTGCATCTGTCACAGATCTAGGGACGAGGGTAGAAGGTTCAGGGCAAGACGCCGACGCACCTTCCGATGAGGGCCCTTCGGGCAGGGGGCATGCTTTAATGCGTTTTCGCAGATGTAGCGTTTCAGTTCTCGGGTTGGATCAGGGAATGTTGGGCGCTGGCTTCAGGCAGCCTCGTAGTTGCCAGACGCGGGACTCCTGTCGCAGCGGGCAGCTGCTACAGCCAAGATCTTGAGGCAACCTCTTATTTTTTGGCCAGAGAGCAACTCGCGGCCCACAAACGAGAGCTTTGACCCTACATTTAGATTTCGCACTGTGACCTCGGTGGCGTACTCGCCGGACGGCAAGCACATCGTCAGCGAGTCGCGTGTACTTACCGTGAAGATATGGAACGCCGCGACGGGCAAGGAGGTGTCGTCGTGTTTTGGCATGCTTCTTGCATTTGCTGCTGTGTAAGCGTGCTGGGTTCGGGCTATGAGCAGGAACGCACGCTGGCGGGGCACTCTTACGAAGTGTACTCGGCGGCGTACTAACCGGACGGCAAGCACATCGTCAGTGGGTCGGATGACAACACCGTGATGATCTGGGACGTACAAAAATAGCGCGGGACCCAGGACATGAATCATGCTCCCCTGGCGGCTCTATTCGCCTCCCGTGTATCGTCGATGTGCAGTTTGCGGCGATGTACGCGCGCGCGCGTAGCCTGCGCATGCTCCTGTCCCGTGGCTGCCTGCGTGCCCAGCACGCCGCTGGCGGCGCTCGCGTGGTGGGCTGCTGCTTGTAAATTTTGGGCATTTTGGCGTGACCCACGCAAGTTTTGCCTTCTCGCGGCAAATTCGCTTCACGGCGGCGCCAAGACAACTGTGTGCAGATGAGTGTTTCATACCCACAACACGGTGCAGTCTCTCCCGGCATATCGATTTCAGCGCTGCACTGCTCTCATCGTGTTTTGACCTCCATGGCTCGCGCTGCGCCGTCCGGATGCATCTCAAGTGCCCCAGCAAAGAGTGGGCTGACAGTGGAGCCTCTGGCCTCGGACTGCGCCTGCTCGAGCATCGAGGCGATCTCGAGGGCGACCTGGGAGCGCCCTCGCGTCTCAGCCGTCGACGCAGCGGCGTGGGGCGGCGGGCCCTCCGGGGCGATGGCAGCGTGGCAGGGAGCCCTCAGCGGAGGGCTCCTGGTCCGTGATGGTCAAACTGATGTTCAATCTTATTTTTTTCGGTCGAGGGGAGGGGGCGCGCAACCTCCGGGACTGCCACCGACTGCTGCGCCTTGAGCGTGGCTTCCGCGCCGGCCAGGGCTTTCGCGAGCGCTCGCACACGCCGCTGGCCCACTTTGCCCTTCTCGGCAGGCTTCCGCTCCCCGCTGTCAACGTTATCCCCCCCCC